>Ga0268262_10000705_pt1 | contig 43240 bp, 41 predicted proteins | sample TergutNc150P3_FD_190354 | JGI IMG/M metagenome (GOLD analysis project Ga0268262, IMG submission 190354) | Nasutitermes corniger P3 segment gut microbial community from laboratory colony in Florida, USA - Nc150 P3 (SPAdes) (version 2) | ecosystem: Host-associated > Arthropoda: Insects >...
CCGCTATAAGCAGCCTTACCAGAGCAATCCGATTTTTTGATGACGCCTTCCTTGTGCTTAAAATTGTAGAGGATAAAACCAAATATCAATATGTTGAAAATTCCTACCCCCACGATAAAGAATACCGTGTAAAAGGTTTCCCTATGGATTCATTTCACATCGCTTGCAACGGACACAAAGGAAGATTGCAGAACATACTCAAAAACCCCGGATTAGACCCCGCATGGACACAATGTGTCCATGTTCGAAAAAGCCCTACTCAAACAGCGGCTTGTCACCCTTTCCGCCGGGCAAGGCGGGTATGTGGAGAAGCAGAGGAAGGCATTAGCCTAGCGAGGAATGGATAGAAACAATGTCTAACAGCAACGATTCCGGCGGCGGTACTTTCTTATTTGTTGTAAATGGGATTGGAAATTTCATCAGAAACAAACGTATAAAAAAATACAACCAGCAAGCCCGTGGAGTGGAAGAATACCAAAGTATCGCTGTAGACGCTTTATTCCCTCCCCAGACATGCAAGGACAGCGTCATTGTCTCAGGCGGCAGCCAGGGCGAGCGCCTGCATATTTGCGAGGCGATGCTTCGCAACGCTTACAACGCCAAGCATCCAGTTATCGTCCTGCATACGGCCAACGGCGCGATGGAAAACATTATCGCCCGAAACGGCTTCGGCACGGTGGCCAGCGCCAGAAATAGAATGTTCGATGCCTTTACCTCGTTCGAGTTCAACGAAATCTATCAGGCCGTTACCGACACCTGCAAATCCAAGTATGACATTAAGCCAGCCGGAAGGTACGTCCTGCAAGCCGCCTATGACCTTCTAATGAACCGAGGGAAAAAGCCGTACTTTTCCGGCTTCGCGAACTGCCCGTATTTTAAGCTGAGCGATACCATTGCGGCACGGCTTAACAGCGGCGCGATAACGCAGGACGAAGCGGACAAGCTGAATTCGCTTTTGTTGACAGGCCAGGCCGAGTGCCCGAAGATTGACACGTTCTTCAACGACATGAAATCGCAGATTGACTACCTGTCGGCCCCCGATCCCGCCGGCGTCAAAGCCGTCAGCGTTTTGTCGGCCATTAAGAAAAACCAGATTCTTTGCATAGACATGAGGTCGTCGTCCAACGTTATGCTTATGGAGCTAATCGTAAACTCGTTGATAATAGCGATGAACCGGGGCTACGATTTCTCGCTGGTTATCGACGACATCGCGTTTGTGAACAACGATATGCTAAAAAACGCGCTATGCCAAAAATCGAACCACCACAATGTCATTTTGTCTAAAGACCTGTACGCGCTCACAGGGGGCAAAGAAGACATATTCGCCGCCATCATCGGCGAAGCGGAAAAGACGGTGCTGTTCTCCCACAGTTCCAGCATAAGCTGCGACAAGTGGTCCAAGTATGTGGGCGAATACGACAAGATTGACGTTTCGCAGAGCCACAATTCAGGCTGGCACCAAAGCAGCAAATGGGGGTTCAATACTAACGACGGGCAGACGGAAACGCTCAAGCGCGAGGCGAAAGTCAAGCCGGAGCAAATCAACCGCCTTTCGCAAAACGAGGCATTTATTTACGACCATGCTACCGGAAGCCTGATTCAAACGTTCATAGCATAGGGGCGCGGCATGGAAAAATGCAACGATTACTGGTGCGAGCATTACGATAAAAACAAGGGCAATTGCGATCGGTGTTTGAAAAACGAACCGATAAAGGACAAGCCCGATCTGGATGTTTTATTGAAAAGACGAGCTGTCAAACAAATGGAAGCTGGCAAGAAAAACAAATCTGCCTGGCAAAGCAGATAATAATTAAGGAGTAAAAATTATGTCGAATGAAAAGCAATCTTATGAAACGTCTGCTCTTAAAAATATACTGAACGCAGGAGCAATAGGGGCAGCTTCTCCTTCAGAAGCGGCGCAAATTGCGGCATCCGCCTCAAGGCACACGCCCCCAGGCGCTGAAAGCGCCGTTGCCCAGGGTTTGCAAGCAGGGGCGAACATGGCAGTCGTCGGATCAAAAGAATTCATGGAAGGGACGATCAGGCAGCATGGGAGAAGCCCCTCGGCTGTGCTTCAGGACTTAAAAATTCAGCAAGCAATTGACAATAAAACACCGTCAAACCAGCCTACCGCCAATAAGGGCATTGAAGCGGCGCGGCAGAAAGCGGCGGAAAAGCAATCGGAAGCAAGTTCAAGCCAATCGACAAATAAAGGCATAGAGAGCTATCGCAATAAGGCAAGCGGCCAATCCACAGGCAATTCAGAGAGCAGCGGAGGCCAGTCAAATGCTAGCGGTCAAGATAGATAGTACAAATATGGATAGCAGATGAATATAACTACCCGCCTACTTTACGGTAACAGCGTCTCCCAAAATACGCCTCCTGGACAATCCGCCGGATCGATGGTCAAGCTGACCGGAACGCACTCGAGCAAAACTTCCGCCTTTACGCTTGATAGCGACGTGCTAAGCAAGCATACCATGCTGATCGGCGGAACAGGCTGCGGCAAGACAACCCTGTTCTACCACTTCGTATCGCAGATAAAACGCGGCATGACAAAAGACGATGTCATGATCATCTTTGACAGCAAAGGGGACTTCCATTCCAAGTTTTACAATAAATCGAGCGACCTTGTTATCGGCAACTCCAAACAATATTCTACCGATTCGGAGCACTGGAACATATACAAGGAAATCCTTGCCGACGGCTGGGAAGACCGCGACTTTATAATCAACACTCAGGAAGTCTGCAAATCGTTTTTCGAGGAGCGCACTAAGAATACGACAAACGCTTTCTTCCCGAACGCCGCGAGGGATTTGCTTGCGGCGGTAATCGCGGCTTTTATACGGGAAGGCAAGAAGGATCCCGCGATAAAAAAAGAATTCTTCTACAACGTAAAACTAAAAGAGTTCCTGGATTTGTCCAATCCGCAGATGATCATGGATTTGCTCGCCGACAGCCCCGACGCCAACGCGGTCATGTCCTACATAAGCGGCGACAATGCGCAATCCCAGGGCGTTTTGTCCGAGATGTATTCGATAATAAGGGAAATATTTATCGGCGTTTTTGCCGAAAAAGGCGCTTTCTCCATGCGTGAATTTGTGCGCGGCAAGGGGAACAAGACGCTGTTTATCGAGTACGACCTCTCTATCGGCAGTATGCTGACCCCCGTGTACCGCTTGATGTTCGACCTTGCGCTAAAAGAGGCCCTTGGCAGGAACAAGCCGCAAGGAAACGTGTATTTGATATGCGACGAGTTCAAGCTGCTCCCCCACCTTCGCCACATTGACGACGGCGTGAATTTCGGGCGCAGCCTGGGGGTCAAGGTGTTTGCGGGCGTTCAGAGCATAGAGCAATTATACGAGATTTACGGTCAAAGCCGTGGCCGAAACATTGCGGCGGGGTTTTCGTCCGTTTACGCTTTCCGTTCCAACGACACCGCGACACGGGAATTTATATCGGGATTATTCGGGAAAAACATTGTGCTGGAAAAATACCAAAGGCTGGATAATCAGATTGTGGAAGAAAAACGCAACGGCCAGACGGTCGAGGACTGGGATTTGAACAGCCTTAAAGTCGGCGAAGCGATTGTCGGGCTGCCGTTTTCTCAGCCGTTCAGGTTTTATTTTGATGCGTATTAGTCAACGGTTAACCCAATATCCCGCCAGCTTTGAGTATTGCATTGCCCGAATTTATTATCACCGCATACAATGACCGTGCCATCCGCTTTTAAGCCCACAGTGTTAAATAACCCGGCACGAACCGCGATGTAATTCCGCCAGCCTTGGACATTGCATTGGCCGAAATCATTGCTTCCATTCACAACAACTGTTCCGTCAGCCTTCAAGCCTACGGTATGAGCCATCCCCGCTGAAACCGCGACAATATCCTTCCAGTGCTGTATCCGGCAATGCCCCCTGTCCTTATCTCCCGCTGCTACAACTGTACCGTTTGCCATTATACCGACTGTATGGCAAAATCCGGCTGAAACACCAACAATATCCCGCCATTCCTGGGTTTCGCATTGACCGTAATCATTATGCCCTGTCGCGACAACCGTGCCATCCCCTCTCAAGCCAACAGTGTGAAACAGTCCGGCGGAAATCGCGACAATATCCCGCCACCTTTGAGTATCACATTGCCCGTAATCGTTGTCACCAATCGCGTCAACAAATCCGTCCGTTCTTAAAGCAACGAAATGACTGTTACCAAGAGAAACCGCGGCAATGCCTTTGACGCTAGATTGTTCAGACCCAGCAGCCCCGGCAAGGATAAGCGAGCCATCCGATTTTAAGCCTGCGGTAAATCTGGAACCGGCGGAAACCGCGACAATATTCCGCCATTGCTGGGTATTGCATTGGCTTGAATCATTCGACCCGACAGCGACAACTTTACCGTCTGCTTTCAGTCCAACAATATGACTGCTATCTGTACTATAGCCAATTGAAATACACATTTGAAACCTGGCAATGCTTTTTCTTGATTCATCCAGTGGCTGTACATTCTTGCCGCGAAGCACAAAAAATAGCATATCCAGCATTTCGGAGCTTTTTGCGGAAACAAGGCCATATTCATCATTCAGACGCTTCAAAAGAAATTGCTTGCACTCTGCAAGGTTTTCCGCCTTGTCAATATACTTTATGCAGTCAGTATTAAGTACGGATAATAAAAGGGCATTTTCCTCCTTATATTCATTTTTGGTATGATCCGATAAAAATGCCTTTAATTTTTTAGGCTCAAGGAAAATCTCTTTCCCGTTTTCGATGGCGATTTTTTTTACAATATTGATATACTCTGTCTGTATCATGCCTATACCCTGTTTATTCCTTTATTCTGAATATACCCGCAATTGAAATATCGTCACGGCTGCCGCGCTCAGATATTTTCGGAAGAAAATCTCTTAATTCCGCTTCTGTTTTTTCGGGAAAATGTGAAAATTTGTCGTACAGTTCTTTGCTAAACTGAAGATATTTCTCAGGTTCAAATGAATCCGCCATTCCGTCTGTAGCTACGGTTAATCCCATAATTTGGGAAAAGCCATAGCTTTCACGGAAATTACCGATCGAGTCCATATCGCATAATGAAGTCGTCCTTCCAAACGCCAAACGCTCGTCTCCTTTAATTGGGCTAAATATCTTTTCTTCGTTTTCCAATACAACGCATAAGCCATCGCCGATATGTATTACAAACCAAAGACAATCCGAAACAAGGGCGGCCAATAAAGTCGTGCCATAAATCACAGGATCGTCGCCCTGAATATGGCTATCGTTACAGGTCTCCGTTTCAGCTTCAGTCAAAGGATTGTTTTTTAGGTCCTCCAAAACAGTATTGCGCCATTTGTAAATAATATTCGCCTCAAGCTGCTTCAATCTCGATTGCATATCTATTTTTTTTATGTCTTCGCTACTGATTTTACGGTCAAAGAATGCCGCCTTCTTTATTGCTACAGAACCGTAAAAATCAGCCAGCGACCGCAAGGCTATGCTAACCGCGAAATTCGATCCCCTGTCGCTTCTGAAATATTTATTGCCGCCGTGACCGTCGGCAACGCAGGCGATTCCTATTGTATTATTAAGGCCCAAAATAGCATCCGCAGAATCCTGGCAGGGGATGTCTTTTTCAATATGGCTTACGCCCTGGGCTTTTAAGGCGAATTTTATCAATTTTTCCAACGGCGCTTAGTCCCAGTCATCCTCTGCGGTTGAAACCTGGTTAAAATCCGGATCGCTTTGCTGCAAATCCTTCATCTGTTCTATCATCGTCTCCTGTTTGGATTCTATCTGCCCATTTTGCATGGGCTGGCTTGATGTTCCAAATTGCACAGACGTAACGGTAACAAAACGTATCCATTTCAGAAGGGCTTCCGGAGTGTGCACGGTAGTTACAGCCTCAATGTTTCCGGTAAACTCTTTTAACATATCAACATTTGCGTCTTCCCCAATAGCCACAGCAACCTTGATGGCATATTTATACCATTTGTTTTTCTGTAATTCTGACAGTCCTTTTTTATAGTCGTCTGTAGGCTCGCCGTCCGACATAAGAATAATGGCAGGGGCTACAGAAGCGGAAGGGGCCGATAAAAATTTATCCCTTGACATTTTATCGGAAAGCTCTTTGCAAGCGGCTCCGAAGTCAGTTTCACCGTCGGCGGAAAGGTTGTTCCATTGAAAATTCTCAGCCGTGACCGGGGAAGCATGCATCCACGAACAGCCGCAGGAAAATTTAAGACAGGCTATTTTTAGGTCAACGTCAGAGCCGCCAATCCCCTTTAGTTCCGGCAAAACCTCGCGAATGGCTGTGTTCACCGTGCCTATTTTTGTTCCCATCATGCTGCCTGAAGTATCTACAATGAAAAACAAAACCATCTGACGCTTAACAATCCCTTCTACTTTGTCAAAAATGCCCATTGTGCCACCCTATTCCTTTATTATTCCGGCTATTTCCTTAAACTGGATATTTAGGTTTAAAGCGATAGGAATAACCGAATTGTTTTCAATATTCTTTCCTTCCCCGTTTTCAGGCGTCATGAACCATGAGTCGCCTGAAAGGTTTTTGATGCCCCATATGGCAGGATTATTTTTGTTCATTACCACCTCTCCGGTGACGGTGCTGTAATCATCGTTGTAGCCCTTGGTATGGCACGCATATAATTTTACATTTGGGAATAATGGAACCTTATAATTGCCCACTACAAGATGAAGGGGGTAACTGAATGAATGTTTGCAGGAACACTTTATTTTGCTGCCCTCTTTATGCTGGTTTAGAAAAATATCATCCTTGCATGACGGGCATTGCAGCAATTCGCTGCGGAGGCGGACAAGCACTTTCTGCCATTCGTTTTCAGGCAGCCTTGCGTTCGGATTTTTCATGCCTTCGGTAAAAGATTTTATAAAAGCTTCATGGAGAAAATCCGGAAATATAGGCCACAGCTTTATTGGATTGGGATGTATTCCCTTTACCGGGCGGTTGGTGTCGTTATCGGGATCAAAAATAAAAACAGGGGACGAACCGTAAAGCTCAATTTCCCGCTTCTCGGTTATGCACAAACTCTTTACGTATTGTTCGCCCATAAGCGGATCATGGCGGCAGAACAATTTAAAGAGAATAACCGCCAGAGAATGGCAGTCGGTTAACGAATTGGGGTAAGACTTTCCGGTTACAATTTCAGGGGCCATGTAGCCAGGCTTGCCGCCGATATTGCCTGAGTTTTTCTTGCCATCCGGTGTAACATTGTCATTGTCGCAAATCAGCACGTCGCCCGTTTTTACATTGATAAAGAAATTACCGTCGTTAAGGTCTTGGTAGCTTAGCCCCTTCCGGTGAAGGGAACGGAAAGCATTTACAATGTTCAAGGCGGAATTAATAGCCATTTCGGTAGAGGGGAATTTGACTTCGTTGTTTAAAATATCTGAAAAATCCGAATACTCTTTGGGACGCAAATTCATTACATAGCCGAAACTGCCTTGCTGTTCGCTGGTCAGGAACAAAGGCCAAAGGAATTTATTGTCCGGCGGGCCTTGGGCGATATTGCTTTCAATGTTCTTTCTAAACGTGTCTTTGTTTTTAAATTTGCATGTATACCACTTTAGGGCATAGGGCTTGCCGTCAATTTTTACAGAGTACACAATGCCCTGTCCGCCGCGCCCAAGCTCTTTGTCAATAACGGCGGCTGAACCGCCATGAAGGCATACCCTGTCTCCTGTCTTAAATTCGCTCATAACCCACCTTTACCTCAAAAGCTACAAATGTTTTATTCCCGCTTTCTGTAACATTTGCGCATGTTCTATTTGCTCTCTGGCTCCACCAGGATGGTCAGGATTAATCCGTAGCGAAGTTTCACAATCTTTTATTCCACGATCATATTCACCTTTCAAAATATAAACACCGCCGCGAGCGGAATACGCATTCCAATCATTGGGATCAAGCTGTATCGTGCGGTTAAAGTCTTCAATCGCCCTGTCACGCTCGCCCTTACTTGAATATGCAATGCCTCGGGCGGTATACACCGCCGCAAAATCAGGGTTCATTTTTAGTACCTGGCTAAAATCTTCGATTGCCCGATCAAATGCAGAAGCATCATCACGCATAAGGCCTTTACCATTAAACGCAACGGCGCGGAAATAATACATCTCGGCATCATTAGGGTTCAACACAATCGCCTTGGTAAAGTCCTCGATTGCCTTGTCATGGTTACCCTTTTGTAGATATGTAACGCCACGGTTTTTATATACTGTTGGATCATTTGGGTTCAACCGTATCGCTTGATCATAATCCGCGATGGCCATGCTATGGTTTCTTTTCTTGTCATATGCAAAGCCACGGTTGTTATATGCTGACGCATCATTTGGGTTCAGTTCAATCGCCTTGGTAAAATCCGCGATTGCCTGATCAAAGTTACCTTTATCAAGGTTTCGGTTACCGCCGTCTATATAGTCCAGCGCCTTATTCTGGCTCATACTAAAACCCCCTTTTCTGTCGTACCCTTTCAATATCCATGCTTACATTAATATTAGGATCGATCTTATGAGCATTTTCCCAATCTGCTATTGCTTTGTCATAGTCCTGCTTTCTTCGTTCATAAATCCTGCCGCGTTGGTAATACGCATCAACATTTTTGGGGTTAATCCGTATCACTTGACCATAATCGGCGATCGCCAGGTCATAATCACGTTTGGCAGCATACTGAAGTGCGCGGCTGTTATACGCTTGCTCGAAATCGGGGTCAAGCTGTATCGCCTGGCTAAGGTCAGCAATTGCACAGTCAACATCGCCTTTGATTTGACACACAAGGCTGCGTCCAAAATATGTCATCTTATCTTTGGAATTTATCCGTATCGCCTGGTCATAATCAGCGAAAGCCTGCTCATAGTTGCCTTTCCTGGCATAATCGTCGCCTCGGGATGCATACGCATCCGCATAATTTGGGTTGATCTTTATCGCTTTGTCAAAGTCAGCGATTGATCGGTCATAGTCGCCCATAAACCCATAGATACTGCCACGACGGAAAAACACTTGATAATTATTGGGGTCAAGTCTTATTGACTCGGTAAAGTCCTTTATGGCGTAGTCAAAATTTTCCACAAAAAAACCATACATAAAACCGCGCTCGTTATAGGCCGCCGCGTAATTGGGGTCAAGCTCTATTGCCCGGTCGAAATCATCAATTGCCCGGCTATGGTCATTCTTGCTTCGATAATATGCGTTGCCGCGTTTGTGGTACGCCTTCGCATTTTTTGGATTCAATCGAATTGCCTGATCGTAATCAGCGATTGCCCTGTCATATTCTCCTTTTTCAAAATACGCGTCGCCACTGTTGTTATACGCGTCTGCATCATTAAGTTGCATGGTAAGACTCCTTTACATGATCCCGCTTATAGGGTAATAAATCAAAACCACCCATAAGGACAATGATATACATTGCCATGGTCGTTATAATCTAACGGGCTGGTTCATCTTAATTTTCATATTCATCTTCGTCCTCATTTTCTCCTTCATGCACCATCTTGTACTTAGCACAATTTGAAAATCCAACTTCTTCCCCACTGCCGCTAGTACTCATTTTAGTTTTTGGCGCTAAACAAAAACCTTCAAGCATAAAATCTAACCCAAAAACCATAGTCATATTAGACCAACCTATTTCATTAAAGACAGCGCATTTTTTAGTATGCTTGTTAAAATGCGGACACATAAAATCTTCTCCTGTACGTTTAAAGCCCGTCGGCTTTAGTTTTATTGACAAGGTAGCGGGTGACAGACATCTTTATAAACAATTCACTTTTCTCCGAATCTGCATTTCCGCATTATCATTACCGGTTGCATTTTCAGTGATTTTTCTCATAGTTGTAAAGTGCAAGTTCAAACTGTGCAACTTCGTTCCCCTGCTCGGCAGCTTTGGTCAACAAAGATATTGCTTTTTGTGTATCTTTAGGCACACCTTCTCCGTCAAGATAACATTTTCCAAGCAAGCCCTGTGCGTCTGCTTCTCCCTGCTCGGCAGCTTTGGTCAACAAAGATATTGCTTTTTGTGTGTCTTTAGGCACACCTTCTCCGTCAAGATAACATTTTCCAAGGCTGTACTGTGCGCCTGCTTGTCCCTGCTCGGCGGCTTTGGTCAACAAGGATACCCCTTTTTGCGTGTCTTTCGGCACATCTTCTCCGCCAAGATAACCAAATCCAAGTATGTACTGTGCGTCTGCGTTTCCTTGCTCGGCGGCACTGGTCCACCACGAAACTGCTTTTTGCGTGTCTTTAGACACGCCTTCTCCGTAAAGATAACACAGTCCAAGTCTGACCTGTGCTCTTGCGTTTCCTTGCTCGGCGGCTTTGGTATACCAGTAAACCGCCTTTTTCAAATTTTTCCATACACCTCTTCCATGATAGTATTTGTCCCCAAGCTCGTACTGCTCATCGGCATTTGTTGGGTTTTTGTTCATGATGTTCCTCCTTTTGTATTATTAGGGTCAAGCTCGATCGCTTTAGCCAAACTCATACCCTCCATAATGCCCCCCTTGCCATTTCGACGGTTATTTACTTGCTTTTATCTATTGCCTTTATTTTCTCAGAGGTATTTATTATAGCCTCATGGCCTTGAGGTAGTAACTTTTCTCGCACTTTCAACGCCTTCCTATAATATTCCAATGCCTTTTCTGTATTATCTAAATTATTGAAAACTAAACCGATCTTATAGTATGCTTGTGCAGTATTGAGGTGTTCTTCGCCGTGTACGCTTAAAAATGCCTCCAAAGCATTTTGATAATATTCTAAAGCTATATCGTTCTCATTAAAATATGTATAAACAGCGCCTAAATTATGATAAACAACTCCAATTTCAGCATGGTTGTTCCCATAAACCTTTTTGTGCCTGTTTATCATTTCATCATATTTTTTCACATCCGTTTTGCTTGGATTTTTTACTATAGTACTTGCTATTTCATCTTCGTTATAACTCCGTATATAACTTATTATCCAGCCTGGGATTAAAACGATAAAGATTAGGATTGCGTGAATTATTAGGTACCCTATAAAATTGAAAAACTTAAAATTTCCAGCAAATACCCAAACACAGCCAGTAATTAGCTGAGCTATTCCTGCATATAAGCCTAAAAGCAATCCCAAACCAGTACCTCGTGAATTTCTACATAACAATGCACATATGATGCCCATCAGTAAGGAAAAAATACCTAGCGGCAATAATTTATACAAATAGTTATTGCTATTCCAAATAGCGTGGATATAATCTGTTGACCACAAAGCTATAGAAAAGGCAATAGTTGTAACTAATTGTAATATAGTGCCTATGGTGCTTTTTCTCTTCTTTTTATTCTTGCCTGGCTCTTCCTCTTTAGCGAGCCTATTATATTCTTGACGGTATTCAACGGCACGTTTATTGCAATGTTTTATTATTTCTTCATCTTTAAGAATTTCGGCGAGAGAGACGTATTCATCTCTCATGATGCTAAAATCGCGTGAAAAATATCCTTGCAATTCATCGATATACTGTAATCTTTTTAATGGATCCTCAGTTGTAACTTTTTCTTTTTCAATAATTTCTGTTTTTGATATATTTCCTGTCTCGGTCTTACCACCATAGTTTTCACCAGCAACACTGGAAGGATACTTTGCTACTCTTGAATTTTTATATCCGAGCTTTTTAAGCAAAGCTTTAGCATCCACATCACCTTGTTTAGCGGCTTTGTTAGCCCAGTATCTCGCTTTTTCTAAATCTTTCGGGAAAGGGTCCCCCTTATAATAATAGACCCCAAGGTTATACTGCGACATACTATCGCCTTGCTCAGCGGCTTTGGCATACCAATATGCCGCTTTTGTCATGTCTGTCGGCCCGCAATCCCCTCGTCTATAATAATTTCCTACGTTGCGTTGTGAAAGTATGTGCCCTTGCTCGGCGGCTTTGGTATACCAGTAAACCGCCCTTTCCAAATCTCTCGGTACACCTTTTCCATTATAATAACTATCACCAAGATAAAACTGTGCTTCTATTTGGCCCTGCTCGGCGGCTTTGGTATACCAGTAAACCGCCCTTTCTAAATCTTTCGGTACACCTCTTCCGTAATAATATTTGTCCCCAAGCTCAAGCTGCTCATCGGCATTTGTAGGATTTTCATTCATGATTCGCCTCCTTTGGTATTATGAATTCAATTTTCAAAGATTATTCTGTGCTGCCTCGTTTCCCTGCTCGGCGGCTTTGGTAAGCCAGTAAATCGCCTTTTTAGAGTTTTGCGGTACTCCATCTCCGCTGTAATAACAAAGGGCTAAAGCTAACTGTTCTTCGGCGTCTGTAGGGTTTTTGTTCATACCGCTCCTCGTGTTTATAGCCCACACGGCTGTTGATATTTTCTGTCCAATGGACAGGATCGCCCTACGGGCGATTTTCAAGTTTTTGTTGGAATTTTTACATGGCTATATAGCGATATATTTATAACTAACTAAGTGATACAGACCAAAAAATTTCAGGCTTCACATACCTCCATATATCTTAACCCTGTTTTTCATCCTCATTCCGGGTAGTGCTATCTGCAGACGCCATTGCGGAATCAGTTTTCAGCTTGGCAAAAAGCAATCCCTGTAAAAGCCCAAAAACATTCTCCTGCTCTTTTCCATCAAGCTGGGAAAATCCGGAGCATAGCTTTTCAGGTTTTTCTTTTTCATTAATACGCATGGCAATATATTAATACGCTTTGCAAAATAAAGCAATACTCATATTAAAAAAATATATTGCTATGCGTATCCCCATTTGGTAAACTTATTGTGATGAGTGTAAGTCAGCGCATCAAAGAAGCGCGAAAAGCAATGAACATGTCACAAATTGACTTTGCGAAGGCTATGTGCATTTCAAATAGTTATCTAGCCGACATAGAAAATGATTACCGAAAGGCAAATGACAGAATCGTAAAACTTGCTTCCATGATTTTTGGAATTAACGAAAACTGGCTAAAAAACGGCGATGGGGAGATGTTCTATAAAAGTTCTGATGAAAAGATTACCAGATTAGTCAGCATATTCAATGAATTGCCAGCCGATTTTCAGGACTTTGTGTTGCTCCATATAGAGCGATTGTTGAAGCTGCGGGAAAATCAGGAAAAACCGCCGCCATCTAGGGAGAAAAGCCATGAAAAACCTTAGATTTTCTACCATTACCATAATTTTTCTATGTTTAATACGCCATATATTCCATCTCATCGCCATGGGCGCCTACCAGCTCATGTTTATGTGGGTGAACAATAAGATCCATATCTTCCAGAGGCAGCAAACCAAGCAAAATTTGCGGTAACCCGGGGACCGAAATTGCACGCATAACCGACTCACGGTTTTTCCAGTTAATCTCTACCGGAGTAGTAACAGGGCAAATAATTCGCTCTCCGTTAGCGATTCGAATCGGCTTTTCGCCCGTTTTTCCAAGCCCCAGTTTTTCCGCAGTCTGTTCGTCAAGCATCAATGAATAAGAGCCGGTATCCACAATGGCGGTTACCGTTACCGTTCTGATATTTTCAGGCTTAATGAAACCCTGATTTGCCAGAGCAACATCTTCTGAATTCCTTAGCGTTAACTCCGCGTATACTGTTCCCATATAAACTCCACTCCTAATTATAACAGATTTTTCAATATATATACTGCATGGAGATTCGCTGCAAGGAAATCAATTTTACCACTAACCACACTAACCATCACGAACTTGCAGTTAGATAAACTATTTTTAACCTTCAGATTCCATGAAATTAAGAAGGATCATGAGAGTTTTACGGCAAATATCGGAGTGAGGGTTCGTGGCGTTCGTGTGGTTCGTGGTAAATCTTTTGAAAATTGATTTCCGTGGATTCGCTGGTGTCTTGTGAGCGGCTATTGCTCGGTATTCTTTGTGCCTTGGCGCCTTGGCGACAGTTTAATTGAAACAGCGCTTATAAATCACCGTATTGGCAATACGCCCATCCATGACAATATCCAGAGGCTCCTCTGTTTTACTCCATCTGCAAAACTGCGTTTTCTTTTCGCAATGGAGCGATTTCAGCCATCCCCAATCAACATGATCCTTATCATGCCCCGGAGATACCGACAAGTACCCGATATTCATGCTGGTAACATTATGAAAAAAATGGCTTCCCAGAGATGATTCAACGTTAAAATTGGGCAGATTGGTTTCTACGATAACGCGGGAAAATGAAATCTGCGGAAAGTTTACGGGAATGCCAAGGGAATAATCCCTGGTTCCCCAGCGGCCGGGACCGACAAGGACGTAACGCAGGCCGCGCGCTTTTAACATACCGTTGAGCGCTTCGATTTCCTTTGCGATTGCGGCCGTATGCATGGAGGAAAAAGTCTCAGGATCAACCCATATAATGTCGGTGATCGTTGTATCCCTGCCGTTTCCCATGCTCCTGCCGGAAAAGACAAAACACTTGTCTATATCCTGTAAGTCTATGCTGGTCTCCTGCCTTCCGGTGTTCTGGATAAGCGGCTTTACCTGTAAAAGATAGAAGATCTGTTTTTCTTCGTGCCTGCTCACCGCGAATTCAATTTCGACAGGCAGGCCCATGCTTTTTGAAGCTATATCCAGAACAGCGTCAAGCACCTCGGCAAAGGGAAACAGATCATATTTCAGTATCGGGGCAAAATTTATAACACGGAGGCCGGGCCTGCTGATTCCAGGTTCAAGCCTGTCGTCTTCCCTGTTAAATGTGCTTACCGTCATGGCAAAGTCTTTGTTGCTTTCCGCCTCGCTTATGTCGAGGCACTTCAACGTTACTTCATCTCCTTCCAAAAGATCCAAAGCGCGATCTTCCATATCAAGCGCGTAAAAACTGCGCTGGGTGCTGTCTATCCTGGAGCCCGATACCGTTGCGTCAACCTTTGGGTACTTTGGCGAAAACCTGTACGCCGCTCCGCCTGAAACAACATAACTGCCATGCCCAATTCCGGCAACACACAGGCCGTCTTCGGGTTTAATGTAAGAAAAAGGATAATAGTTATACGATTGCGCTATTCCGGAAATGATGGGGTAATACCACCTGCCGTTTTTAGTCCCCGCCAATTCCTGAATGATAATAGCCATCCTTTCTTCTTCGATTTTATATGACGCCGCGTCAAAATACTGACGGGCCGATTCGAAGTACACGCTTGCGTAAACCAGCCGTACCGCGTCACAAAGCTCTGCCAGGCGCTTTTCAAAATCAGAATTTGAATTCGGAATAACGTAGGTATCATAGACTCCTGAAAACGGCACCAAAAGCATATCCTCAAACAACCCTGACGAGCGGACAGCAAGCGGCTTGCTTGTTGTACCTAAAAAAACCCTCAAGCGATCAACCAAATCACGACGCAAAGGCAGCGATATGAACATTTTTTTTATTTCCATATCGCTCATGTTGATCCACGAAAAACCCCACAGCTCGTTTTGTTCCATGAATCTGTCGAATTCATCTATACCGATAAAAGCCGTATAAGGAATCTGTATTTCCATTTTTTCCGAAAGACCGATAAAGGCGGAATTCTCTATTAAGCTGCCTATGAATACAAGGCCCCGCCCCTTGCCGCCTACCGAACCATCGCCAAGCCGGACAAGTTTATTTGGCATATTTAAGAAATCCGGGTTTCCGGTCGTTAAGTCGTTCGGATCCAGCATCGGTATGCTGCCCCGTGTCTTCGCGATTTTTATTTTGTTGATGCTTCCAATCAAATAATCCCTTATCGCCTCAGACGAGCCAAAATCATCAGCGCTGTAGTTTCGCATAACTCTCGCGATTTTTACTTCACCTCTGGCCATAAACCATGTTGAAAAGTGATTCTTGCGGCTGTGATAAAAAATAGACTCAACCGGAATTGTTCTTAATTGCGTTTCTAACTCATCCATTGTTGCGGCCCGCGACAGTTCCCTGCCATCCGGCATTCTGAAAACAAACGGGCCAAAGCCAAGATGGCTTTGAAAAAATACGATCATGTCATGGCCCAGCGTGTTTGAATTCTTATCGACAAACGCGGCTCCCATTGCGTAAGCTTTGTTTCGGTTTTCATCTTCGCTGGATTGCAATAAAATGGGGGTTTCCGGCCTTCTTGCCCTAACCTCGGTAAGGAATTTAAATCCGGCTTCGGGATCGTCAACGCCATTAACCGGATAGCGGATATCCGAAATTACCGTCAGTAGATAAGGCTCATAACGTTTGAACAAATCCAAGGCTTCTTCGTAACTGGCGGCCAAAAGAATTTTGGGCCGCCATCTCATTCTTATTATTTTGTTTGTTTCGACAGAACGTTCTTCTTCCAAAAGCACTTTTGTTTGGTTTAAGACTACAGAGTAAAGCTCAGGCAAATAGCGCGAGTAGTAGCGTATGGAATCCTCTATAAGAAGAATTACCGGAACCATGCCGATCTGCGTGTCATTATCAACATTACGCAGGTCTTCAATATATTTGATCATGGCGACAAACAGTTTGGAATACCCGTTCCAGACAAATATTTTGTCAATGACCGCTTTACATTCAGGCCTGGAAGGATCAAGCCATGCAAGGCTTGAGTTGTTCATTGCAAGAAGCAGAACAGGAACATTAGGATCATGCGCTTTCATTTTTCCGGCAAGCTCCAGGGGCGTGTCAAAATCAAGGCCCGCCATAAGAATAACCATGTCATACTTAAAGCTGCGAAACATTTCGTCCGCCGATTCCGGAGTATACGCGCAAGTAACCCTTGGGACTGTATTTAAATTCAGGCTGAAAAACTCGCCGTATATCTGCTCCGCAAGGGCCCCATCCTGCTTTATCACAAGAGAGTTGTACAAGCTTGCCACAAGAAGAATCTCATTCACACGATAGCGCATGAGATCGTGGAACATATCCCGCTCGCGGTGTTCTTTGCTGTAGTTCTCGATCAGGTCATTGAAGTACATTCAGCCTTAAACAAGCCCCTGGGCTATCATCGCGTCCGCTACTTTTTTAAAACCCGCGATATTGGCGCCGACAACGTAATTGCCTTCAAAGCCAAAAGACTTTGCCGTTTCAACGCAGGTCGTGTGGATGTTGCGCATAATTTCATGCAGGCGTTTGTCGACTTCTTCGGCGCTCCACGAAAGCCTCATTGAATTCTGGCTCATTTCAAGGCCCGATGTCGCTACGCCGCCGGCGTTTGCGGCTTTGCCCGGCCCAAATGGGATCTTCTTTTCGATAAAAAGCTTCCATGCTTCAGGCATACATCCCATGTTGGAAACCTCAACAACTGCCTGGACATTGTTGTCTACAAGCTGTTTGGCGTCCTCCCCGGTAAGCTCATTCTGGATCGCGCAGGGCATGGCAATATCAACCTTCTGTTCCCACGGCCGCTTGCCCGCGAAAAACTTGGCGTTCGGGAATTTCTTCACATAGGTTTCAACTCTTTCGCGATCAATTAGGAGCATCTCGGTAAGATATTCGTGCTTTTCCTGCGTGGAAACGCCGTCGGGATCGTACACATAACCGTCCGGGCCGGATATAGTAACAACTTTCGCGCCAAGCTGGCTGGCCTTGATACACGCGCCCCAGGCGACATTTCCGAAACCGGAAACCGATATGGTTTTGCCTTTGAGCGTTTCGCCTTTAAGGCCAAACATTTCCTGGGTAAAATAAACCGCGCCAAAACCTGTGGCTTCGGGGCGCAGGATTGAGCCGCCAAATGCCATGCCCTTGCCTGTGTAAACTCCGGTAAATTCGTTTACAAGCCGTTTGTACTGGCCGAACATAAAGCCTACTTCGCGGCCTCCAACGCCGATGTCGCCCGCCGGAACGTCGGTGTCCGGCCCGATATGCCTGAAAAGCTCGTTCACAAAACTCTGGCAGAAACGCATTATTTCATTTTCGCTCTTGCCCGCCGGATCAAAGTCCGCGCCGCCCTTGCCGCCGCCCATCGGCAAGCCGGTAAGGGCGTTTTTGAAAGTCTGCTCAAAACCAAGGAACTTCAGCGTCGAAAGCGTTGCCCTGGGATGAAAACGGAGACCGCCCTTATAGGGGCCTATGGCGCTGTTAAACTGAACGCGGTATCCGCGGTTAACGCGGTACTCGCCCCTGTCGTCCATCCAGGGCACTCTGAAAACAATGCAGCGCTCCGGTTCAATAATCCGCTCAAGAACTCTTTGGGCTTTATATTTGGGATCTTTGTCGATAAGCGGCGCTATTGATTCAAGGACTTCCTCCGCCACCTGAATAAATTCGGTCTCCCAGGGACTTCTGGCTTTAAGACCGTTAAGAACCTCTGTAATATACGCGTTCATAAGACCTCCAGTAATTGAATAATTAATTTTTTATAAACCTGCTATTATATATTCTAACATAAAAAAAATGGAACGCAAGCTCTCGCATGAGGCAACTTGTCGCCTTGACAAATTCACCGAAAGCGTATAATACCATTACCGATGTCAGAAAATAAAACATATTTATCACTTGTCGTCCCTTGTTTAAATGAAGAAACATCCATTCCATTATTTTATAATGAGGCTGTTAAAATATGTACGCCAATAAACGAACGCTTTGAAATCATTTTTGTAGATGACGGTTCAAGGGATAATACCTTAAACGTTTTGCGGCAGCTTGCGAATCAGGACAAACATATACATTACATTTCTTTCTCGCGTAATTTCGGTAAGGAAGCGGCTATGCTTGCCGGGTTGCAGGCGGCGCACGGCGAATACGTTGTAATGCTGGATGCGGATTTGCAACACCCTCCTTCGCTTATTCCTCTGATGCTGGAACAAATAACAGGCGGAGAGTATGACTGCATCGCGGCAAAACGTACCAGAAAAGGCGACCCGCCGTTACGATCGTTTTTTGCAAGGTGTTTTTATCGTGTGTTATCCATACTTGCCGGAATAGAAGCCACAGACGGCATCGGTGATTTTCGTCTGATGACGGGAGCTTATGTCGAGGCCATATTGCGGTTGGAAGAACGAAACCGCTTTTCAAAAGGCATTTATCCGTGGATTGGATTCAAAACAAAAACGATTGAATATGAGAATGTCCCCCGAATAGCGGACGCGACAAAATGGTCTTTCTTTAAGCTGTTTTCCTATTCATGGGATGGAATAATCGCTTTTTCCACCAAATTGCTTTCATTTGCCTCACTGACGGGTATTATTTCTTTCTTTCTAGCCGTTTTTTTATTTATTTTGTTCATTATACGGAAAATATTTTTCGGCGTTCCCTTTGATAAATTGACAGGCGTCATTTGTCTGATAGTTTTTTTTGGCGGCATTATTCTGTTATCAATAGGTATCCTCGGACAATATATAGCAAAGATGTATACTGAAATAAAACGGCGTCCGCATTTCATAGTAAAGGAAGCACAATGAAAATTATTGACATTTTTGACCGGAAATTTTTCAAGTTCGTTCTGGTCGGAATAGTCAATACTATTGTTGGCTCGACAATAATGTTCTCGCTGTACAACGCGGCGCATTTGAGTTACTGGCTTTCCTCGGCCTGCAATTATTTTTTCACCAGTATTTTAAGTTTCTTTTTAAACAAGTATTTTACCTTCAGTGTCCGGCATTGGTCGGCATTTATGGTTTTTGCGTTTATCCTGACGATTGCGTTTTCGTATCTGATGGCTTACGGCATATCAAAACCGGCCATGAATTATTTTTTAAGGGACAGCCCGCAAAAAATCCGCGAAAATCTGGCGTTACTTACCGGGATGTGTTTATTTACAGGGATAAATTATATTGGGCAACGGCTCGTGGTATTCAGGGACGCAAGAAATAAAAACAACGAGAAAGCCGCCGGATAAAGTTTTAGTTTCTACAATTATTCTTCCGCATCTCCGGCAAAAAGCTCCGCCTGGGGCTCTTCTTTCTCCCCTTCGTTTTTAACGATACGATCTACCCCGATGACAAAATCCGGTTTGTCGATGCTCAGTATCTTAACACCCTGGGCGCTGCGGCCCATCACCCTTATTGAGGCGACTTTTAGCTTAATGGATTTGCCCTGGCTTGTGATGCACATTATTTCTTCGCCGTCCAGAACGCCGACGCAGCCCACAATCTCGCCGGTTTTTTCGCTAACCGTGTAAACCTTCTGCCCGGACGTACCCCGACCATGGGAGCTGAACTCGCCGAATTCCACACGCTTTCCGAAACCATACGCGGAAATGACGAGCATCTTTTCCTCTGCGTCCACCCTGAGGAGGCCCGCGAGTTCGTCGTCGTCGCCCATCTTCATGCCGGTTACGCCACGGGATGATCGGCCCACGGGCCTGACATGCTCCCCGTGGGTACGCAGCGCCCTGCCCTTCCGCGATATTAGCACCACCTCGTCCTGAGAGCCCGTTAAAAGCGCGCTGACAAGTTTGTCGCCTTCATCTAGTTTGATGGCTATTATTCCCCTCGTTCTCGCGTTGGCAAATTCACTTACCGCAACCTTTTTTACTACGCCACGGGCGGTTCCCATAAACAGGAAGGGCCCTCCTTCTTCGCTGGCAAAGTCCTTGAATGACACCACTGCGGTTATGTCCTCATTTGGCGAAACCATCAATAGGCTTTTTATGTGGCTTCCCTTGCTGGTTCTGCTGCCCTCAGGAAGCTCGTGAACCTTCATCCAGTAGGCTTTGCCTTCACTTGTAATGAACATTATGTATTCGTGGGTGGACGCAACAAAGATCTGATCAATAAAATCGTCTTCGGCAAGTTTGGCGCTCTGCATACCTTTACCGCCGCGCCCCTGATTCCGGTAGCCGGAAACCGGCAGGCGTTTTACATAGCCCATGTTTGAAATGAGGATCATCATCTCTTCTTTTTTGATAAGATCCTCAATGTTGATGGTTTCTACCTCGCCTGAAACGATTTCTGTCCGGCGCTTGTCGCCATATTTCTCGGCGGCTTTTTTTGTTTCGTCTTTTATTACACCCAGGAGCTTCTTTTCATCCGCCAGAAGGGATTTATAATACGCAATCTGGGTTTTAAGTTCCGCCAATTCCTGCTCTATCTTTTCTACTTCCAGGCTTGTAAGGCGGCCAAGCTGCATTTCCACTATTGCCTTGCTCTGGGCTTCAGAAAGACCAAAACGCCCCTGGAGTTTTTCTCTGGCCTCTTTCACATCTTTACAAGCTCTGATAAGCGCAACCACTTCATCAATATTTGCAAGGGCAACGATAAGCCCTTCCAGAATATGGGCCCGTTCCTCGGCCTTTCTTAGATCGTATTGGGTCCGGCGCGTAACTACCTCAACACGGTGATCCACAAAGTAACGGATCAGCTCTTTCAAATTGAGGCATTGAGGTTTGCCTTTTACCAGAGCCAGGTTAATGATTCCAAAAGTGGACTGGAGCTGGGTATTGGAAAATAACTGATTTAAAACTACTTTGAGGATCGCGCCCTTTTTAAGCTCAAAGACCAGCCTGACCGGTTCATCCTTTCCGGACTCATCGTTGAAATTGGCAATACCGTCAATAACTTTGTCACGAACCAGAATTCCAATGCGTTCAAGCAGAGGCTTGATGTAAACCCCATAAGGGATATCGCTGAAAACAATAGTTTCCTTGCCCGACCTTGAGCTTTCCACAGTGAAACGCCCACGAACCAGTATCTTACCCCTGCCGGTTTTATAGGCTTCTTTTATGCCTTTCCGCCCGAAGATTATGCCGCCGGTGGGAAAGTCCGGCCCCTGAACGAACTTCATCAGTTCATCGATTGAAATTTCGGGGTTGTCGATAAGGGCGCAAATAGCGTCACAGACTTCTCCCAGGTTGTGGGGGGCCATGTTGGTCGCCATGCCAACGGCAATGCCGCTTGAGCCGTTTACGAGCAGGTTGGGAACCACGGTGGGAAGTACAGTCGGCTCCATTTCCTCTTCCGAGAAATTGGGGATAAAATCGACGGTTTCCTTATCCAGATCGTGAAGCATCTCTTCCCCAAAGCGGGAGAGCTTAGCCTCGGTGTAGCGCATGGCCGCCGCGCCGTCGGGGGCGAGAGAGCCGAAGTTGCCCTGGCCTTCCAGCAGGGGATAGCGTAGTGAAAAATCCTGGGCCATGCGCACAAGGGCGTCGTAAAGGGCAAGGTCGCCGTGGGGGTGAAACTTACCCATGGTGTCGCCTACGATACGGGCGCACTTTTTGGTGGCGGCGTTGTGCCTTAGCCCCAGTTCCCCCATGGAGTACATAAGCCGCCGGTGAACCGGCTTTAGCCCGTCCCGCACGTCGGGCAGGGCCCTCGCCACAATAACCGACATGGCGTAATTTAGGTAATCGGTTTTTACTTCGTCTTCTATAGCAACGGGTATTACTTTCCCTGTGGGGGCTGTCTCGCCTGATGATCCGTGTTCAAACATTATATTTTCCCTTGAAATTCATTATACTAAACTTAGGATTTTTAGTCATGAGATTACGAATGGATTCGCTTATTAAATCCATAGCCACGGCTTTGGATATTGTGGAAGGCGGCCTTTTGGGAGCCAGTACCAACCACGGCAAAAGAATAGCCGTTCTCTGCGCAAAGATGGGAACGGTCTTACAAAAAAGCCCGGAGGAGATCACCGCTCTGGCGATTTGCGCATTGCTCCACGATAACGCGCTTACCGAATACATCCTTTCCGAGCGCCTGGACGGGCGCCACGATCCGGCAATGAAAAAACACTGCGAATTCGGCCAAAGGAATGTGGATGCCCTGCGCTTCAAAACAAACGTAAAGGACTTTATCCTCTACCACCATGAACGGGCCGATGGTTCCGGGCCGTTCGGCATAAGGGAAGGCGAAGGCCCCCTGGAAGCGGAAATTATCACCATCGCCGATTCAATTGACGCCGCTTATCATCTTCAGAGGCTGGAGCCTGAAAAATTGCCCGCTATTCGGGACATAGTAAAGAGGGAAACCGGCAAACACTACGGCAGAATAGCGGCGGAAACGATGCTGGAAATTCTCTCCTGGCCTACAGTCCTGTCGCTCAAAGACGATGTCATCAAGCAAACGGCGTCAGAGGCCCTGTTTCCCTGGACTGTCGATGTGCAAACAGAAACTATTTTTGGCCTGGCTGGTTTTGTGGCCAAGATTATCGACTACAAATCCCTTTTTACTCGCCTGCACTCAACCCAAATTGCCAACAGAGCCTGGTTTATGGGGCAGCACTACAAGTATGAGCCACAGGAACTGGCGGAACTGTATCTGGCGGCGTCTCTTCACGATCTCGGCAAATTGGCGGTTCCATCTGAAATTCTGGAAAAACCCGGCAGGCTATCCGAAGAAGAATTTGGAATTATCAAGAGTCATGTTCGCATGACCTGGGAGCTTCTTAGCGATATTGAAGGATTAGGGACTATATGCCAATGGGCATCCGACCATCATGAAAAGCTGGACGGAAGCGGTTACCCCTTTGGGAAAAAAGCCCCAGAGCTGGACTTCAATTCCAGGCTGCTGACCTGCCTTGACTTATACCAGGCGATAAGCGAAGAAAGGCCCTATCATCCCAGGCGCAATCACAAAGATACCATCGCGATACTTAATGAAATGGCGGATATTGGGAAAATAGACGGGGATATTGTCAAAGACCTGGATATTGCTCTTGCCCCATTCGATGGTGAAGATATGCCGCCGCCTGACGGCTCTTGACATTCATAAAAAAATAGTACGATAATCACATAAAATACATAGGTTTACTATGTATTTGTTTCAGGAGGAACCCGAAATATTGAAAGGCATAGTAAGAATTAATTTTACTAAAATGCTGAGGCTGCCGTTATATTGCTGTTCTATGATTATTCTTGGCCTGCCCGTTTTTCTGGTTTCCTCTATAGGGTATCTGCTTAAAAAGAATAAAAGCGGACTTAAAGACGAAAAGGAACACACGGCGGAGATACTAAAATCGAATGGGGAACTTGCCCGTATCGAAGCAGAGGTTTTGGTTCAGCTTAATAAAAAATACGATTTCATGCAGAAGATCCGATCACCGGCTAAAATAGCGGCGGAACATAAAAAAATAACGGCGAAACGTTTTGACGAAGCGGTTTTAGGTATGATACGGCATTCTGCAGAACAGGCTGACGAAGGGTTTGCCGCGTATTTTTGCGGCTTGCTGGATATAAAGTTATTCCTGGTTTTCAGTGTTATTTTGGGTTTCCCTATGTACCTGCTTATTCTTATATTTTCAAATCCTTATGTAAAATTTGTATTAGAGCGTATGCTCATGATGATTTTTGTCGTATTTGGCGTTACGTTCCTGGTGTTCACTATCCTTTATATGTCCCCGATGGATCCGGCCAAGAATATCCTTGGTCCAAACGCTACGCCTGAGACCGTGGCGGAGTTTAACCGCGTCTATGGCCTTGACACGTCCTTTCTTGAGCAATTAATAAATGCCTTCAAGGGTATAATTACCCTTAATATAGGCAGATCCTTTGTCGGCAACGAGGACGTTATGGCTGCCATAGCCCGCCGGTTCCCTATCACCTTATCGTTAACGTTCTGGTCATTGCTGTTGGCCATTGCCCTGGCGATACCGGCAGGCATTTTTTCGGCGATAAAACCGTATTCCGCTTTTGATTACGTGTTTATGCTCGTGGCGCTTATCGGGCTTTCCATTCCCAATTTCTGGTTAGGCCTGATACTCATTTTGAATTTCTCGATCAATACAAAGATCCTGCCGTCATTATACATAGTGAACAACTGGAAGAGTTTTATCATGCCCGTTATTGTACTCAGTACTGCCCTTTCCGCCAGTGTCGCCCGCATGACCCGATCGTCGATGCTCGAAGTTATAAAACAGGACTATGTGACAACCGCGAAGGCCAAGGGCCTTCCCCAAAACAAAGTTGTAGTCCGGCATGTCTTAGGTAACGCAATGATACCCATCGTAACCGTTATAGGGCTGCAGTTCGGCTCGCTGCTTGGCGGCGCCGCCATAACGGAAAAGGTGTTCAATGTCAACGGCCTTGGCAGTTATATAGTCGATAAACAATTCATACCGGATATACCCATCGTACTGGCCGGGACGGTGTACCTTGCAATTATTGTCAGTGTAACAAATCTGATCGTGGACATACTATATGCGTTTCTTGACCCAAGGATAAAGTCAAGGATGAAAAATTACTGATTTCCGGTCGCGGGGGTGTTTATTATGAGTCAGGAAGATAAAAAAAAGAGCGACGAAAAAAATCTATACATACAAATGGAGAACCGGCGCAGGTTAAACGCCTTCCCCGCATACAAGACCATTAATCTTGCTTCCGGGGCGTCAATGATTATATTCCTGTTGATACTGTATAACGTCTTTGATTTCAAAAAAGGAACGGTGTCAATGGCTTTTCTGGCGCTGTCGCTGGCATATCTTGTCCCGGCGGTTTTGGCGTTCGCGCTTGGAAAAACAATCAAAAAAGAAATACTACAAAATGGCGACACAAGCTTTTTAACGCGGCTTATGGGCTTTACACTTATACCATTTATTCTTATTTTTAATGTTTTCGCCGCTATTGCGGGCTTTATGCTCGTACAAAAAGAAAAAACTGCTGAATATACCCTTGGCGCATGGTCGGTACTGACTTCCATTTCTATTATGGCCATTTCCATGATAAATCTCTTTAAACCTTTTGTGGCGCAGAATTTTGTACCTGGAATGGTGGTTCTCTCCGGCTTGGTAATTTTTTATTTCGTAGTCATTATCCTAACCACCCATTGGGTAAGCGAAAAAACCGTTGACAAAAGAATGCTGCCCGTCGCTGTGCTGCTTATATTAAGTTCAATTACAGGTAATCTGTTCGCATTAATCATGGGTTTGATCATCATCTCCAAGATAAGGAACCATGGTAAGCCTGTGGAGTGGGTAGATATTATCCGCCGCCTTTTCAGGAACAATATGTCCATGCTTGGACTGTTCGTCATTGTATTCCTGCTCTCGGTATCCATCTGTTCGTTTATGACTTTTGACTACAATGTAGCAATAGTAAATAATTTGAAGGTACGGTTGCAGGCCCCTTCCCTGGTATACCCATTCGGTACTGACGAATTTGGCCGCTGCGTATTTACCAGGATAATTTACGGCGCGCGCATTTCGCTGATTGTCGGTTTTCTTTCAACGATAATCCCCATTATTGCCGGCGGACTCCTCGGCGCGATCTCCGGTTATTACGGAAACCGCCTGGACAATATCATCATGCGTGTATTGGACATACTGTACGCTGTCCCCGGGATTCTGCTCGCGATAGCCATTGTAGCCGCTTTCGGTGCCAATACCGTGAACCTGATTATAGCCCTCAGTATCGGCTCAGTACCCATATACGCAAGGACTATGCGCGCTTCCGTTATGAGCGTTTCGAATTATGAGTTTGTCGAGGCTGCAAAGGCTTGCGGACAAAAAAATTACCTGATAGTTCTTAAGCATATTATTCCTAACTCTATGTCCCCGATTATTGTCCGGGCGACGCTGGGGATCGGCTCGGCGGTACTGTCTACTTCAGGCTTGAGCTTTCTTGGGCTTGGTGTCGAGCCGCATATACCCGAATGGGGCAATGTGCTGAAAACAGGAAGCAATTACCTGGAAATGTACCCGTTTCTTGCCATTTATCCCGGTCTTGCCATCGTGCTTATCGTACTGGCTTTTAATTACTTCGGTGATGGCCTGCGTGACGCGCTAGACCCGAAATTGAAATAAAATTATTGGAAGAACGAGGCAGGACATGGAAGACGTTTTGTTGAAAGTTAAGGATTTGCGAATGCATTATATTACGGAAGACGAAACCGTAAAGGCGATAAACGGCATCAGTTTTGATATAAAGGTTGGCGAAAGCATGGGGTTGGTAGGCGAGACAGGCGCGGGCAAAACGTCCACTGCCTTCTCTATCATGCAACTAATACCGAGCCCGCCGGGGATTATCGTTGGAGGCGAAATATTATTTCGCGGGGAGAATCTGATTTTTAACACGGAAAAACGCAACCAGCGGATCCGCGGCAATAGTATATCCATGATATTCCAGGACCCTATGACCGCGCTGAACCCAATAATGACAGTTGGGGATCAGCTTATTGAAACATTGATGACTCACAAGAAAATAACAAAGTCGGAAGCGCGGGAAACCGTTAAGAAAATGCTGGAGGTCGTTGGAGTAAAAAGCGACAGGCTGACCGATTTCCCGCACCAATTCTCAGGCGGAATGAAACAGCGTGTTGTTATATGTATGGCGCTGCTATGCAACCCGGAACTGCTAATTGCCGACGAACCGACGACGGCTCTGGACGTTACAATTCAGGCGCAAGTACTGGAAATCATACAGAATTTAAAGGAGCAGTACAAAATGTCGCTGCTTTTGATTACGCATGACTTAGGCGTTGTGGCCGAAACCTGCGATAAGGTAGCGATTATGTACGCCGGGGAACTTGTGGAGAAGGGTACGGTGGAGCAGGTCTTCACAGCTCCGAAACATCCATACACCATAGGGCTGTTTGATTCGATTCCAAAAATGGACGTATCTTCCAATAAATTGACGCCCATTGAAGGGCTTATGCCGAATCCGGCGGAATTGCCGGAAGGTTGTTTTTTCCATCCGCGCTGCCGGCACGCGTCGCCCGAATGTAAAATGTCCTCACCTGGCTACAGAGGCGAAGACCACATCTATAAATGCCATCAGGTTTGGGATTAGGGGTACGGAATGGATAAACTGCTGGAGATTCGCAACCTAAAAGAGTATTTCACGGTCCCGAGCGGCAACCTTCACGCGGTAGACAACGTGAGCTTTTCCATTAATCGCGGCGAGACGATGGGCGTTGTCGGGGAATCCGGATGCGGCAAGTCAACGCTTGGCCGTGTCATCTTGCGCCTCCATGAGCCGACAGCCGGACAAATCATATATGACGGAATGGACATTACTTCTTTCAACAATAATGAAATGCGCCTGATGTGCAGATATATGCAAATTATATTTCAGGATCCCTATGCGTCACTTGACCCCAGATATACGATATCGCAGACCATTGAAGAGCCGCTAAAGATCCATAAACTGTACTCAAGCGAATCGGAACGCAAGGCGCGTGTACACGAGCTGATGGAGATGGTAGGGCTTTCAGAGCGCACAATGAATGCTTATCCGCACGAGTTTGACGGCGGACGGCGGCAGCGTGTCGTTATAGCGCGCGCGCTGGCAATATCGCCCAAGTTCGTCGTCTGCGACGAACCGGTGAGTGCGCTGGATGTTTCCGTTCAGGCGCAGATATTGAATTTGATGATAGAGCTGCAGGAAAAACTTGGACTGACCTATATATTTATTTCGCACGATCTGTCGGTTATTAAGCATATTTCCAATAACATCGCGGTTATGTACCTTGGCGAGTTTGTGGAAATGTCTCCAAAAAACGAGATATTCAGCAAACCGCTCCATCCGTACACAATCGCCCTGCTTTCAGCGATACCGTCGGTTAATCTGGCGGCAAGAAAAAAAAGAATAATTCTCAAAGGCGAGATTTCATCACCTGTTAACCCGAAGACGGGATGCCGGTTCGCTCCGCGCTGTCCCTTTGCCATTGAAGCCTGCATCAGTGCGGACATACCGCTTACAGAGGTTTCAACCGGACATTCCGTCGCCTGCCTCAGGTACAAGGAACTCTTAGCCGGAGAGTTAAAATTTTAAGCTTATAAAGCTTATAAGGAGTAAATGTATGAAGAAATTGTGTGCGCTGATACTATCAGTCGTGTTGGTTTCTGTTGTTCTAACCGGATGCAACAAAAGCAGCGCCGGCAGTAGTTCCGGCGGAAAAGCCAAAAATGGCATCGAACTGACGATTCTTGGCATGGTTTCCTACCAGGACGACATTAATCTGGTACGCGATATGCTTACAAAGGCCGGGTTTGTCGTCAAACTTAACATGCAGCCTGACTACGCATCGTTTAAAGCCCAGCAGGACGCGGGAAATTATGACCTTGCCATCAGCAGCTGGACGACCGTTACGGGAAACCCGGATTATGCCGTAAGATCGCTGTTTAAAACCGGCGGCGATTATAACGGGTCCGAGATTTCTAACCCAAAGGTAGACGAGCTTATTGAGACCGCGGCAGCCCAAACTCCGGCGGAGTACGTAAAAACCTATCAGGAGCTTGAAAAAGAGCTGGTAGACAAAAACGCCTACATAATACCGCTGTACCGTTCGGTCAAGTCGCAGGGCGTAAACCAGTCAATTCTAAAACCGGAAACTGTGCGTATCTCAAAGGCGCTTTCAATGGCCTGGTGGTCGATAGACTTTAAGGATGCGAGCAAGAGGAATACCCAGCCGATGATTACCAGCCAGGCTCTGTCCTCCCTTACCACGCTTGATCCTATAAAGGGCAATGACGGCTCAATCAACATGATCAACTCAAATATGTATTTGAGGCTTATAACCCTTACGGACGACGACCAGGTGGTAACAGGCTGCTCGCTGGCCTATCAATTCGCCATTGGGCAAGGAAACTCCGATTTTTATTTTATTCTTCGTGACGACGTGAACTTTGCCAAAGTAGAAAATATGAGGGCTGTGGACACAGGCGTACGCGTTGGAGCGGAAGATGTCGTATATTCGCTGAATCGCGCGAAGGACAGAAACTCGGTGCCCGATCACAGAACCTATAGTCTGCACGAGAGTATGAAAGAAATCTCTATCATTACCGATTTAAGCGTTCTTGACACAGTGAAGGATTCCGATACCGGCAAAACAATACGCCAGATACTGGAAGCCAAAACCCCGACCGCAATAAGGGAACTGACTAATAATAAAGCCAGGGTAAACAACAACGTCGGCGTTTATCAGCTTGTAAAAGTAACGACGAATTTCCCGTTCCCGCAAGTTCTTAACTACCTTGCGCACCAGAGCGCGGGTATCGTGTGCGCCGATCATGTACGGTCCATAAATACATATGACGTTCAGACGTTTGACCGCACGAAGGATATTCCTTACGGTGATCAAAGAGTCATTACACAAGGCCCAACTTATAACAACCACTTGTGGGTAAGCGGCCCTTATATCGCGCTTTACAAGGACGATTACGGCATTTATTTCGAAAAGAACCCGCATTTTATGCGAGGCACGGAACATGAACCGGTAATCAGCCGTTATGAGATGAAATTTATCGCCGACGCTGATGCCCAGCTTTCCGCGTTCAGAAGCGGCGAGACTTATGTGCTGTACACTGTTCCGACCAGTAAATGGGACTTAGTAAAAAATGATCCGAACTTAAAGCTGCTAACCGTTCCCAGCAATGCGGTATATTACCTGTTGTGCAATTTGAAAGGCACATTGTCCAACGTGAACCTGCGTCTTGCGGTTCTATACTCTATCGATCAGGATGATATCCTCACATTCTATAACAACAATTATTACAGGGCGTATACTACCCTGACGCCGTTAGTTGAAACGGGTAACGTTCTTATTGCCGATCCCGCCAAGGTTAACGATTACCTTAATAAATACTGGGCAAGTAAGTAGATCACAGAACCCTTTTCGTTGCCTGTGCGCAGCAAAAAGGGCTTCCGCAAAACCACGAAGGGTGTAGGCAAGTCCGGGTTTGTGGGGTCCCGGGTGGTTAACTGTCAGTTTCCACCCGGTAACATTTTGCGGTTTTTCCTGAGGTACCGGAGGCTAACTTCAGTCTCCGATACCGACAGGGATTGTAGAGGTCATTCCGTCCATAAGGACGCAGTCGGTACCGCAAGCAAATTATCGCTGTATTTTATGGTTCTGTCGCCGGAATACAGTACAATTCCGGTAAATGGCTTTTTGTTTTTGATTATATTGTCCCTGTCCCTGTACTGATAAAGCGAATACTTGCTTTCAAGATCTACCTGCGCCGCCAGTTCCTGAAATACGAAAGTCTCCATAAGTTTGCCGGATCGGTCGTTATTCAGCATTACTTCGTCTATCTTCCAGTTTAGGATCGATGTCATAAGTCCGGTATCCGCCGCATAAAATTTTGATTTTCTGTTAACGCGCTCATAATCGGTTTTATATAATCTTTGTGCCATTCACGCCGTTCGTTAAATTTTTTGGTGCGGACAGCTTCGGGATAACCGCCGCGAAAGGCCAAATCAAAAATGGCCCGTTTGTCATAGCCGCGAATAAAAGTCGGAAAATCTGTATTAAAAGCCTGCCGGAAAAACTTCGGTTTTGTTTTTAGGACTTCTCCGACAGTTAGCGGACGCAACCGTATGTTTCTCACACGACCGGCAAGGCTTTCAGTTACACTGGGCATCGTCCGGAGGTTTACGGAGCCGGTCAGCAAAAACTGCCCATTGCGGTTGTTTTTGTCCACAATCATTTTTATTAGGTGAAGCCAATACGGTTTAATACCCTGCGGCTTGCCGCGGCTGTAAAAATACAGTGCTTCTGGTCATAGCGTGACAGGAAGTATTCCAATTTTTGCAAAAATTTTATTTTGGCGATGTATTGCGGATAATCTGTCCTCTGGTTATTATTACCCTATGGAAGAAATGAAGCGAACAGTAACCTGCGGCGATCTTGGAAAAGCCGATGAGGGGAAAAATGTAATTCTTAACGGATGGATACACCGCAAGAGAGACCACGGTGGGATTTCTTTTATCAATTTAAGAGATCGCTATGGGATTACGCAGGTGGTGGTTGATCCGGCCATGTTTCCCGACGGGGCAGTACCGGACGAAATCACGAAACTGTGCGGGGAACTGCGCAACGAGTTTTGTCTGGCGGTTGAGGGGATAGTCCGGCCCCGGCCTTCCGACATGATCAACCCTGAAATGAAAACGGGCGGGATCGAGGTGGCGGCAAAAAAAATAGTTGTTTTAAGCCGCTGTCAGGCGCTTCCTTTTCAGATCGATGAAAAAACCGAAGCCAGAGAAGAGCTTCGCCTTAAATACCGGTATCTGGATCTGCGCTCTGCTTCGATGCAGAAGAAAATAAAACTTCGCAGCGATGTTATTTTCGCGCTGAGGGAATACATGATGGGTAAAGGTTTTTACGAAATCGAAACCCCGACCTTTATCCGCTCAACGCCCGAAGGGGCCAGGGACTATTTGGTTCCTTCGCGGCTTTATCCGGGAAAATTTTACGCCCTGCCCCAGAGCCCCCAGCTCTACAAGCAGATATTAATGGTGTCAGGCTTTGACAAGTACTTTCAGATTGCCCGCTGTTACCGCGACGAGGACGCGCGCGGCGACAGGCAGCCGGAATTTACCCAGATTGATATTGAAATGTCCTTTGTAAGCCGCGAAGACGTGCTCGCTTTGGTTGAGGGCCTTATGGGCTACACCTTTAAAAAAACCTTAAACTGCGAGCTGCCTTCCACATTCAAGCGGCTTTCTTACGAAGATGCGATGGAACTTTACGGCACGGACAAGCCCGACCTTCGCATTGAAATGCAAATGAAAGATTTCTCCCCGTGGGTGGCCGCCGGAGAATTTCAGGCCTTTAAGGACGCCCTTGCCTCTGGCGAGGCGGAAAAGGCCGCGTCGGCGGCAAAAGGCGTTACCGTTTCCGGCGGCGGCGTTAAGGTGATGGTTGTGCCCGGCAGGATTGGCAGCCGTACAATCGAATACTCGCGAAAGCAGATTGAAGAGCTTGAAGCGCACGCCAGGATTTACAAAGCCAAGGGCCTTGCCTGGATGAAGGTAGGGCAGGGCGGAACGCTCGAAGGCGGCGTGTCGAAATTCTTTGCTTCCCAGGCGGCGGATATAGTTAGCAAACTTGGGGCAAACTCAGGCGACCTTATATTGATAGTAGCGGACAGCAAGCGGAAAGTGGCGAATACAGCCCTGGGCGCGGTGCGTTCCAAACTTGGCCGCGACCTAGGCCTTTGCGATCCCTCAAGGTTTGAATTTGCCTGGATCGTGGACTTCCCCCTTTTTGAATACAACGAGGAAGAGAACCACTGGGAAGCCAGCCACCACATGTTCACTTACCCGCAAGAGAAATATCACCAGACGCTTGAGTCAGACCCCGGCTCCGCAAAGGGCGACCTTTACGACCTGGTGCTAAACGGCTTTGAATTGGCTTCTGGCTCAATAAGGATACACGACCCGGAACTGCAAAATAGGATTTTCAAAATCGTGGGTTATGATCCGGCGGAGGCTGAAGCGAAATTCGGCTTTTTAACCGAGGCTTTTAAGTACGGGCCGCCTCCCCACGGCGGCATTGCCCCTGGTATCGACCGGCTGGTGATGCTTATGGCAGGGGAAATTTCCATAAAGGAAGTTATTGCCTTCCCAAAGAATTCTTTCGCCGAAGGCCTGCTGGACAATTGTCCCGCCCCGGTAAGCCCGGAACAGCTAAAAGAACTGCGCATAATTATCGATAATAAAAAAGAGAATGAATGAATATCTGGAAATCCTTTTAGCCTTTCTAAAAATGGGATGTTTCGCTTTCGGCGGCGGTTACGCCATGGTTCCGCTTGTTGAGCGGGAACTCATAAAAAAGAGGGGCTGGACCAATATGGACGAGGTTATTGAATGGTATACCATCGCCCAGATCACGCCCGGAATTATCGCGGTGAACCTTTCAACCTTTGTAGGCTACAAGCGGAAAGGAATTTTAGGCGGCATTCTTGCCACAGTCGGCTTTGTGCTTCCCGGTGTTTCCATAATAGTTGCGGCGGCTCTTCTTTTAAATAATTTTGCGGATAACGCGATTGTAAAGCACGCCTTTGCGGGTATACGCATCGCGGTTGGGGCCCTGATTTTGGATACGGTAATAAGGCTGGTAAAGGGATTCTCAAAAGACATCAAAACCCTGGTAATTTATTTTATCGTTTTTTTAATTTTGGTGATCCCGTTAATCCCGGGCTTAATCAAATCTCCTGTTTTGCTGGTTTTGGCCTCAGGCCTTGTGGGCCTTTTCATTTACCGGGAAAAAACTACCGCCGCGCCGGGGAATAACGAAAAATGAAACTGCTCTACCTTTTTATCACTTTTTTCAGAATTGGCCTGTTTGCGATTGGCGGCGGGCTTGCCACCCTCCCTTACCTTTTCGAACTGGCAGACAAGTCGGACGGCTGGCTTAGCCGCGAGATGATTGGCGATATGCTGGCTGTATCCCAGTCTTCGCCGGGGGCTGTAGGTGTGAATCTCGCCGCCTATACTGGCGTACGCTATGCAGGCATTCCCGGAGCTTTTGCGGCGGCGCTGGGGCTTATTGCTCCCTCAATCGTTATCATTGTTATTGTGGCAAAAACGCTTAAGGCCTTTAAAGAAAACGCGGTGGTTAAAAGTTTTTTGGCGGGGTTCAAGCCTGCCGCAACGGCCCTGATTTCCGCTGCTGGTTTGGGGGCAATAGCCCTTTCCCTTTGGAATTCCGCCGCCCTGTCGTGGCTGGAATATGTTCGCTGGAAGGAGACGCTTATCTTTATCGCGTTTTTTCTGCTCATTTTCAAATTCAAAAAGCATCCCATTGTTTATATAATTGGCGCCAGCGTTGTCGGGGTGGTTCTAAAACTATAAATATGGTATTATAATTTAATAGAACGAAAAGGGGGAAGTTTATGATTGAAGGTTCCGATTTTACCATTGAGGAATTGGGAAAACGCAATATCAAGTCGCCTATTAGTATGTCCACCACCAGGGGGGATAAGATCGCCAATTATGTGACTGATGAAGAATATATCCGGCTTGATGTTGACGCAAAGCCAGGCGCTCAGGGGCAGCTTAAAAAGTCCCAGTTAATTGAAATGGCAGGACCAAGAGAGATGATCTATTTTTCTCCAGCCAATGTACATGCGGGGATTGTTACGTGTGGGGGGCTTTGTCCCGGCATTAACGACGTGATCCGTGCCGTTACCCGCTGCCTATGGTACAGGTACGGGGTTCGGCGCATTTCCGGCATACAGTACGGCTACAAAGGGTTTTTGCCCGAATACCAATACGGCGTAATCAACCTTACCCCTGATTTGATAGACGATATTCATAAGCTTGGCGGAACTTTTCTTGGAAGCGCCCGCGGAGGCGGCAGAGAGGTAGGCAAGATCGTAGATTGCATGGAACAGCTCAACTTAAATGTGCTCTTTACCATTGGCGGGGACGGAACCCAGCACGGCTCTCTGGAAATCGCGGAAGAAATTGAAAAGCGCAAGCTCAAGATAGCGATGGTAGGAATTCCCAAAACCGTTGACAACGATTTCGCCATCATTCAAAAATCTTTTGGTTTTGATACGGCGGTGGACAAGGCGGTAGAAGTTGTGGCGGCCGCGCACATGGAAGCAAAATCCGCCATAAACGGAATTGGGCTTGTTAAAGTTATGGGAAGGGAAGCCGGTTTCATCGCGGCCCATACGGCTCTTGCGAGTCATGAAGTGAATTTTGTTCTTATCAGGGAAGTAGAGCTTAATCTGGAGGGCTACAACGGTTTCTTGCATCATCTGGAGCAGCGTGTTTTATCGCGCGGCCACGCGGTAATTGTAGTTGCCGAGGGGGCAATGCAGGAAAGGCTCCTTACCGAGAAAAAATTTGACGCCGGCGGAAATGTAAAGTTTGCCGATGTGGGCGTTTATTTGAGGGACAGAATAACCACTTATTTTGAAGAGAAGAAGATAGAAATCAATTTGAAGTATATCGATCCCAGTTATGTTATACGCTCCGCGCCCGCGAACCCGTCAGACTCAATTTACTGCGAAAGGCTTGGGAATGCGGCGGCCCATGCGGCAATGGCGGGCAAAACCAAGCTTATCGTCGGCCTTGTACACAACGAGTTTGTGCATTTGCCGATTAAGGTGGTTGTTGATCACCGTGCCCAGGTAGACCCGGAAAGCAATCTTTGGCGCGATACTTTGGATGCCACCCATCAGCCTGCAATGATGGTAAACAGGTTCGGGGACAGCGATTTTAAGAAATAAGCACGAGAGTCCAGGGTTTATCGGCGGGGCGGAAAGTTCCCGCAAGCTCTCCGGAATCTGTAATGAAAAGCTTTGTTGTCATGCCGTCATTGTGGGTTATAAGAACGCCGTCAAGGCTCGTTACCAAAAGTGAATAGAGTTTTTCCTGGTTTTCTCTGCCGCCGTATTTAGCCGGGATACGGTTGAGTTCTGCCGTGATTTCTTCCAGGCCAAAAAGGGGCAGGGTATCAAGAGAAGTTTCAAGTGTCCTCATGGCCGAAAGAATCAGGGGGCTTTCTTTTCCGAGCCTGTAAACGCCATCTGTTTTTTTATAACTTTGCTCAATCAGTGTTTTAATTTCACTTTTGCTCCGGTTGAAATTATTTGTATAGAAGTCTTCGCCAAAATCCGCCAGCCCTTCGGCGAAGAGCTTTGTAAAGTAATTTTCGTTTATTTCCCTGTAACGGGAAAAATCAATTTTTGAAAAAATAAAATCTTCCAGGGCAAGGCCCAAAGAAACGTTGGGCTTTGCCTTTTTTAAATCAAGCCGCCCCAGTTCTTCCTGAAGCCGACATAGCCTCAGGTACAGGCGGTGAATCCTTTTCTTTACCGGCACTGTTTCCTCGGCATTTGCCGTGGCAGTTGCCGCCTGCGCCGTATTTGCCGCCATGCTTGTCAGTTCCCGCAAGATGGGAATGGAAGCGTAAAAGGGCATGCTTTCATTGATTGACAAAACATAATCCAGAAAAGGTTTTAGTGTCCGAATTGCTTCCGCGCGGGTAAATGGCATAGTCTTATTTTACCACATAAAAAACTTAATTTATTCGAATAAACTCTACTAAGTTCGAAACCGCCGTGCAAAGCCTTGCCGCGGGCTAGACGGTCGTGGCCTCTACTTACGCAGGCTCTGGCCTGGCCTTTACTCTCGCACGCCGTACGCCCTTGCAAGGCTTCGCGCGGCGGCTTCAGACAAGCCAAGACTTATTGGAATAAAGAAGTTTAATTTTAGGCAATAATGTTTTGCATTCACCCAGCCAAAGCGGTTAAATCAACATACCCGGCCGAACCGAAGATTCGCGCTCTGCGCTAAACTTGACCCACAAATTGTAGAAACAAGCTAGCAAAGGGAGGACAGCGGGACGCAAAAAATTTCTGGAGTTCTCTGTCGAAACAGACCAGGGAAAAAAGCAAAAACTTAAAGTGTAATAATGACGTCCGGCATGAGAAACATGATGATAGCACTTGTCTACAAATTCAGAAAATGCTAGTTGTAAATAAAAAGGCCGGACGGGGCTGTGGAGACAGGTTCCTCCAGCTTTTTTGCCGTCCCGTTGCCCTCCCTTTGCCGGATTTTTACATATCTGTTGGTCAAGTTTAGTGTTCAGCGGGAGGTATGTTGATTGAAGTTTTTAAGAGTTCGCTTTATTATGGTTTTTAACACCTATGGCTGTAATTGTTCCTGAGCTTTTAAGGAAGAGTATCCACATGCTCATCGCGCTGGTTCCCTCCCTTGCCGCCATTGACCGTTCCAATACGGCGCTGTTTTTGATGACGGGTGTCCTTTTTTATTCCTGCGCGGAGGGCATGCGTTTTTTGGGTTTTTCTTTGCCGCTTGTTTCTTCCGTTACAAGGGTAGTTTCGCGAAGAAGAGAACAGGGGCGTTTTGCCATTGCCCCCCTAACTTTGGGGCTTGGAGCGCTTTTGGCTATCAGTATTTTTCCTACCCCCGTGGCTTCAGCGGCAATTTACGCCCTTGCATTTGGAGACAGCATTTCGACGCTTACAGGTAAGTTCCTGGGAAGGCTCCGTCCGGCTTTTTTGTTCGGAAAAAGCGTCGAAGGCTCTCTTGCCTGCTTAGCCGTGTCCACCCTGGTTGGCTACCTGGTTTTCTCCGACTTAAAAACCGCGCTGGCCGTTGGCTTCGCTTCAGTATTGGTTGACGCGCTTCCTCTACGTGAATTTGACAATATTTTGATGCCTTTGGCTGTCGGCTTTGCGGCGCTGGTTTTTAAAATTTGACACAATAAAAAAAACATAATATAATTACCTGTCATTTGGATTTGAGGCTTTGGTATTCAATAAGGTGGTGGGCTAATTGGCAGATGATAAAAAGAAAAAAATTTACTTGATTGATGATGATGACATACATCTAACAACCGCCGAGTTGTTTTTACAGGATGAATATGAAGTCCATAAAGCGAAATCAGGGCAGGAGGCGTTGGATTATATAAACAGTAATAAATTTGTACCTAATATAATATTATTGGATGTAATAATGCCGAACATGAGCGGCTGGGAAGTCTTTAAAAAAATAAGGGAAATAGATTTTTTAAAGAGTGTTCCGGTAGCTTTTGTAACATCGGTAGCGGAAGAATCGGAAAAGAAAAAAGCTAATAAGATGGGAATTGCGGATTATATTATGAAGCCGTTTAACATGACTGACTTGAAAAGCAGAATAAAAGAGATAAGTAAACGGTTTAAAATTTAGGAAGGAAGTAAAAGGGACTGCAAAATGGCTGTAATTTCTACGATACCCACGAAGTCAAAGAATTATGTTTCATGGTCTGAATCATATTCTATGGGGATAAAAATTATTGATGATCAGCACAAGGGGCTTTTGGATTTTGTCAATGATTTATTCAATCATTCTACCGGAAACGAATTGGAAGAGCAGGCTTATTTTAAAGAAGTAATTCAACAGGCCGTGCAATATATAAAGAATCATTTTCAGACAGAAGAAAAATTAATGATTACAACTAAATATCCCGGCTATGCGGAGCATAAAAAGGCCCATGATGAATTTACGCTGACTGTAGTCAAGAGCGTAAAAGACTTTGAATCAGGTAAGCGCCTGGTTCTTGAGAAATTTGCCTATTTTCTTAAAGATTGGATCTTAACTCATGTAGCCGTAATGGATATTCAATATGCGACATATTTCAGGAAAATTGCCACCCGTAAAGCTGACGGAAGGCTGACTATAGGAATGGCGGATATAGGGTAGGCTCAATTCGTTTGTTTTTAATTTCTCATCAGCGACAGGGGATTGACCGTAACGCCGTTTTTATAGACCGTAAAATGGACGTGCGGGCCTGTGCTCAGGCCGGTGGAACCTACGTCGCCTATGCGCCCGCCTGTTTCAACATAGGCACCTTCTTTCACCCGCACGACGCTCATGTGCGCGTAAAAGGTGCGGTACCCGGAATGATGGCTTACTACGACAAAGTTGCCCCAGGAATAGTCAATACCCACCTGGGTTACCCTTCCGGCCATGGCGGCTTTTATGGGCGAACCCATCGGCGCGGCTATGTCAACTCCTGTGTGGAACATCCTTACACCGGCAAAAGGAGCTATCCGGTAGCCGTAGGGTGAACTGATGCGGCCCGAAGTTGGCCATATAAACAGATCCCCGTTGATTTCCTGCCGCGAGGTCCAGTCCAATTTGGCCCCGGGAACAAACAGGCTGGTATTTGCCGGCACAACATCGGAAAAAAGCTCATTTACCGTTTTGATGTGCGCGACGGTGGTGTTGTATTTTTCGGCGATGCTTTCAAGGGACTCCCCTGATTTTACCGAATAATAGATGCCGTCCTGGTTGGGGATTTTTATCACCTGGCCTATTTGCATCAGGCGGGTATTTTTAATGTCATTTACGGAAATAAGGGTGTCTTCGTTAAGGCCGGTTCTAATGGCGATTTTGCCGATGATATCGCCCTTTTCCATGGTATAGGAGCTGAAAGTCAGCATATGGGGGCGGGAAAATTCCTCCGGCTCCGGAATTCCTTCGATCTCTAAATCAATCTCTTCCTCATCCCAAGCAGGTATGACAAACTCTTCCGCTCTGATTGCTCCGCCCACGCCATTTTCGGCTTTGGCGTTTTTTGACCGCATAAGAAACAGGGCAAGAGAAATAACTACCATGCCCCACAAAAGAATATTTATCTTTATCAGCCTTTCCATTTGCATTGCAACTATGAACTCTCAATTATATATTATACATGGTTTTTACGGTTTTTTCCAGATTTAAATCAATAAATCAACAAGCCCTGACAATAATTCCCGCCCTTCGTCTAAAACCCCGGCCTTTTCCAGCTCGGAAATAAAATCATTAACCTCGGGAGTGGCCACCCCGGATGCCCTGGCAGCAGTAAAGCAACGAGCAGCAAAATCACTTTTTTCGGGGTACCTGTGAAGGTAAAGCAGAACAGGAAGGCTCTTTTTGCCTTCGACAATGTCGTCTCCGCGTTTTTTGCCCGGGATTCCTGTGCTTAGGTTTTTTACGTCGTCGAGAATCTGAAAACCGACTCCCAGTTGTTCTGCCGCGTCCCCGAAAACATCCGCCAAAGGGGCGATCTTTTTCATTGAAGTTGCCTCTGCGGCTTCTGTTCCGACAATTACGCCAAGAACCGCCGCAAGCCTGGCCAGGCAGCCGATTTTTAGCCGGCACATACGGTCGTATTCGTCAAGGCGCGGCAAGGAACTAAAATCCCTGTGCCAGGCTATGTCCATGGCCTGCCCCAGGTGAAGGGCCCTCATGTGCCTGGCCCATATAGCCCAGATTTGTTCTTTTATTTGCGGATTTCCCTTCCAGGCGGAAAGGCAGGCCAGGGGCAGGAAGTACATGAACGCACCTGTGTTTATTGCCGTATCTGTGCCGTATGTAATATGAACGGCCGGCTTTCCACTTCGTTCATCGGAACAGTCTTCGATGTCATCGTGGATTAGGCTGGCGTTGTGTGGAATCTCCACAAGGGGCGTGAGGGACAGAGCCGCTTCGCCGCCGTTTTCTCCGGCGACGCATTCGGCGGCAAGTACCATAAGCAGGGGCCGCCAGCGTTTCCCGCCGCGTTTTACCAAATCCAAACCTGGCTGTGTCAGAGTCGCCGCCAGCTCAGGGGAAACAAATCCGCCTGAATTGGCAGATGAGAACGGGGCAAAGACCTTTTCCAGCCAAACGGAATCAGGCGCTTCAGGAAGCCACTGGTCAAGTACGCCTTCTATTTTTTCAAGACGCCGGGTATACTTCGTATCCATGAATTTCTTCTATCATAATTATTATCACATAGTTTATATATCCGGAGAAAGGGTCTGATGGCCGAATATAGCAAGCCGGATCACTGGTCGCAAAAAGCTCAAAAAGAAGGTTACCCGGCCCGCTCGGTTTATAAACTAAAGGAGATGGATGAAAAATTCGGCCTTTTAAAAACTGTTCGTCCCCCTTTCCGGGTGTTGGATCTTGGCGCGGCCCCTGGCAGCTGGAGCCTTTACATACTGAGAAAAATCCCGCTTAAGGCAGGCGCACTTGAGACAAATGGCGCGGAACAGATCGCGCCCACACTGGTTTCGGTCGACCTTGCCCCACTTTCCCGCCAATACGACGAGGGTCTTTTTGACCGGCCGGACTTCCTCTTTCTTCAGGGAGATTTTACGTCAGGCGAAATCCGGGTGGCCATTACTTCCCGTGGCCCTTATAACCTGATAATCAGCGATGCGGCTCCATCTACCACAGGGAACCGCTCGGTGGATACGCTTCGTTCCCTGGATCTGGCGGAGACAGCCCTGCATTACTCCGAGACAGTTTTGGCCAAAGGGGGCAACCTGGTAATCAAGGTTTTCCAGGGCAGCGACACAGGAAAGCTCTTAAAAGCCATGCGAGGCCTTTTTGAAACCGGGAAAAGTTTTAAGCCGCAGGCGTGCAGGGCAGGGTCTTTTGAGACGTATTATCTGGGGCTGGGGAGGAGGTGAGGGGCAGGGTTGAAACGTGGATTGGTTTGACGGTATGGTGAAAGTGGCTTTGTCGTGTCCCGTAAGGATGCGTGGATTAAAACTCCATTCTTTCCATTCTATACGTATGGAATGGCTTGTCGCATCCCGCGTGTGCATTGCTTCATCAAAAAGACAAACAAAACTCCAAAACAGGATTTGGACCTTGCGAAAAAGCGAAGGAATATGGTATTTGTAGGAGGGATAACTGATGAAGAATAAGGCACTAGGCAGTTCGTTTGATGATTTTTTGACTGAGGAAGGACTCGCCGATGAGGTTGAGTCCGGAGCAATAAAGAAAATTATTGCTTATCAATTACAAGAAACCATTAAAAAGGAGCGTCTTTCAAAAACCGCCCTTGCAGCCAGACTTATGAAATTTAATCCAGTTCTAATTAACAGGGAAAATTTGACATTTTGTGGCATCACATTCCCTGATTTAGAGACATTGAATAAAACAGCTAAAACTATAGGTTCAAATATGTTTGAGGGATTTGAACTCACGTCAAAAAGTGTTGAAATTATCCGTGACTATGTTATGGATAAAATTACAATCCCTGAGCTTATACATATTGCAAAAGAAAAGTTATAGGTATAGGTACGTGGATTATTTCCAGTATGAAGGAAATTTTCGTTATTATAAGTGAAAGTTTCTTGTATAAAAGAAACTTTTTGACAATTTTGTTGACAAGGGGTTAGAGGCTGAATATATTTCTAGTAAATTCTAGGCGTGGGAAATTGGTAGTAGATAAAGGCTAATTTTGATGTGTTAGTTTTTTCTTACAACAGAGATCGGAGTGGACTAAAAACGTCTGGTACTTATCATCAAAAGTGCATGATTTTTCATCTTTTCCCTAAAATATTGAATTTTTCCCACCGATTCTTATAGTAACTTGTGAAGAACCGCTACAGCACAAAGGGGAATATGTAATGCCAGAAATGCCGATAAAGGAATCTCTAAACAAAGCATTCGTAAAGGTCAGGCCTGAGCGGGTCGCTATAGAAACATTTAAAACCAACCTTATACGCCTTCTGGATGCCATTAAGGCAAATCCCACAGAAACCGAGGAGTTCCTCAAAAACCTTGTTTCTGATTTCCTAAAAAAGACATGGTATGGTGAAAATTATTTCATCAATACTAAAGACAGAATGGATTTGGTTGTCCATAACGGCAAGAACACAGAAACTCCTGTGGGGGTTATTATTGAGGCTAAAAAGCCCAGTAATAAGCAGGAAATGATCAGTCGGAACAATCTAAACGCAAAAGCCATGCAGGAATTGTTGCTGTATTATTTTCGTGAAACCGTAGATAACAAGAACCTTGAGTTAAAACACCTTATTATCACCAACACAGTGGAATGGTTTGTTTTTGATGCCGATGAATTTTACCGCCTTTTTTCCCAAAACAAAAAATTGACAGACCTGTATACAGACTTCAAAAATCATTCTTTACTAGGAAAAGACACCAATTTCTTTTATACGCAAATCGCCTCTTCCGCTATAGAGCAAAATAAACAAAACATTCATTACGCTTACTTCAATATCACCGATTATGAATCAATTATCCGAAGCGCTGACAAAAAAGATGACAATAAACTCATAATCCTATATAAAATCATTAGTGTCCAAAATAAAACCCTACCATGCGAACTCCGGTTGACATTCATGTAACTTTTTAGGTTTAGGCGGCGGGCTTGTTCCAGATAATAAATCATAGATAGAAATCCGCTGAAACAATATTG
>Ga0268262_10000706_pt1 | contig 43208 bp, 37 predicted proteins | sample TergutNc150P3_FD_190354 | JGI IMG/M metagenome (GOLD analysis project Ga0268262, IMG submission 190354) | Nasutitermes corniger P3 segment gut microbial community from laboratory colony in Florida, USA - Nc150 P3 (SPAdes) (version 2) | ecosystem: Host-associated > Arthropoda: Insects >...
GCTACAATCGCCGCTTTATGCAGCCTTCGCTCTTCGATCACTTGCTAGTTGCCGTTACGGATGCCCCTCCCCTCGGGTTGAATCGGTTGGTGACAGCAGAGGGATAGTCAGATTAGGGATTTTTACCCCCTACCCCCTCTTGGTCGGTATCTTCCCCTCCAGCCTTTGATAGATGCTCTTGGTCTCCGGCATCGCCAGCAGCTCCGCGCGCTTCACCGGCCGCTGCTCCAGGAAGGACAGGTACCCCGCCAGCGCGCATTCCACCGCGCTCATGGCGTCCTCCACGGAGTACGCGAACGGCGTGCCCTCCAGCAGGCATTGCGCGAAGTGGTCGTCCGTGTTGCGCCCCGAGATGAAATAGTAGTCCGGGAAGGCCCCGTGGCGCACCTCCGGCTCGTCCCAGTCGTAGGCCATGTCGCCCGCCTCCTCCGCCTCGGAATAGATGCGCAGTGCGGGCTCGCCCTCGTGGTTCTCGAGAATCGTGCCCTTCGAGCCATAGATCTCCGTGCTGTTGTTCGCCGGCGAGACCTGCGTGCTGCTCACGGTAATCTCCGCCATCGCCCCGCTTTGGAACGTCGCGATGCAAATAGCGTTGTCGTCGCCCTTTTCCGGCAGCGCGGCCACCTGCTTGCTCATCAGCATCATCACGGAATCGACACGCTCGCCCAGAATATATTCCAGCGCCCCGAACTTGTGCACCGACATATCCAGCCACGCGCCGCCGCACCGGTGGAGGTCGCCCTTCCAGATGCCGGGGGTCTCGTTGGCCTCAATCTCGTTGCACCCCTCGTAGGAGCGCACGAGGCAGACGTCGCCCACCAGGCCCTTGGCCACGGCGTCGCGCATGGCGTTGTGGACGGGCAGGAAGCGGTGGTTTTCCGCAATCATCAGCCGCACGCCGCAGCGCCGCGCGTCCGCGATCATCTTGCGGCAGCCCTCCAGGGTCATGGCCATGGGCTTCTCGCACAGCACGTGCTTGCCCGCGGCCGCGCACTTCTCCACGATCTCCTCGTGGATGTCGTGCGGGACGGAGACCAGCACCGCGTCGATGTCCAGGGCCAGCAGCTCCTCCAGGGTGCGGCAGGCTGTCATTTCGTTGCAGGTGAAGCCCTCCGCCACCTCGCACGCCCGCTCGTAGTTGATGTCGTGCACCGCGGTATACTCCACCCATGGCGAGCTTTCCGCCCCGTCCGTATGGAAAAAGAACGGGAACCCGCACCCGACGAACCCCATTTTAATGCGTTCCATGTGCCATCCTCCTGTTTGCATAATAGAAAGAACCCCGCGGGGTTCTTTCTTGACGCGCCGCCTTGCGGCGCTTTACAGCGCGGCCCATTCCTCCACGACCTTCGCGAGGATCTCCGGCGTCAGGCCGAACTGCCTTGCCTGCGGGAACTTCGAGATGGTGCGGAAGGTCATCATGTAGCCCAGCTTCAGCTGCGGGTTCTTCGTGAACTCGGGGAAATACTTCTCCAGCACCTCCACCGCCGCCGGGTTCTTCATGATGTCCTTCAGCTTGGTATCCAGTGTGATCGCCATAATTTTGCCTCCCAATCTTTATTTTCACCCATTGTAGCACAACCCGGCATGCCCGTCAAGGGGAACTTGGGATTTTTTTGGAAGAGGCGCATAGAGATGCACAGGATAAAATTTGTCGCAAAAGATTGACTCTTCCAATTCTTGGTGCTATAATGATATTGGTGCTGTGGTTTGCCCGGGCGCAGTTAGTTCCCTCCTGAAAGTAGAAGCAGGTTCTATGGAAGGAGGTGAGGTGCATGGAGTCAATTACATTGTTGTGCATGGCGTTTTTACTTATTTGCGCGACGATTTTCAACAACTCCGGCAATACAAAAAACTAACCGCCCTCGGTCGTGACAAACAGTGGGCGGTTCGTTTTTCAGACGTTTCATCGTAAGAGGAGCTAGCTGTTCCCGGCAGTACCGAGCGCCCCCTTACAACCCCCATTATACCCAATAATGGCAAGGTTGTCAAGGGGGCGTTTGAAATTTTTTCACTCCACGCTCTTCAGCGCCTCCACCATGTTGATTTCCTTAATCCGCTTATGCATCAGCAGGTTGATCGCCACGGCGAACACCGCGGTAATCACCGCCGCCGCGAAGAAGTTCGGCGCGGCGAGCGTGCGCACGAACATCATGCTCTCGATCTCGGCGGCCCGGATGACGAACCCGTGGATGGGCACCCCAGCCGCCAGCCCCGCGCCGATGCCGAGGATCGTGGTGATGATGTTCTCCCGGTAGATGAACATGTCGGCCTCGGTGTCGTAGAAGCCCAGCACCTTGATGGTCGCAAGTTCTCTTATGCGCTCGTAGATGTTGATGTTGTTCAGGTTATACAGCACCACGAACGCCAGCGCCCCCGCCGCCAGGGTGAACACCGCCACGATGACGTTGCGCATGATGTCGATCATCTTGCCCACGCTGTTGATGATGGCCTGGTTATATACCACGGTGATGACCTCCGCCGTGTCGCTCAGGTCCCTCGCCAGGGCGGTGCGCTCGTCCTTCACGGCGTTGATCTCCGCGTCGCTGCCCTTGAAGCGCGTCAGCTTCGGGTCCAGGCGCAGCAGCACCACGTTATACGTCGTCTCCGCCACGCCGAAGCCCTGCTGGTACACCTTGGGCGTCATATAGATATAGTGGTACACATAGTTCCTCGTGACCCCTGCCACCTTGAATGTGCCCTTCTGCGGCCCGGACTGGATCACGATGCTGTCGCCAACTTTCAGGTTATAGAGCTCCGCCGTCTTCCCGTTGATGATGCAGCCGTCGTCGGTGAGCGGCAGGGGCTTGCCCGTTTTCTCGTCCCGCAGGGCCGCGAAGTCTGGGATCCTGCCCTTGTCCTGCGTCACCACGATGGTCACGTCGATCTGGTGGTCGCCGCCCTCCACCCCGGCATACATCTTCTTCATATACACCGGCAGCACGCTGGCGATGCGCTCGTCCCTGAACACCTTGTTGACCAGCGTGGGCACCTCGGCCTCGTGCAGGGGGGCCTGCAGCAGCGCCTGCCCGTCAAAGCGCATCACGCTCTCCGCGCCGAACTGCTTGTCCAGCATGGTCCCGATGGAGTTGCCGATGCCGAAGCCCGTCAGCAGCAGCGCCGTGCAGCCCAGAATCCCCGCGAAGGTCATGAAGAAGCGTTTCTTATTGCGCGCGAGGTTGCGCATGGTCACCTTGCCGTTGAAGCCCAGCCTGCGCCAAATCCAGCTGAAGGCCTTCCACTCGAGGAACACCCGCTTGCCGGCCTTGGGGGCCTTCGGCCGCATGAGCTCGGCGGGGCGGTTGCGCATGGCCTGGAACACCGAGAACAGCACCGCCCCCACCGTGGAGACCAGCGCGGCCCCGAACCCGATGGCCGCCGGCCCGGCAAAGAACCCCGGCGCCATGTGCGGGATCAGGTACAAGATCTGGTACGCCTTGAAGATCGCCACGGGGATCAGCGTGAACCCCACCGCCAGGCCGATCGCGCAGCCCAGCAGCCCCGCCGTGAAGGCGTAGAACAAATACTTGAACGAAATCGCCCACCCGGAGTACCCCGCGGCCTTCAGCACGCCCAGCTGCGTGCGCTCGTCCTCCACCATGCGGGTCATGGTGGTCAGGCTCACCAGCGCGGCGATGAGGAAGAACAGCACGGGGAAGATCAGCGCGAACTGCTCCATGTTGTCGGCGGTGTCGCCGTAGTTGGTGTACCCCGCGAACTCGTCGCGGTCCAGCACGATCCACTGGGCGCTGCCCAGGGCGGCCAGCTGGTTCTCGGCCCTGCGGATTTTGCGCTCGCCGTTTTCCACGGCCACCGCGGCGGTGCGCTCCTTGCTCTGCGCGTCCGCCAGCCCGATCGCACCCTCCAGCAGGTATTTCTTCGCCTCGGCCTCCGCGGCCGCGATCTTCGCCGGTCCCTCCTGGATATCCCTCCAGGCCTTGTCCAGCTCGATCTTGGCGGCGTCCAGCTCCTTGCCCGCCTTGCTGAACTCCTCCAGCTGCTTGATCAAATCCTTGTTCTTCGCCAGCTTCGCCTTGCCCTCGTCGATCTGGGCCTTGGCGTCGGCCAGGGCCTCCTCCTGCTCGGCCAGCTGGGCCTCGGCCTCGGCCACCCGCGCGCGCAGCCCCTCGATGGTCAGGTCGCTGTCCTCCAGCGGGAAATACAGCGCCAGGATGCTCAGGGCGTTCTTGATGCGGCTGTCCTCGCCGCTCTCCAGGGCCTTGTTGGCCACGTTCAGCGCGCTGCGCCCGGCCGAGACCGCGGCGCTCGCCACGTTGTAGCTGTTCTCCGCGCGCTCCACCTGGTTCACCCCGGCCTGGTATTCCTCCCAGGCCCCCGGGTGCTTGATCACGATCTCGTAGGCCGCGTCATATTTCGCCTTGCCCTCGTTATACTTGTCCAGCTCTGCCTGGTACTTCGCCGGGGCCTCCTCCAGCCGCTTCTTCGCGGCGGCCAGGTCCTGCTCGGCCTTTTTTTTCGCCGCCTCGTATTCCGGCCCCCCCGTGGCGAGCCCCTCGCGCAGCTTGGCGAGGTCCGCCTTGCCCTGCTCCAAATCCTTCTTGCCCTGCTCGATCAGGGGGACGAGGGTGTCCTCCATGCGCTGCGCGCGCGACCTCACGATCGCGGGGCCCGCGGCCTCCAGCTTGTCCGTCACCCGGCGCACCAGTTCCCGGTAGTTCTCCGTATACGCCCCGTATTTCGCCGCGTCCGCCACGCCGATATACAGCGTGGTGTAGTATTCCGTCACGAAGGCGTCGTCGGGGATGTAGATATACCCGGAGAGCTCGCCGCCGCCGGCCTGGCTCGCGCCCAGCTCCATGGCGATGAACTCCGGGGTATACACCGTCCCCACCACTTTATAGTACTCGCTCTTGACGGTGTCCAGCAAATCCTCGTGGTCCCCGCAGATGCGGATGTTCTGCCCGATGGCGTAGTGCTGCGGCTCCATCTTGTTCTCGTAGACGCTCACCACGCACTCGTTGGGCTTGGCGGGGAAGCTCCCCTGCACCAGCTCCAGCTGGTCCAGCCGCTGCGCGCCCGAGCCCACGGCCTGCGTGAAGTCGTAGCCGATGACGCGCGTCACGTAGGCGGTGCCGCTCATGCTCTGCTCCGGCTTGCCGTCGGGTTTATAGAACACGCCGTCGATAGAGCGCGAGAGCGTCGCGCCCGCCACCCCGGGGATGCCCCGCACGGCGGCCAGATCCTGCTCGTCAAAGCCCACGGTGGACTGCACGACGATGTCCGCGAGCATGTGCTTGTCGTAGAACTGCCGCGCGGCGGCCTTCATGTTGGGCGAGACCGCCTTGAGCCCCGCGAAAAAGCCCACCCCCAGCGCGACGATAATCACGATGGAGACGAAGCGCGAAAGCGTCTTGCGGATCGCGCGCAGGGTATCGCGAAATAAAGCTTTGGTCATAGTAGCCTCCGCTATTCGACAGTCTAAAATCTACCAGTCCAGCTCTCCCACATCCTTCGGCGCCTCGTTGATCGCCACCGTCGTGATCTTCCCGCTGCGCATGTGGATCACCCGGTCGGCGATGGGCTCGATGGCCCCGTTGTGGGTGATGATGATCACCGTGGTGCCGGTCTCGCGGCAGGTCCTCTGCAGCAGCTGCAAAATCTGCTTGCCCGTGGCGTAATCGAGGGCCCCGGTGGGCTCGTCGCACAGCAGGAGCCTGGGGTTTTTCGCCAAGGCCCGCGCGATGGACACCCGCTGCTGCTCCCCGCCGGAGAGCTGCGCCGGGAAGTTGCCCAGGCGCTCGCCCAGGCCCACCTGCTCCAGCACCTCCGCGGGCGGCAGGGGGTCGGCGCTCAGCTGCGTGGCGATCTCCACGTTCTCCAGCGCGGTGAGGTTCGGGATCAGGTTGTAGAACTGGAACACGAAGCCCACCTGGTTGCGGCGGTATTCGATCAGCCTGCGGTTGTTGAACCCGGTGATCTCCTCGCCGTCCACGTAGACCCGGCCGCCGCTGGCGCTGTCCATCCCGCCCAGGATGTTGAGGATGGTGGTCTTGCCCGCGCCGGAGGCCCCGACGATCATGGCAAGCTCGCCCTCCTCGATCTCGAAGTCCACGCCGTCCACGGCGTTGATGGTGACCTCGCCCATGATATACTGCTTGGAGACGTCCTGAAATTCGATGAAGCTCAAGGTGCTTTCCTCCTGGTGCGATAGTGATACTACTACTTTAGTCGACAAAAAGCGAAAAAATCCTCAGTTGGGGGTATAAAAAACGGTTTTACCGGGGGAGGCTTCCCCCGGTCCCCCCGCAAGGGGGTCTGCAAGACCCCCTTGGACCCCCTCTAATGCATGGGGCAGGGGAAGGGTGAATCGTACATTTGCTGCTGGCAAGGTTATGGCTTTGTAATATCAGCCCGTTCCCGCCTAATCCCCCAGGCTCCTCCCCGTGGGAGGAGCTCCCGCCTCGGGCGGGTGAGGAAGGCATCGCGGAGCGACGTCCCTCCCCCTTGCCCCCCTCCGTGAGGGGGGATGGCCCGCAGGCCAGGGGGGAGTGCAATTTATTTCTCGTCCAAGCACGCCACCCCCGGCAGCTCCTTGCCCTCGAGGAACTCTAGCGAGGCCCCGCCGCCGGTGGACACATGGCTCATCCTGCTCTCGAAGCCCAGCTTCTTCACGGCCGCCGCGCTGTCCCCGCCGCCGATGATGGAGATCGCGCCGCTCTCGGCCACGGCCGTCGCCACGGCGATGGTGCCCTTGGCAAAGTTCTCCCACTCCGAGACCCCCATGGGCCCGTTCCAGATCACCGTGCCGCTGCCCGCGATGGCCTGCGCGAATAGCTTACGCGTCTCCTCGCCGATATCCAGCCCCATCCAGCCGTCGGGAATCTGGTCGGACGGCACCGTCTTGTATTCCGTGTTGGCGTCAAATTCCAGCCCCACCACGGTATCCACGGGCAGTAGGAACTTCACGCCCTTGTCCGCCGCCTTCTTGAGCATGGCGAGGGCCAGGTCGAACTTGTCCGTCTCGCACAGTGAGGTGCCCACGCCGCAGCCCTGCGCCGCGAAGAAGGTGTAGGCCATGCCGCCGCCGACGATCAGCGTGTCCACCAGGTCGAGCAGGTGGTCGATCACGCCGATTTTGTCGCTCACCTTCGCCCCGCCGAGGATGGCCACGAGGGGCCGCTTGGGATCCTCCAGCGCGCCGCCGAGGAACTTGATCTCCTTCAGCATCAGGTAGCCGCACACGGCGGGCAGGTAATCCGCCACCCCCGTGGTGGAGCTGTGCGCCCTGTGCGCCGAGCCAAACGCGTCGTTGACGAACACGTCCGCCAGCGCGGCGAACTGCTTGCTGAGCTCGGGGTCGTTCTTGGTCTCGCCCTTTTCGAAGCGCACGTTCTCCAGCAGCAGCGCCTCGCCCTCCTTCAGGGAGGCCGCCAGGGCCTGCGCGCTTTCGCCCACCACGTCGTTCGCCATCTTCACTTCACAGCCCAGCAGCTCGCTCAGGCGGGCCGCCACGGGCTTCAGCGAAAATTCGGGGTCCGGGCCGCCCTTGGGCCTGCCCAGGTGGGAGCACAGGATGACCTTCGCGCCCTGCCCCAGCAGATACCGGATGGTGGGCAGCGAGGCGACGATGCGCTTGTCGCTGGTGATCTTCCCGCCCTCCAGGGGCACGTTGAAGTCGCAGCGCACGAGCACCCGCTTGCCTTTGACGTCGATGTCCTCGATGGTCTTCTTGTTCAGCACGTTCATGGGATGGGTTCCTTTCTGTAGAAAAAATATCATCTTATATTCTAATATAGTTTGGCCGATTTTGCAAGGAAAATTTTCGCCGGTTTATTTTGAAGGAATTGGAAGGGGTGGGGAGCGGGACGTGGTGTTTATACATACGTTGAATGATATTCAAAAAAGGGGGCCGTGCAATTTTTTTTGCCAGGCCTTGCATTCCCCTTTGTAATGTGATAAAATAGGAGCATTCCAATGATCGGAGGGACTTGATCCTTGAAATCCTATCCTGCGGAGCATATCCGCAACATCGCGCTGGCCGGGCACGGCGGGCGCGGCAAGACCACCCTGGCCGAAGCGATGCTCTACCTGTCCAAATCCAGCGAGCGGCTGGGCCGCGTGGGCGACGGCAACACCGTGATGGACTACGACGCCGAGGAGAAGCGGCGCCTGGCGTCCGTCTCGCTTTCCGTGGCCGCGCTGGAGTGGGGCGGCAATAAAATCAACCTGGTGGACAGCCCCGGCATGTTCGATTTCGCGGGCGAGGTGGCCCAGGCCGTGCGCGCGTGCGAGAGCGTGCTCATCGTGGAGTCCGCGGGCGACGACTACGGCGTGGGCACCGAGAAGGCCTTCAAGGCCGCTTCGGCGCGCGACTGCGCCGTGTTCTTCGCCGTCACCAAGTGCGACATGGAGAACCACGACTTCTTCAAGTCCTTCGCCGAGATCCGCGCCCGCCACGAAACCCAGGCCTGCCCCGTGGTCGTCCCCGTCATGCAGGGCGATATCGTCGCGGGCTACGCCGATTTTCTCAGCGGCAAGGCCTATCAGTATGAAAAGGGCAAAGCAATCGAAATCCCCTTCCCCGAGGATGACCGCATGGAGGAGCTGCGCGAAATCTTCAAGGAGACCGTGGCCTCCGCCGACGACGCCCTGATGGAGAAATACTTCGAGGGCGAGGACTTCACCCCCGAGGAGCTCGCCGCCGGCCTGCAAGCCGGCATCGCCGCCGGCTCCATCTATCCCGTCTACGCCTGCGCGGGCCACAGCACCGACGGCGTGGACCTGCTCCTGAACGGCCTTGCCGCCCTGGCCCCCGCCCCCTCCAACGAGGGCGTGACCGACGGCGGGCTGAACGCCATTTGCTTCAAGACCATCGCCGACCCCTTCGTGGGCAAGATGAGCTTCTTCAAGGTCGTCAGCGGCAGCATCGCCGCCAACGAGCCCGCGTATAACAGCCGCACCGGCGAGGCCGAGCGCATGGGCAAGATCATCTTCGTCAAGGGCGGCAAGCAGGAGGACACCGCCGCCATCGGCACGGGCGACATCGGCGTGGTGACGAAGCTGAGCTCCTTCAAAACCGGCGACACGCTCTCGAACGCGAAGAACCCGCAGACCCTCGCGGGCATCGATTTCCCCTCCCCGTGCCTGAGCATGGCCGCCAAGGTCCGCAAAAAGGGCGAGGAGGAGAAGGTCTCCGCGGGCATGGCGCGTTTGATCGAGGAGGACCCGAGCCTTGGCTTCGAGATCAACAAGGAGACCAACGAGCAGGTCATCTCGGGCCTCGGCGACCAGCACCTGGACGTGATCGCCTCGAAGCTCAAGAACAAATTCGGCGTGGAGATCGACCTCGTCACCCCGCGCGTGGCCTACCGCGAGACCATCCGCAAAAAGGTGGAGAAGCAGGGCCGCCACAAGAAGCAGTCCGGCGGGCACGGCCAGTTCGGCGACGTCCACATCCGCTTCGAGCCCTGCGAGGAGGACTTCGTGTTCGACGAGGAGGTCGTCGGCGGCGCGGTGCCCAAGCAGTATTTCCCCGCCGTGGAGAAGGGCCTGCGCGAGTGCATCGCCAGGGGCTTCCTGGCGGGCTACCCCATGGTGGGCCTGAAGGCCACGCTCTACTTCGGCTCCTACCACCCGGTGGACAGCAGCGAGATGGCCTTCAAAACCGCGGCGCACGTGTGCTTCAAGAACGCCATGCCCGAGGCCTCCCCCACCATCCTCGAGCCCATCGGCACCCTGACGGTCGTGATGCCGGACGACAACCTCGGCGACATCATGGGCGACATCACCAAGCGGCGCGGGCGCGTGCTGGGCATGGGCGCGGCCGACGAGCCGAAAATGCAGCAGCTCGAGGCCGAGGTCCCCATGGCCGAGATGGGCGACTTCGCCACGGCGCTGCGCAGCGTCACCGCGGGCAGGGGCTATTTCAGCATTGAGTTTGCGCGGTATGAGGACGCCCCCGCGGCCGTGCAGCAGAAGGTCATCGAGGAGGCCGCCAAACGCAAGGAAGCGGAAGAGAAGGAATAAGCCTTCCATAAAAAAACACACAGCCCCGGTTCACGATGAGCCGGGGCTGTTTTTTTGCGTCCCTTACGGCAGCAGCCTCTCTTTCAACCGATACCCGGGCTCCCCCCGCCCCAGCGCCGTGATGCCCGTGCGGCACATCTCCAATATGGGGTACTCCCGCAGCATTTCCAGGTACGCGTCAATCTTCTCCGGCTCGCCTGTGAGCTCGAAGATCATGCTGCCCGGCGAGAGGTCGATGATCTTCGCCTTGTAGACCAGCGCGATTTCGCGCAGGTGCGCGCGTGAAACCTCGTCCGCGCCGACCTTGACCAGCAGCAGCTCGCGCAGCACGCCCGCGGCGGGCTCCACGAGGAACACCGCGCGGGTCTCGAGGAGCTTGGCCGTCTGCTTCATGACTTGGTCCAGCTCGGCCGCGTCGCCCTCGGTGACAATCGTGATGCGCGACAGCGCCGGGTTATCCGTCGCCGCCACGCTGAGGGAATCGATGTTGAACCCCCGCCGCCCGAACAGCGACGAGATGCGCGCGAGCACGCCCGCGTGGTTATCGACAAGGACGCTTAAAACTTTACGGGGCATAAAATCATTCCTCCCTCAAGTATTCTTTCGCCCGTTCCAACCCCTCCGCAACTTCCGTGCGGCTGAAGCCGTGGGCCTCCAGCGCCTCGTCGTCCACCTTGCCCAGCAGGCGGTAGAACTCCTCCGCCAGGGGGAGGCAGGCGGGGTCGCCGGGGCGCAGAGACTCCCACAGCAGGTCCTCCGCCGCGCAGAAGTCCCGCTTGGCCAGCAGCGCGCGCAGCTGCCACCAGAAGGGGTCGTCCCCGCCGGGCAGCTCCTCCACGTACTCCGTGTGCTCCGGCTTGCCCAGCACCTTGCGCGCGACCCCCTCGGAGAGCATCTCGATGCTGCGCATAAACCAGTCCCCGTTAAAATCCATGCCGCACCGTCTCCTCCCTGCCGATCACGCATTCGACCCATGCGGGCCCGCCCAGTGTCAGCGCCTGCGCGAAGGCATCTTTGAACTGCTTTAAGTCCGTGCATCGGAAGCCCCGCAGGCCAAACCCCTCGGCAATTTTAACGTAGTCCGTGCGCCGTTCCGGCTCGGTGGCGGCGTGGCGCTTGTTGAACCAGGCGTCCTGCCACTGGCGCACCATGCCCAGCACCTGATTATTGAAAATCACCGTGACCACCGGGACGTGGTAGCTCACCGCCGTGCAGGCCTCGTTCAGGTTCATGTGCAGGCTGCCGTCCCCGGTGATATGCACCACAGGCCGGGCGGCGGCGGCCAGCCCCGCGCCGATCGCCGCGCCGTAGCCGTAGCCCATGGCCCCCAGCCCCCCGCTGGTGAGGAAGCTGCGCGGCCTTAAATCCCGCGCGTATTGCGCCGCCCAGAGCTGATGCTGCCCCACGTCGGTGACGTAAATGGCGTCCCCGCCCGCGATTTCGCCGATGGCTTGCATGATCTGGTGCGGCTTCAGGACGCTGTCGTCGTCGTCGGGTTTATAATTTTGCGCCTGCCAGGCTGCGATTTTCGCGCGCCATTCCAATCGCGATTTTTCCTCGATCAAAGGCAATAATTGCGCTAAAACAGCCCCCGCGTCCCCCTCCAGCGCGATGTCCGCGGGCACGTTCTTGCCCAACTCCGCCGCGTCCACGTCGATGTGAATCTTGATTGCTTTGGGCGCGAATTGCGTAAAATCGCGCGCGACGCGGTCACTTAACCGCGAGCCCACGATGAGCAGCGCGTCCGCCTCGTCCAGCGCCTTGTTCGCCGAGAAATTCCCGTACATCCCGGCCAATCCCAGGTTATGCGGCTCGCCGCGGCCCAGCACCCCCGCGGCCATGAGGGTGTGCGCGGCGGGGATATCCCCCCTGGCGCACAGGGCGCGCAAGGGCTCCCCGGCGTTGGACGCCTGGACACCGCCGCCGAAGAAGACCAGGGGCTGCCGGGCGGCGTTTATTGTTTGTGCCGCTTGATATAATGCGATTGTGTCGATTTGCGATTTTATGGGCTTGCGCAAAGAAGGCGCGAAGCGGGGAGCCCCACCGCAGGTGGCCGCGCTCACGTCCTTCGGGATATCCACCAGCACCGGGCCCTTGCGGCCCTCCTGCGCGATGCGGAACGCCGCGCGGATCGTGGGTGCCAGCTCACCCACGTGGCGTACCACGAAATTGTGCTTGGTGATGGGCAGGGTGATCCCCGCGATGTAGACCTCCTGGAAGCTGTCGCGGCCGATGAGGTTCGTTGCCACGTTGCCGGTGACGGCCACCAGGGGCACGCTGTCCATATACGCCGCCGCGATGCCCGTCACCAGGTTGGTGGCGCCCGGGCCGCTGGTGGCGAAGACCACGCCGGTTTTGCCCGTCAGGCGGGCGTAGCCGTCGGCGGCGTGGGCCGCGCCCTGCTCGTGCGCGGTCATCACGTGGCGGATGCGATCACTATATTTGTACAGCGCGTCGTAGATATGCAGCACCGCGCTGCCCGGGTAGCCGAAGACGAGGTCCGCCCCCTGCTCGAGGAGGAGCTCCATCAGCAGCTCGGAACCGTTCATGACAGCCTCTCCAGACTTTCCCGCAGCGCGTCCCGTTTTTCCGTCAGCGCCCGGGCGTTCTCCCTGGCCCCCTCGATGATGGCCGCCGGTGCCTTCGCGGTGAAGGCTTCGTTGTCCAGCTTGGCCCGCACGCCCGCCAGCTGCTTCTCCACGGCGGCGAGCTCCTTCTCCAGGCGGGCCTTTTCGGCGGCGAGGTCGACCAGGTCGCCCAGGGGAATCCAGATTTTGCAGCCGGTGCTCACGATCTGCACCACGCCTTCTTCATTATAGTCCGCGTCGATGAAGTGCACCTCGGAAGCGCCCGCCAAACGGACGAAGAAGGCAGCGTCGAGGGTGCAGTCCGAGCGGATGTAAAGGTTCGCCTTGCGGCTGGGCGGCACGTTCATCTCGGCCCTGCGATTGCGCACGGCTTTGATTGCCCCCATCAGCACCTGCATGCGCGCCTCCTCGGCGGGGAAGTTGAGGGCTTCGTCGTGCTCCGGCCAGGGGGAGATCATGATGCTCTCGCCCTCGTGCGGCAGCGCCTGCCAGATTTCCTCCGTGACGAAGGGCATGAAGGGATGCAGGAGCTTGAGGGTGTTGCTCAGCACGTAGACGAGGACGGCGCGGGTTTTCGCCGCGGGCAGGCTCGCTTTCGAGAGCTCGATATACCAGTCGCAGAACTCGTCCCAGAGGAAGTCGTACAGCTTCCCGGCGGCCAGCCCCAGCTCGAATTTTTCCAGGTTATCGGTGACGTCGCGGACAGTGGCGTTGAAGCGGCTCAAAATCCACTTGTCCTCCACGGCGAGTTCGGATGGGATGCGCGGCGCGGGCTCGTCTTCCTCCAGATTCATCAGCACGAAGCGCGCGGCGTTCCATAATTTATTGGCAAAGTTGCGGCTGTTCTGCACCTTTTCCTCGTAGAAGCGCATGTCGTTGCCGGGGCTGTTGCCCGTGCACAGGGAGAAGCGCAGGGCGTCCGCGCCGTATTGCGCGACGATGTCCAGGGGGTCCACGCCGTTGCCGAGGGATTTGGACATCTTGCGGCCCTGGGCGTCGCGCACCAGGCCGGTGATGAGCACAGTGCTGAAGGGCGTTTCGCCCATGAACTCGCAGCCGGAGAAGATCATGCGCGCCACCCAGAAGAAGATGATGTCGTAGGCGGTGCACAGCGTGCTGGTGGGGTAGAAGTAGGCGAGGTCGTCGGTCTGTTCCGGCCAGCCCAGGGTGCTGAACGGCCACAGCGCCGAGGAGAACCAGGTGTCCAGGGTGTCGGGGTCCTGTGTCACAGTGCCGCCACATTTGGGGCAGGCGGCGGGGGCCTGCCTGGACACCACCACCTCGCCGCAGCCGCAGTAGTACGCGGGAATCCGGTGGCCCCACCAGAGCTGCCGCGAGATGCACCAGTCGCGGATGTTCTCCATCCAGTGCATATAGGTCTTCTCGAAGCGCTCGGGCACGAATTTGGTCTCGCCGGAGCGCACGGCCTCGATGGCGGGTCCGGCCAGGGGGGCCATCTTCACGAACCACTGCGTGGAGACGCGCGGTTCGGTGATCGTGTGGCAGCGGTGGCACTCGCCCACGCTGTGCTTCATGGGCTCGATCTTGATGAGGTAGCCCTGGGCCTCTAAATCTTTCACCAGCTGCCTGCGGCAGTCGTAACGATCCATGCCCTCATAGTTTGCGCCCGCCTCGGCGTTCATATGGCCGTCCTCGGTCATCACGTTGATCACGGGCAGGGCGTGCCGCAGGCCCACCTCGAAGTCGTTCGGGTCATGCGCCGGGGTGATCTTCACCGCGCCGGTGCCGAAGTCCATTTCCACGTAGGTGTCGGCGATGACGGGGATGGTGCGGCCGGTCAAGGGCAGGAGGACGGCCTTGCCAATTTTGTCCCGATAGCGCTCGTCGTCCGGGTGGACGGCCACGGCGGTGTCGCCGAGCATGGTCTCGGGCCGCGTGGTGGCGACCTCGATGGCCCCCGAGCCGTCGGTGTAAGGATAGCGGATGTGCCAGAAGGCGCCCTCGCGCTCGCTGTGCTCCACCTCGGCGTCGGAAAGCGACGTCTTGCACTTGCAGCACCAGTTGATGATGCGCTCGCCGCGGTAGATGAGGCCCTTCTCGTAGAGCCGCACGAACACCTCGTTCACCGCGCGGTTGCAGCCCTCGTCCATGGTGAAGCGCAAGCGCGACCAGTCGCACGAGAAGCCCATGACCTTCAGCTGCTCCTCGATGCGCCCGCCGTATTTCGCCTTCCAGGCCCAGGCGCGCTCCATATATGCCGCATAGCCGATGCTTTCTTTCGTCAGGCCCTCCTTGGCCATCTCCTCCACGATGCGCATCTCCGTGGCGATGGCGGCGTGGTCGGTGCCGGGCAGCCACAGGGCGTCGTAGCCCTGCATGCGCCGCCAGCGGGTGAGGACGTCCTGGAGGGTGTACATGGCGTGGCCCAGGTGCAGCTGCCCGGTGATGTTGGGCGGCGGCATGGAGATGGTATACGGGCCGCGGCTTTCCTCTCTCTTGTCGGCGCGGAAGTAGCCCTTCTCCATCCAGTTGGCATAGATGCGGGCTTCGGAGGCGGAGGGATCGTATTGTTTGGGGAGTTCTTTGCGCATGGTGTGGCTCCTTTCTATATGCCGGAAGCTGTGAGGATGATTTCGGTGCCGTCAAGGGGGGCGGTCACTGTGTTAAATTCATGCCGATGAGTGTCGGTGAGGGGCTGGACAAAGCCGATCACGGTTACCGTGCCGGTTTCCCTGTCGGCCAAAACAGAAATATGCCAGGCATTGACGTGCCAGCCGTTCGCATTGAAATATTCCGCGGTTACGGGGATGTCCGCCTTTCCGTCGTACAGCGCCGCGGGGATGGTGAACCGCACCGTGTTTTTGCCGTAATCCCCTTTGCGGAAACGAAAATATGAATTGTTCAGCACGGTGCCTTCCGTTGCGCGCTCGGTTTGCAGCGTTATGGGGATGCCATCGGTTTTCAATTGCAGGAGCGCTCCATCCAGCGCAAAGAGGACGCTGCCCCCGTTGTGATACCGCGCCAACCGGGAAGAAAGCTCGGTTGGGTTGTTGATAATGATCCTGCGGACAGCAACATACCCCACATAACCCAGCGGAGAGAGCAGCGCAAAAGCCACCAGCGCCTCAAGGACAAGAACCCACGGCTTCGTTTTCTTTTTCATAAAAAGCCTCCTTCGCCCCCCTAAAAAATCCACCGCCCGGCAGCCTCTTGCCGCCGGGCGGTTTGCCTTTCAAACCGGGCGCTGCGCGGCATAGGCTCAACAGCCGTTTACTACGACGTAAACAGCTACGGCTACGACGACGACGCTCCTGCCGCTGCGCATTTCGGATACTCCTTTGGGATAGTTTATGTTATATTACACCCTTTCGCGCCGTTTGTCAAGAAAAAATTCACGGGGCCTCCCCCTCCTGGTAGTTCTCCGCCTGGCGGGTGAACATCTCGCAGTATTTCCCCTTGGCCGCCATCAGCTCGTCGTGCGTCCCGCTTTCCAGGATCGCGCCGTTCTCCATGTGGTAGATGATGTCGAAATCCCGCACGGTGGAGAGCCGGTGGGCGATCATGATGGTCGTGGCGGTGTTGGAGGCGTCGAGGATGATGCGCATGAGGTTGTATTCCGCCAGGGGGTCCAGGGCGGAGGAGGGCTCGTCGAGCACCAGCAGGCCGAAGGGCCCGGTGAAGAGCCGCGCGAGGGTCAGGCGCTGGGCCTCGCCGCCGGAAAGCGCCGCCCCGTCCTCGGTGAATTCCCGGGAGACCATGGTGTCCAGGTTGCCGCCGGCCTTTTCCAGCACGCTTTCCAGGCCCAGGCGATGGATCACCTCCAGCAGGCCCTCGTCCGGCATGTCGTGGTAGACCGTCAGGTTGTCGCGCAGGCTCATCGCGAGCACCCGCACGTCCTGGAAGGCCACGCCGATGTGCAGCCGCAGCTTGTGCACGTCGTATTCCCGGATATCCACCCCGTTGACGAGCACCTGCCCGCCGTTCGTGTCGTAGAGCCGCAGCAGCAGCTTGGTGAGGGTGGTTTTGCCCGCGCCGTTCTCGCCCACGATGGCCACGCGCTGGCCGGGCTCAATATGTAAATTCAGGTGCTCGATGCCGAACGCCGCCTTTTCGTAGCCGAAGCTCACGTCGCGCAGCTCGATGTCGTACACCCCCTCCGGCGGGTCCATCGCGCCCTCCCGCGGCGGCTCGATCTCGGACTTCGCCTCGAAGAACGCCGCGATGCGCTCACCGTTGAGGCTCAGCTGCAAAATGTCCTTTACGTTTTCGGCGATCCACCCCAAATTCTGCGCCAGGGTGGCGGAGGCCGCCGTGAGCGAGGCGTACAGCCCGATCTTCGAGGTATCGCCCTGGATGACGAACAGGAGGATGTACAGCAGCACGCACCCGGCCTGCACCGGCGTGAGGAACCCCTGCGCGATGTTGAACGGCATCACCTTCCTGCGGAAGGTCTGGTAAGCGGAATTGAAATTCTGCGTCACGCCGTCGATGGTGCCCAGGAACTTCAGCCCCGCGCCGGAGGAGCGCAGCTCGGCGGCGTTCTCCTTCTGCCGCAGCATGCGGGTGACGTAATCCATGGGCCGCCAGACGTCGTTGATCTTCACGCGCCAGTCGGCCTCGGGCTTGATGGTGGGGATGCTGACCAGCCCGCCCAGGGCGATGAAGCCCAGTGTGATGCCCAGCAGCACGGGGCCCGCCTGCGCGATCAGCGTGACCATGGCCGCCGAAGTGAGGACGTCCTTGAGGATGTTGGGGAGAAGCGACACCGCCCAAACGGACTGCCAGGCGAATTCCTCCTGTGCGAAGTTGAACTTCTTAAAAAACTCCGGGTTGTCGTAATACTTGAAGTCCGAAAACAGCGCCTTCTCGTTCACGTCGTTTCGGATCCTGCGGTCGATCTTCCACTGCATGGGCCTGTTATACGCCAGCTCGAAGCCCTTCTGCGCGGCGGCCACCAGGGCGATGCCCAGGGTGAACAGGCCGATGATCAGTAAAATCTCGTTGCGGGGGGCGCCCGCCATCACCGCGTCGATGGCTTTTTTGGGCAGCAGGGTGGTCAGCAGTGTGGAGACCGGCTGGAACACCGCCGCCAGCGCCACGGTGATGACCATGTAGGCCTTGCCGTGCTTCCAGTAGGGCTTCAGCAGGAAAAACACGTACTTGACCTTCGCCAGCCCCTTGATCTTGTTCTCCTCGGGTTTCTTCTCTTCTTTCTCTTCCATTGGTCCTCCTCATTTTCTGTGGTTGGATAACAAAAGCGCCGCTGATAAAATCAACGGCGCGAAGCTTGCATGCTCTCCATTCATTCAATGCAAGGCGGACGCAATGATTTTACCAGGCCTGACAGAGCTCCTCATTTGGTCCACCTCCTTCTAAAAAATTTGATTCGCTGCAGCGCAACGGGGATATTGTAGCACGGCGCGTGGGGGATGTCAAGTTTTTTTTGCATAAAACCAACCGCCCCGTGGCCTGGCAAGCCGCGGGCAGTCAGTTTTTCTTTTTTTCAATTACCGCCTACCGCCCCTGGCGCAGCATCAGCTCGCGCGTCAAATCCCCCAGCTGGTCGTAGAGCTTGTCCAGCAGGGCCACGGTGTCGTAGTCCACGTACATCGGCTGCTGCGGGTAGCCGTAGCCGCGGATGCTCTCGGACTGGTGCAGCCTGGCGCGCACCTGGGTGATGGTCTGAAGCACGAGGCCTACGCTTTCCGGCAGGCCGTCGTTCTGCTGGTACGGCGCCTGCGGCGGGTAGCCTGGCATGGGTGGCGCGCCAAAGGGCTGCTGCTGCGCACCGGGCGCAAGGCCCGGCTGGGGGAACCCGGCGGGCTGCCCGAAGGGGGCCGCGAAGGGCTGCTGCGGCGGCTGCCAGGGAGGCGGGGGCGCGCCGTAGGGGTTTTGTTGAGGCTGCGGCGGCTGGGGGGGACGCGGCGGCGGGAAGCCCTGCGGGCCCATGCCGAAGCCCGGCTGCGGGGGCGCGCCGAAATTTTGCAGCGTATACCCGCCCAGGCTCTGCGGAGCCTGCGGGCCCTGCGGGGCAGGGGGGGATTCCGGGCCGGGCATGCCGCCGGGCATGCCGGGGAAAGCCTGCGGCGGGCGCTGCGAGAAGGGAATGCCGCCGGGGGCCGCGCCCATGGGGCCCATCCCGGGCGGGGAAGGCGGCGGAGCCATGGGCGGCAAGCCCATACCGGGCGCCGGGCCGGCCAGGGGCATGCCCTGCATGTGCTGTTGTTCCGCTTTTAAACGTTCCAGTTCCATTGACAATTCCTCATTTCGACGTTTTTCTTCCTCATAGTAGGACACCAGGGCCTGCACCTTGGCGCGCAGCTGCTCCTTTTTTTCCAGCCGCTCGCCGGAGTCCTTCATGCCGGCCGGCGTTTCATATAGTTCGTTCTGGTCCATTTTTACCTTCCTTTTCCCAAAGAGGCCCACGGCGATCCCCTCTCTGATTGTATTTGCACTACACCCTCACTGCGTTGAGGCACCGTTGCACGAAACCATCATAGCGTGGCCGTGGAGAAATGTCAACCCCGCATGCACGCGAAAAGAGGGGGGAAATCAAAGCCTGCGGGCCTGTTCCCGTTTTTTAGGAGCTCAGCTGCGGGAGCTCTGTCAAATTGCGGAAGGTATATCCCATAGAACGGGCGCCGTCGATGATGTCCGCCATGGCGTCCGCATTGTCCTTCGATACGCTGTGCAGCAGCAAAATCGCGCCGGGGTGGATGCGCGAGAGCACGGTGTCCAGGGCGTACTGCGCGCCCTTCTGCGCAGCGGGGTCCCAGTCCGCGTAGGCCGCGGACCAGAACACGCTGGTGAACCCCAGCGACGCCACGGCGTCCAGGGCGGACTCGTTGTACTCGCCCATGGGGAAGCGGAAAAAGGGCGCGGAGTAGCCGAAGTTCTCCCGCAAATAGTTGTCCGCCCCGATGACCTCCTGGGCCATGCGGGTGCGGCTGATCTCCGCGAAGGAGGGGTGCTTCACGCTGTGGTTGCCCACGATATGCCCCTCCTTGATCATGCGGGCGACGATCTCGGGCGCGCCCTTCATCTCGTCCACCGTGCAGAAGAAGGCCGCAGGCACCTTCTTCTCCTTGAGCACGTCCAGGATTGTCGCCGTGTTGCCGTTCTCGTAGCCGCAATCGAAGGTGAGATAGAGCACCTTAGCCTTGGTGATGTTGTCGTAGGCCACGGCGGCGTAGTGCTTCGTCTCGAAGAATTTCTGGAAGTCTATGGATATCCGGTGCGGGGTTTCGTCCTGCGCCACGCCGAAGGCATGCTCGACCTTGGTGGTGGGGAGGTGCTTGCTGTTGTTCGGGTCGGCGATGGCCAGGGGGCGCGCGGGCAGGGGGCGCAGCCCCGTATACGTACCGGCCGCGGGGTCGGGGGAACCCCGCAGGATTTCCCGGGAAGGGAAACCTGCGGGGTTGACGGCCACGGGCTGCGTGGGCTGGAGTCCGTTGTCGCCGGTGAGGCTGTCCGAGGTGCCGGACGCGGACTCGGAGCCCGTGGGCAGCTGCTCGGTGGTGGGCTCGAGGCCGCCCGGCCACTGCGCGGCGGGGTCGGTGGTGCTGGTGGTGGGGGCGGACGTGCCTGGCTGCCCGGTCCGCATGTCGCAGGCGAACAGGCCCAGGGCCAGGCACGCCGCTGCCAGCGCCGCCAGCGCGATCCCCGCGGTGCGTTTCGTTTTTGCCATATGCTTGAAACCTCCTGAAAAATTTGGGTTCAGGGGTAGTTTGCGCAGGGAGGGGGGGAATATACGTTTCCCGCGGCGAAGAACGTTGCCTCCCGCATCATACCCCGCAGGCGCGAGAGGGTCATGCGGTGGCGCAGGTAGGGGTGGAACGCCAGGCCCGCCGCGGCCAGCTCCGGCGCGACGCCGATCTCCGCCGGGGCGGTGGGCGCGCCCGCCGCGCGCAATAGGGCGAGGAGCTCCGCAGAGGAGGGCAGACCTTCACGCACGATTTTTCGAATTTCCGGCCAGCGTTCCCGCAGGAGGGCGGGGGTGGTTTCGTCCGTGACGGTGGGGGTGTTGCAGGCCCGCACGTCCCGCGCGAAATTCGGCCCGTAGGCCGCGTAGACCGCGTCCCAGTCCGTGGCGTCGGCGTGGAAGCCCATGGCCTCAACGCTTGCGAGGGCGTGGTACAGCTCCGCGGCCAGCAGGGTGGCCACGGCGACCTTCCGGCCGTGGAAGTCGGAGAGCTCGCCGCGCTCGAGCTTCTTGATCTCCCAGAAGTGGGAGATCATGTGCTCGCAGCCGGAGGCGGGGCGCGTGCAGCCCGCCAGAGTCATGGCCAGGCCCGTCATCACCAGGGCCTCCATGATGGCCCCGGCAGTCTCGGGATCGTTTGCCGTCACCCTGTGCGCCATGGAGGTGACGCGCCGCAGGGCGTCCTCCACGAGCGATACGATCTGCGGGCATAAATATTCGCCCACGGTGAGCTGCGCGACGCGCCAGTCCACCAGGGCGACGTATTTCGCCAGCATGTCGCCGAAGCCGGCGGACTTGAGGACCGCCGGGGCCGCCGCGAGGACTTCCGTGTCGCCGATGATCACCGACGGCGCGCGGCACGGGACCGAGGTCTTGAAATTACGCTGCGTGATGGGGGCGGTGTCGGAGGCGAAGCCGTCCATGGAGGGCGCGGTGGCGAAGATCGCGAAGGGCTTGCCGGCCCGGAAGGCGGCCAGGCGGCAGATGTCGTTGAGGGAGCCGCTGCCGATCGAAAGCACGCCGCCGACGCCTTCGCACATCGGAAGCAGGGCCTTCACGTCGCGCATGTCGGCGACACGGAGGTCATCATATAATTGTAAGGTGCACGCAAAGCCGCCCGCGGCGAGTATCTCCAAAATGCCCTCCGAGGCCCGGAGGGTGTTTTTGTCCGCCACGGCGAGCAGCGCGCGGGGGAAACCGTGCGAGGAGAGGATGTCCGCCGTGCGCGCGAGCAGACCGGGGCCGATCTCCACCGCCATGGGGGGGAGGAAATGGGGGCGGCCGCAGGGGCAGGAACGCAGGGGGGCGAGGAGGGTTTGAAGGTTCATAAGTTACCTGAGGGGTTCTATTTGTACACGCCAAATTCATGCGCGGCTTTGTACATCGCCAGCACGTTTTCCACGGGGGTGTTGTCCTGAAGCATATGCGTGGGCGCGAAATGGTACCCCCCGCCCGGCATCATGATTCCGAGGGTTTCCCGCACCTGCCGCATGACCTCCTCCTCCGTGCTGAAGGCCAGCATGGCCGTGGAGACGCACCCCCGGAAGCACAGCCGCCCCCCGAAGGTATCCTTGAGGTAGCGGGGGCTCATGTTGGCCGCCTCGGGCTGGAGGGTGTCCACGCCGGCGACGCCCATTTCGATGAAGTCCTCGTAGGCCCAGGAGGAGCTGCCGCAGGTGTGCACCAACACGGGCAGGCCGTGGGCCTTGGCGAGGTCAATAAATTTTTGGTGGCGCGGGCGCAGCACCCTGCGATAAAGCTCCAGGCTGATCATGGGGGCGTGCTGGGTGCCCAGGTCCTCGCCGAGCCACAGGAAATCGATCCTGTCCTTGCAGCGGTCGAGCAGGCGCTCGAGGATGTCCAATTGTAATTGCAGGCGGCGGTCGGTGTAAATCAGGGTGGGCTCGTGCTCGGTGAGCAGGTTGACCAGGGTGTCCTCCATGCCCATCACGCGGCCCGTGGAGTTGATGATGTCCGCCGTGCCCGCGTTGCCGAGGTGCACCGCGCAATCGCCCATGCCCGCAAGGGACTGAACCGCGGCGTCGTAGTCGAAGTCGTCGGCGCTGGGCACGGGGTAGCTCGCGATGAAGTCGTCGTCGGCGTTTTGCAGGGGGAAGTCGCAGAAATCCCAGTAGCCGCCGGTTTTGTGGGCCACCCACTTGGTGTAGAAGCCGTCCACGCGGCTCACGCGGCGGTTTGGTTTTTCGGGGAAGAGCAGCGGGCCGCGATAGGGCGCGTCAACGCCGCGGTAGTCCACGCCCAAGGCCCGGCGCACCTTCTCGATATCCCCGTCCGGGATGCCGAGGGCCTGCGCCAGGCGCAGATGAATCCCCGCGTTGGCCTCGTATCCGATGGTGACGCGGTCGGTGGGCTCGAAGGCGAAGGTGCGCAGGACGCGCTCACGGGCGGTCATACGGGCAGCAGGTCGAACATCTTGCGAGTCACGACCTCCACGGGCTCCGTCCTCCCGCACTCGAAGACGACATACCCCTCGTAGCCCGTCTCAGCGATGGCCTTGAAGACATTCTTATAATTGATTTCGCCGGTGCCTGGCTCGTTGCGGCCGGGGACGTCGCCCGTGTGGAAATGGCCGATGACCCCGATGTATTTGCGGATGGTCTCGATGAGGTTCCCCTCGGTGATCTGCTGGTGATAGACGTCGTAGAGCAGCCGCATCTGGGGAGAATTGACCTCGCGCACGATCTGCGCGCCCTCGGCGGTGGAGGTGAGGTAATACCCCTTGTGGTTCACCAAGGTGTTCAGGGGCTCGAGGACGAGCTGGATGCCGGTGCCCTTGATCACGGGCAGCGCCGCCTTCAGCGCCGCGACGACGTTCGCGTGCTGCGTTTCCCGGGGAACATCCCTGCGCTCGTTGCCCGTGGTGACGACGATGGTGGTGCAGCCGAGGGTCTGCGCGGCGACGACGGTTTCGCCCATCGCGCACACGAATGCCTCGCGGGCGTCCTCGTAGACGATGCCGTGCGTCCACTCCATCAGCTTGGAGACCTTCTTATCGGCGGACTGCACGATGATGCCCGAGATGTAGCAGCCGGTTTCGTCGCTGGCGGCGCGGGCGGCCTGCAGGTCCTGGCCGAACCAGGAGAGGGGCTCGATGGCCTTGTAGCCCAGGGCGGCGGCGGCGCGGATTTTTTCGGCGTAGGTGCCGGGCACCCAGCCGCCGGAACAGGATAGCGTAAACATATGCTTCCTCCTGAAAATGGTTTTATTATAATCAAATGCCCTACAGTGTCACAACCTTCCCCGTCTCCATCGATTCGTTGCAGGCGAGGCACAGGCGCAGGGTCTTCAGGGCGTCGGCGTAGGGCGAGCGGATGCGCGAGCAGTCCCCGGTGCGCACGGCGTCGATGAAGGTGCGCTCCATGGTGGTCTGCCAGTCGGCGGCGCGCTTCCAATAGGTGATATTCTCGGTGCGGGAGTCGAACGTGACGCGGTCGCGCAGGTAGTAGCGGATGGTGCAGTCGGCGCAGTGGATGTTCATGCCGTTGGGGAAGCCCGGCGCGCCGCCGGCCCGGTAGCAGCCGTTGAACAGCGTGGCCACCACGCCGCTCTCCATGGTGATCACCGCGGAGGAGTAGTCGTGCAGGTCATAGCCCTCCATCTCCACGATGCCGCGGCCGCCTGCGCAGTAGACGGAGGCGGGCTCGCCGAAGAGATAGCGCAGCATGTCGAAATGGTGGATGTTCTGCTCCAGCAGCTGGCCGCCGCAGGTGGCGTATTTCGGGTACCAGGGCACGCCGGGGACGTCGCCCACCCACGCGCCGTCCACCAGGCCCACCTTGCGCCCCTGCATCCACTGGCGCGCCTGGGCGATGAGGTCTAAATAACGATCCTGGAAGCCGACGCAGGTGACGAGATGTTTGGCCTGGGCCAGGGAGTGGATTTCCTCCGCCAGCGCCATGCTGAGTGCCATAGGCTTCTCGACGAACAGGTGAATACCGCGGGCGATGGCCTCGCGCTCGATGAATCCGTGCTCGGCGGGGGGGACGCAGACGTACAGGGCGTCTGGCTTGGCCTCGTCGAGCATCTCGGTGTAGCTCTCATAGGCCTTGCCCTGGCCGGCGCGGGCGCATTTTTCCGCCGCCCGTTCGGGGATGACGTCCATGAAGCCCACGAGCTCCACGTCCTCGAAGTCCTTCAGGCGCTCGATGTGGGTCCACGAGCGGCCGCCTGTGCCGACAAAGGCCACGCGGGTTTTTTGCATGGGGAAGCCCTCCTTGTTTTTGTTAAGTACTATTATATACGGTGCACGGGGAAAAGGCAAGCAGGAAATTCGCCAAAAGCGCCCCCTGCGCGACTTTTAAATTTCCCGTTGACAAATCCAAGCTTCGCGCTTATAATGTTAGGCATGCCTGTGATCGCCATCGCTTCCCGGGAAAACCCCCATATCAAGGCCGCCGTGCGCCTGCGCGATGCGGCGGCGGACCGCCGCGCTCCGGGAAAGTTCTTCCTGGAGGGCTTTCGCCTTTGCGCCGACGCCGTTGCCTCGGGCTATGCCCCGGCGCAGCTCTTCCTCACGCCGTCGGCCCGGGAGAAATACCCCACGGCCCCCCTGGAGGCCGCCGCCGCGCAGGTGTTCGAGATCACCGGTGCCGTGGCGCAGAAGCTTGCCGATACCCGGCACCCCCAGGGCGTGTTTGCCATTTGCGGCGCAAAGGAGCCAAGCGGCGATTTTTTCCGCCCCGCGGGCCGCTACATCGCCCTGGAGAATTTGCAGGACCCCGGCAACCTGGGCGCTGCCGCCCGCACCGCGGAGGCCCTGGGCTTCCACGGCTTGCTTTGCGGTTCCGGCTGCGACCCCCGCCACCCCAAGGCTTTGCGGGCCTCCATGGGGGCACTGCTGCGCCTGGCCGTCCTGCGCACGGAGGACCTGCCGGGGACATTGCGGAGCAGCGGCCTGCCCTGCTACGCCGCCGTCCCCGACCGCGGCGCGCCGTCTGTGCTCGCCTGCGATTTTGCGCAAGGCGGGATTCTCGTTGTGGGCAGCGAGGCCCACGGGCTCACGCCGGAAACCCTCGCCGCCTGCGCATACCGCGTGACCATCCCCATGCCGGGCAGGGCCGAAAGCCTCAACGCGGCGGCGGCGGCGACGATTTTGATGTGGGAAATGGTACGTCAGACGTCAGATGTCAGATATTAGATTTTAGATGTGGGAGTGCCATGGCGAACACGATCGACTACCTCTGGCTCCACTGCGCGCTGGGCGTTTCGCCCTCGCTGCGCACGCAGGAGCTCCTGTCCGCCTTCCCGGGCGGCGCGGGGGAGATTTACGGCGCCTCCGACTACGAGCGGCGCGTGGCGGGGGTGTTCACCAACGCGCAGCTGTCGCGCCTGCGGGCCACGCCCCTGCGCCTGGCCGAAGAGCTCCTGGAGGAATGCGCGCGCCAAAATGCGCATATCCTATCACCGCAAGACGCCGCCTACCCGGCGTGCTTGCTGCAAATCCCCAATTACCCCCTGGTGCTGTTCGTGCGCGGCTCCCTGGAGGCGCTGAACGACCGCCTGCCCCTGGCCATCGTGGGCACCCGCCGGGCCAGCAGCAAAAGCGTGGACATCGCCGCGCGCCTGGCCGCCGATTTGACGCGCGCGGGCTGCGCGGTGGTGAGCGGCGGGGCGCTGGGGATCGACAGCGCCGCCCATTGGGGCACGCTCCACGCGGGCGGGTATACCGTCGCGGTGATGGGCTGCGGCCTGGACGTCGCCTACCCGCCGGAGAACGCGGGGCTGTTTAAGCGCATCGCGGAGCGCGGCGCGGTGGTCTCCGAGTTCCCCTTCGGCACCGCGCCCCTCTGGAGGAACTTCCCCATCCGCAACCGCCTGATCTCCGGGATGAGCGCGGGCACCATCGTCGTCGAGGCGGGCGAGAAAAGCGGCTCGCTCATCACCGCGGCCTGCGCAGCCGAGCAGGGCCGCGACGTGTTCGCCGTCCCGGGCGACGCCTTCGGCTCCACCTATACCGGCGGGAACAAGCTCATCCGCGAGGGGGCCAAGCCCGTCTTCTCCGCCATGGACGTCCTGGAGGACTACGAGCTGCTCTACCCGGAGCTCCTCGACATGCGCCGCGCCGAACGCGATTTAGGGCGGCCCGCCGTGGAGCCGGAAAAAGTCGCCGTGAAAAAACAGCCTGTAGGGGCGGCAAGCTTGCCGCCCGCGCAAAAGCAAACACCGACACCTGCCTCCCTCTCCCCCCTCGAATCCAAAATCCTGCAAATGCTCTCGCAAGCCCCGCTGCACATCGACCAGATCATGAAGGGAACCGATGCGCCCTACGGGGAATTATATTCCGCCCTCATGCATCTCGAAATGCAAAATTTCATCCTCCAAGCCCCCGGCAAAATCTACACCAAGGCATAATTTTGAACATCAGAGGACACCATGCCAAAACTCGTCATCGTCGAATCCCCCGCCAAAGCCAAGAGCATCCAGAAATACCTGGGCGCGGACTTCGTCGTGGCCTCCTCCATGGGCCATGTGCGCGATCTGCCGCCCTCGCGCCTGGCGGTGGACGTCAACAAGAACTTCGCCCCCAGCTACGCCGTGATGAAGGACAAGGAGAAGATCGTCAAGGAACTGCAGGCCAAGGCCGCCAAATGCGGCAAGGTCTACCTCGCCACCGACCCGGACCGCGAGGGCGAGGCCATTTCGTGGCATTTGGCCAGCCTCCTCGGGCTGGATCTGAAACAGGCCAATCGAGTGACCTTCAACGAGATCACCAAAACCGGCGTGCAGGGCGGCATGTCCCACCCGCGCCAGGTGGATATCGACCTGGTGAACGCCCAGCAGGCACGGCGCATCCTGGACCGCCTGGTGGGCTATAAGCTCAGCCCCTTTGTGAGCCAGAAGATCCGCCGGGGCCTCTCCGCGGGCCGCGTGCAGTCCGTGGCCGTGCGCCTCATCGCCGACCGCGAGGCGGAGGTGCGCGCCTTCGTCCCCGAGGAATACTGGACCATCGACGCCAGGCTCCTCACCGCCGCCCATAAAAATTTCACCGCCCAGTTCGTCGGCGACCAGAAGGGCAAAATCGCCCTGCACAACAAGGCCCAGGCCGATGACATCCTCGCCAAGCTGGAGGGCGCGCATTACTGGGTAGGCAGCGTCAAGAAGGGCTCCCGCAAGAAGAACCCCGCGCCGCCCTTCAACACGTCCACCCTCCAGCAGGAGGCCTCGCGCAAGCTGGGGTTCCAGTCGCAGCGGACGATGAAGGCGGCCCAGGAGCTTTACGAGGGCGTGGAGGTGCCGGGCTACGGCGCCACGGGCCTGATCACCTATATGCGCACCGATTCCCTGCGCGTCTCCGACGAGGCCCGCGCCGCCGCCAACGAATATATCGCCTCGGCCTACGGGAAGAACTACCTCCCCCCGCAGCCACGGATTTATAAATCCCGCGCCGGCGCGCAGGACGGCCACGAGGCCATCCGTCCCACGATGCCGGGGCTCTCCCCCGCGCAGGTGAAGGGCAGCCTCACCCCGGACCAGCAGAAGCTCTACGACCTGATCTGGAAGCGCTTCCTCGCCAGCCAGATGGCCTCCTGCCTCCAGGACACGGTGAAGGCGTCGATTTTCGCGGGCAACCCGCACAGCCACTATGTGTTCAGCGCCTCGGGGTATAGCGTGAAGTTCGACGGGTTCACGCGGGTATATGAGGCCTCCACCGATGATGAGGAGAACGGCGCTGCGAACGAAAAGCTGCCGGAGCTCAAGGAGGGCGAGCAGCTGAGCCTGAAGGAGCTCGTGCCCGCGCAGCACTATACCCAGCCGCCGCCGCGCTACACCGAGGCCAGCCTCATCAAGGCCCTGGAGGAGAGCGGCGTGGGCCGCCCGAGCACCTACGCGTCCATCATCGGCACCATTCTGCACCGGGGCTACGTCGCCCGCCAGCAGAAGCAGCTGCTGCCCACGGAGCTGGGCGAGGCCACGGTGCGCCTGCTGAAGGAGCGCTTCCCCAACATCGTGGACGTGAAATTCACCGCGCAGATGGAGACCCGCCTGGACGAGGTGGACCGCGGCAAGGTGGACTATGTGGCCGTGCTGCGCGACTTCTACACCGGGTTCGAGCGCGACCTCCTGCGCGCAAAAGCAGAGATGGAGGGCGTGAAGATCCAGCTGGAGGAGGACCGCACCGACATCCCCTGCGAAAAATGCGGGCGCATGATGGTGATCAAGTCCGGGCGCTACGGGCGCTTTTTGGCCTGCCCGGGCTACCCGGAGTGCAAAAACGCCAAGCCCTTGGTGGCCGAGACCAAGGCCACCTGCCCCAAATGCGGCAAGCCGGTCCTCAAGCGCAAGGCGAAGAAGACCGGGCGCGAGTTCTATGGCTGCTCCGGCTGGCCGGAGTGCGATTTCACCACGTGGGACGTCCCCTCGGGCGACGCCTGCCCGCAATGCGGGAAGAGCCTGTTCCAGCAGAAGGGCGGCGCGCTGCGGTGCCTGGCCGAGGGGTGCGGGTATGCGAAGAAGGGGGGTTAGGCCCCCCGCTGCGCGCGGTACATCTTCAGGCAGCTCGCCAGCGCCAGCGCGGTGCGGAACACCGTGTAAAGCGCGATCAATAAATAGGTCACGCTGCGCGGGCTGCGGGCGGTTAAGACGGCCCACATCACGCTGTTCAGCACGCAGTTGAGGATGTTCAGGGCGTAGCCCTCCACGAACGCGAGCATCAGCAGCACCGTCACCGCCAGGCCCAGCGCGAAAAGCAGGGCGTCCAGCGCGATCATGCCGTTCGCGCCGCCCGCCCGCTTCGAGCCCCACAGCATGCCGCCCCACAGCGCCGCGACGGCGGCGGCCAGCAGCGGGTACCACCGGGCCTTCATCACGCGGAACACGGTGGCCTGCTTGTAGGCGCTGCGCTTCCACAAAATAAAGCTGACCACCTGCAAGGGCGCGCTGACCACCAGGGCGCTCAGCAGCGAGCCGTAGAGGCCCTCCATGAAATACCCGACGGAGTAGAGGACGCAGTTGGCGGCGCCCAGCAAAAACGCCGCCCGGTAGAGCTTCGACATCAGCAGGGTGGCGAACAGCGAGACGACGGCGGGTATGATCTTATACACCGCCTGTTTTTCGATGATCCCCCCGGCCACGATGAGCGGCGCGAGCACCAGGATGGGCAGGTAGTCGAGTAGGAAGGCCTTGGTTTTTTGGTTCAATGGATTTTTTCTCCGCCCCGCAAGATTCGTTTCGCGTTCCCCGCGTAAATTTTCGCAAGCACCTCCCCCGGCAGTGCCAGGCTCTCCAGCAGCGCGCGGTGGATGCTGTCGTAATAATCCCGCCCGAACAGCACCCTGTCCTGCCAGCGGCACAGGAAGGCACGGGTAAAGTCATGGTCGCGGTTGAGGGCGTTGTGGCCCGAGCCCGCGGAGATGTCGCAGTAGAGGTTCGGGTAGGTCTCGAGCAGGCGCTCCACCTGCCCGCCGGGGAGGACCGGGCCATGTGGGTAGGCTTGCGTTTTGTACAGCTCGTCGCCGGAGATGTGCGCCCAAAAGCCCGGCGCGTGGCCGATGAAGCGGGTCTCGGGGCACAGGGCCAGCGCGCGCTCCAGGGCGGCGATGCCGCCGCCGTACCAATAATTGGGCCAGGGGTGGCCGCCCCCGCCCAGCTCGTAGTCCAAATGCACCAGCACGGGCAGGCCGTTCTCGCCGCAGAAGCGGTAGAGCCGCACGGCGTCGGGGTTGTCGAGCATCATGCGCAGCTTCAGCTCGCCGCACAGGCTGACGTCATACAGGCCGATGGCGGCCCGCAGCCGCGCGACGGCGTCGGGGCGGCGGGGGTCGGGGCAAAAGCCCAACAGGAAGCGCTCCGGCGCTTCTTTCTTATACGCCACGCAGCGCGCAAAGGGGATGGGGTCGTCCGAGACGGGCGAAAACGCGTGCTTGGTGCCGGGGTCGTAGTCCGTCACGGGGCATTCCCACGAGAGCAGGCAGGTGATATCGATGCCGTTTTCGTCCATGTTGCGCAGCATGGCGTCGCAGCCAAAGCCGTGGTAATCCGCGTGGTTGTGGATGTCGATGATCATGCCTTCCCCCCATACCACCCCGCCACCTTCCGGATGGCGGCGACGATGTCGGATGCGTCGTCGTCCGTCCAGAACTGGCTGATCGTGAATTTTACGCAGGTCTCGAGGATTTCCTCGGCCACCGGGCAAAGGCCCTTGGGGTAGGCGCCGCGGAAGAGGGGGTATTCGTACACGCACGTGGGGATGTAGCCCTTGCCCGCGGGGATGCCTTCGGCCTGCAACGCGTCCGCAAAGCCCTGCGCGTCCACGCCCGCCTGGGATTCATCAATGCGCATCATGTAAAACCAGTAGGACGACTTGCAGCCCTCCAGCACCTTGGGCGGGTGCACGCCGGGCAGGCCGGAGATTTCCCGGGTGATGCGGTCGCCGAGCTCGTTGCGGCGCGCGCAGATGGCCGCGAGCTTATCGAGCTGGGCGATGCCCACCGCGCCTTGCAGCTCCGTCATGCGGTAGTTCGGCGCGAGGGTTTCGCAGTTGCGGATGGTCATGCCGCCGATGCGGTCGTAGTTCTTGTCGGCGAACATGAGCGCCTTGCGGTAGAGCAGCTCGTCGCGGGTGAGCACCGCGCCGCCGTCGCCGGTGGAGATGTGCTTGAACTCGTTGGTGGAGAAGCAGCCGAAGTCGCCGAACGTGCCCGCGAGGCGGCCCTTGTAATACGAAAGCCAGCTCTGCGCGCAGTCCTCGATGACCTTGAGATCATGGCGCTGCGCGATGTCCAGGATGGCACCCATGTCCGCCGGGTTGCCGGCCAGGTGCACGACGACGATGGCCTTGGTTTTATCGGTGATGTTCGCTTCGATGGAGAGGGGGTCGGGGTTGTAGGTGTGCGGGTCGAGGTCAGCGAACACCGGCGTCGCGCCCTCATAGAGAATCCCGATCACCGTGCCCATGTCCGTGATGGGCGTGGTGATCACCTCGTCGCCGGGGCCGATGCCCAGCGCGCCCACGGCCGTATGGATGGCTGCCGTGCCCGAGGACGCCGCCGCGCAATACGGCATGCCGTAGATGCCCGCGAGCTTCTCGCAGAAGCCGCTGACTTTTTTGCCGTACCAATAGAAGAGGGTGTTCTGCTCGAGGGCCTCCCGGAGCTGCTGCAATTCTTCGTCGCCGAAGCGGCGGCCTGTGGCGAAGGGGGTGGTTTTGACGGGGGGACCGCCGTGGAGGGCAAGGGTTGACATGGTGGGGCTCTCCTTTGGTATTGGTTAATTTATTTCGGGCGGCAGATTGCCGCCCCTACAGATTGTACGGAGCGACGTTCCCCCCGCCGCCTCGTATATCCTGAATATCAAATTCAGGGTGCGTGCTGCGTCCTCTCCGTCCGGCATGCATGCCCCGCCTGTCCGCACAGCCTCCACGAAGGCGGAGAGCTGACGGCGGTGGGGGTCGAAGGCTAGGTTGAAGGGGTCGCTGGCGCCGTGGGCGCTGTCATGGGTTTTTTCGAGGCGCGGGCCGTTTTTTATTTCGAGCTGGATGAGGCGGTCCTCCTCCAGGGTGAGGCTGCCCTGTGAGCCGCAGATTTCCAACCGCCGCCGGTGGCCGGGCCAGGCGCAAGTGGCCGCGGTGAGCGCGCCCATGCCTCCCCCCGCCAGGGTGAAGCAGGCCGAAAGCGCGTCCTCGGTTTCGATGTCGTGCAGCAGGGTGTTTTGATAGGCGCGGATATGATTGATCTCGCCGCAGAGGAAGCGCAGCAAATCCACGCCGTGGATGCCCTGGTTCATCAGCGCGCCGCCGCCGTCCATGGCACGGGTGCCGCGCCACGCGTTGCTTTCGTAATACGCGGGCTCCCGCCAGTATTTCATGGAGAGGTCGGCCAGGAGGATGCGGCCCAGCGCGCCGCTTTCGATGAGGCGTTTGGCCTCCGCAACGTCCGGCGAATACCGCAGCTGGGACACCGCGCAGAGGAGCGCGCCGCTCGTCTTTTGGGCTTGGAGAACCCGCGCGAGGGATTCCCGCGTGATGGCGAGGGGCTTTTCCACCAGGGCGTGCTTGCCCGCCAGGAGGGCTTGCTCGGCCTGCTGCGCATGCAAGCCGCTGGGCGTGCAGACGCACACGGCGTCTACGAGGCCGAGCAAATCGTTCATATCGGTGAAGCAGGGGACGGCGTATTCACGGGCGAAGGCGGCGGCGCGGGCTTCGTCCGCGTCGCAGACGGCGGAGAGCGAAGCGCCGTCGATGCTCTGTATCGCGCCGGCATGCCAGCGGGCGATCCCCCCGCAGCCGACGATCCCGAAGCGTACGGTCATAATCCCGCCGTCTCCACGATCCCGCCCACCAGCTCCGCCGCCCGCACATAGTGCGAATACGCCCGTGGCGGCTTGCCGCTCTCCGCCATGGCGGCGAACTCCGTCGGCCCCACGTCGCGGTAATTCAGCGGGATGGCATAGCATGTGGTTTCGCCATTGTTAGTCACGGAGATTCTTAGGTCGCCCGACTGCGGCGCGGTAACTAAGACGCATTGCCGGTCGGGGTAATTGACCTGGCTGACCACCACGCCGTGGTTCTCGAAGGCCCGCACGGAGGTGAAGTTTTCGCCGCAAAGCACCAGGCACAGCTCCGCCGCGTGGATGCCGTAGAACCAGTAGCCGTCGTAGGGGCTGGCGGGGTCGCCCGCGAAGGAGATCACCACCGAGGAGCCCGGGCCGATGGCCTCGCGGATGGCGGGGAGCTCGGGCAGGCCCTTGAGGCTCGTGCCGCCGGTGAGGGGGACGTCCAGCTCCTCCGCCAGGGCGGCGATCTCGCGGGCCTGCCGCGCACTTGCGGCGAAGGGCTTGTCGTTGAACACCGGCTTGCCCGCGCGGATGGCGGCCATCACCGGCTCGTAGTGCTCGCTGCCCTTGCGGTAGGTCACCGCCACGGCGTCGCTCTTCGCGATGACCTCCTCCTCGCTGGAGCAGGCCTCAATGCTAAATTCTTTGCACAGCCGCGCGCATTCTTCCGGGTCGTCCGCCCCGTAGATGTAGTCGATTTTGATTGCGTTGCAGAAGTGGCGCGCGTGCGAGTTTTCCGCGCCGATGATGCCGATTTTCATAGCCAGGTTCCGCCTTTCATCACGCTTTTTATATTGATACTCGAATCAAATACCACCAAGTCCGCCTGCTTCCCCATCTCAATGCTCCCGAGTGCACTGTCCATTCCCATCACCCGCGCGGGGGTGAGCGTCATCATGCGCACGGCGTCGTGCAGGGGGATGCCCGCGGCGAGGGCCGTGCGCAGCAGGCGGTCCGCCGTGGCGACGCTCCCCGCGAAGGCGCTGCGGTCGGGCAGCTTGGCCACGCCGTCCTCGATGAGCACGGGCAGGCCGTCCTCCAAGGAGCCGAGCACCGATTCCCGCGCGTCTGTGCCGGCGCAGCGCATGGAATCCGTCGTGAGGCAGGTCCGGTCCGCTCCCTTGACACGCCAGACCAGCCGCAGTAGCTCCAAGGGCAAATGGCAGCCGTCGGCGATGACCTCCACCGTGGCGTCCTCGAGGATATAAGCGCTCTCGATGGCCCCGGTGACGCGAAATCCGCCGACGCGCGTGATGGTGGACATGGCCGAATACAGGTGCGTGAAGTGGGTGAAGCCGTGCCGCGCGGCCCGCGCGATCTCGGCGTAATTCGCGCTGGTGTGCCCGATGGACGGGAGCACGCCGCGCGCCTGGAGAGCGTCCCCGAAGGCCAGCGCGCCGGGAAGCTCGGGGGCTGCCGTCCAGCGCTTGATATCCCCATCGGCGAACTCCAGCAGCGCCAGGTATTCCTTTTCATCCGGATTTTTGATATACCGCGGGTCGATGGCGCCGCGCATCTCCATGCTCAGGTAGGGGCCCTCCAGGTGCACGCCGGGCATAAGCGAGCTTTTCGCCTGCTTGAACACGCGCAAAAATCGCATTGTGCTCCCGAAATCCGCCGCCACGGCCGTGGGGAACAGCGTGGTGACACCATGGCGCAGGTGGGTTTCGGCGGCGGTGCGGAAGGCCCCGGGCGTGGCGTCCATGAAATCCGCGCCGCCCGCGCCGTGGGCGTGCAGCTCCACGAAGCCCGGCGCGAGGTAACAGCCGTGGAGGTCCGTCCCGTCCCGCAGCGTATCGCTGATGGCGGCGATTTTGCCATCCTCGATCAAAACGCAGCCATGCGTCACGCCCCCCGGCAGCACCAATTGCGCGTTGCAGAGCCACTCAGCCATCGCGCAGCCTCCCGAACAGGTCCTCCATCAGGGCGTCCCGGTTCACGTGGTAGACCAGGCGCATGGGCGGCAAATCGGGGCGGGGAGCGTATTGGAAGTCATACGTCGGCACGTGGCGCGGGACGACCCGGTCGCGCGTCATGCCGCCGAGCAGCCAGGCGACGGTGGCCACGTCCCAGATGACGCGGCTCCAGGGCTTGCCGTGTGCGTAGCTTTCGGCCTCGTCGATGGTGTTCTGCGCGAGGTAGTCGCACAGGGGGCTGTGGCCCTTGAGCCAGCACTCCAGCTCGGGCTTGGTGGTGGTGACGCACGAGACCACGCCCATGCAGGGCAGCTGCACCAGCGCCGCGCCGCTGAGGAACACCGCGCGGGCGGCGGCGACGTCGCCCTTCAGGTTGAACTCGCTCTGTATGTCCCAGTGCGGCGCGTTGCCGCCCAGCCACACCACCACGATGCTTTCGGCGATGGCCGGGGCCAGCAGCAGCGCCGAGGCGACGTTTGTCAGCGCCCCGATGGCTGCCACATAAAGCGGCCGTTCGGGCGTGTATTCCCCTGCCAGCCGCGCGATTTCCCGGGCGGCCGGGGAGTCTGCCGGGGTGTGTTCGTCCGCCAGCCATTGTTGGCTTCCCCGGAACACCCGCGCCCCCATCTCCTCCCGCCCCATCAGCGAAAGCAGCTTCAATATCTCCTGGTAGCTTTTCTCCATGCCGTCGGCAGGCCCTTCGCTCTTGGCGTTGTGGAAGGGCGCGGCGCAGAGGGCGCGGCAACGCAGCTTCTCCGTACGCCCGCAGGCGTTGCTGCGCAATAAGTAGGCGATGGCGAACTGGTCGTCGATTTCGTTGTAGGCGTCGGTGTCGAGCACGACGTCCACTTGGCCCTGGGGCCAATCCAAGGTTGCGGGCATCACAGCACCTCCCTCGCCACTTTTTTGATGGCCGTGACCACGTCCTGCGCGTCGTCCTCGGTGAGGAGGGGGGAGAGGGAGACGATCAGGTTGCGGGGCAAAATATCGACGGCGCGCGGGCACATGTCCTCGGTGTAGAGGACGGGCTCGGCGAACTGGTTGTAGGGGAAGCCGTTGCGGTCCACGGTTCTTTGATGGAGTATCAGCGGCTGCATATATACCGGCTTGCCGCCGTAAAGGCACCCGCAGCCGATCCCTTCCGCTTGCAGCGCAGCCCCAAAGCTTTCGCGAATTTCCGCGCTGTCGAACAGCAGCATGAGCGTGGTGGCGGCGTCGCCCGCTTCATCGGTAACGGCGCGGAAGGGCACGACGCCGCGCAGCTCGTCCTTGATGGTCTTCTTCCAGCGCCGCAGGGTGCCGAGGATGCCGTCGAGCTTTTGCAGCTGCGCGCTTGCCACCGCCCCGGTCATCTCGCTCATGCGGTAGTTCTGCCCGGCAAACAGCTCGTCGCCCGGCAAGCCCTCGGGCTCGCGCAGGCTGCCTTGGTCGTGGTAGCGTACCGCCCGCTCGTAGAGCCGGTCATTGTCAGTCACGACCACGCCGCCCTCGCCCGCGGTGATAATTTTATTGAGCTGGAGGCTGAACGCGCCGATCTCCCCGAAGGTGCCGCAATATTGGCCATGATAGGTGCTGCCCATGGACTGCGCCACGTCCTCGATCACCAGCAGGCCCAGCCGTTTCGCCTCGGCCAAAATGGCGTCCATGCGGCATGGCATGCCGAGGATCGGCACGGGGATGACCGCGCGGGTGTATTGATCGGCAACGGCCTCGATCGCGGCGGGGTCGAGGTTCAGGCTCTCGTCGATGTCGCAAAACACCGGCACGGCACCCGCGCAAAGCACGGCGCCGGCTGTCGCGATGAAGGTACACGCGGGCACGATGACCTTGTCGCCCGGGCCGATGCCGCAGGCCTTCAGGGCGCAAACCAGCGCGGCGGTGCCCGAGGTTAGCCCCAAGGCGCGCCCCACGCCGAGCTTCGCGGCGAAGTCCCGCTCGAAGGACTTCACCCGGCCGAGCAGGCCGGGCCCGTAATAGCGGAAGGGCGAGCGGGCAAGGAGCACCTCGGCGGCGGCTTCGGCCTCCTCGCGGCCCAGCACGGCCGAGCCGGGGTTGGAGACGGGCAGGGGCGATGTGCGCACGGGCGCGCCGCCGTTGACGGCCAATTGTGAGTGCATGGGGGACCTCCGGTGGGTTTTTCTCTATTCTAGACTGTTTAGGAGGAAAAGTCAAGAGGAAGCGTTGCGCAAAATAGCGCAAGGCTTCTCTGCCGCTCCGCGGGACCTCCCACGGGGAGGAAAGATGTATTGACAGCAAAATCAATTTCAATTATAATAGGGACTGCCATATTAAATTTTATAAAATTCGGAAAGATTTTGCGCCATGACCACCATCCTCGCCTCCGCCTCGCCCCGCCGCAGGGAGCTGCTCGCCCTCCTGGGGATCCCCTTCGAGGTGCACGCACCGCATGTGGACGAGCGTATCGACCCCGCGTGGGACGCCGCGCAGGCAGCACGCGCCCTTGCCGGGCAGAAGGCCGCCGCCGCGGCTGAGCGCTTCCCCGGGGACTATATCATCGCCGCGGACACCGTGGTGGAGATTGGCGGCGCGCTGCTGGGCAAGCCCGTTGACGCCGCCGACGCCGCGCGCATGCTGCGCCTGCTCTCCGGCCGCGAGCACCGCGTGGTCACCGGGGTGTGCCTGCGGCTGGATCAGGCCGAGCGCGTGTTCTCGCAGGAGACCCGCGTGCGCTTCTACGCGCTGGACGAGGATGAGATCGCGGCCTACGTGCGCACGGGCGAGCCCATGGACAAGGCCGGGGCGTATGGCATCCAGGGGCGCGGCGCGCTGCTTGTCGAGGGCATTGCGGGGGATTATTTCAATGTGGTGGGGCTGCCGGTGGCAAGGCTGGCACGGGAGATGAGGGGATTTGTAAAGGAGTGCGGCGCATGAGAATGTTCCACCTCGCCCCCGGCCTCATGCTCCCCCGCGCCTCCATCGTGGGCGTCTTCGACCTCGACACCGCCACGGTCTCCAAACACACCCGCGACTTCCTCCGCCGCGCGCAGGAGGCGGGCGCTGTTATTTCTACAGGAGAGGATTTGCCCCAGTCCTTCCTCGTCACCGGCGAAAAAATATATTTATCCCCGCAATCCAGCGCGAATTTGGCCAAAAAACTCTTGACAAGCCCTTAAAAAAGTGGTATAATACATACAAGAGCACTTTAACGCTTTCAAGTGCTAAAGTGCTCCTTATTTTATTCTATCCAGAAAAGGGGATGTGACCTTATGGCAGTCATGTGGGTGACGATCGGCGTCTACATCGCGGCGCTGGTGGCAATCGGCCTGGTGACGGGCAAAAGCAGCAAAAGCGTGGCGGACCTCACCGTGGGCGGGCGCAAGGCGGGGGCCTGGCTCTCGGCGCTCAGCTACGGCACGGCGTACTTTTCGGCCGTGATGTTCGTGGGCTACGCGGGCTCCACGGGCTTCGGCTTCGGCCTGTGGGGGGTGCTGGCGGGCATCGGCAACGCGGTGTTCGGCGCGCTGCTGGCGTGGCTGTTGCTGGCGCGGCGCACGCAGGCCCTGGCGAAAACCTGGAACCTGCACACCATGCCGGAGTTCCTGGAGAAGCGCTACGGCAGCCGGGCCATGAAGCTTTTCGCCTGCATCGTGATCTTCGTCTTCCTGGTGCCCTATTCCGCCAGCGTATACAAGGGCCTGGGGGCCATCGCGCAGGTGCTCCTCGGCATCAGCGACACGGCGTTCATGGTGATCATCGCGGTGCTGGGGGCGCTGCTGCTGCTGTTCGGCGGCTACCTGGTGCAGGCCCGCGCGGACTTCGTGCAGGGGATCATCATGTTCGTGGGCGTGGCGCTGCTGATCTTCTTCGTCCTGCGCACGGACGCCGTGGGCGGCGTGAAGGGCGTCGCGGATTACGCGCGCGAACACGCGGCGCTGGGCCTGACCCCCAAGGACGGCAAGTCCTGGTGGGCGCTGCTCTCCCTGGTGCTGATGACGAGCTTCGGCACCTGGGGCCTGCCGCACATGATCCAGAAATTCTTCGGCATCCGCGACAAACAGTCCGCCAAGCGGGGCATCACGATCTCCACGGTGTTCGCCCTGCTGGTGGCGGGCGGCGGGTATTTCATCGGCTCGCTGTGCTGGCGCTTCATCCAGGCGGGCTCCGTGGACCTCGCCGCGCTGCAGGGCGCCCATACCAACTTCAAGGACTATATCGTGCCCTCCATGCTGGACGCCGCGAAAATCCCCAGCGTGCTGCTGGGCGTGGTGGTCGTGCTGCTGCTGGCGGCCTCGGTGTCCACCCTGTGCTCGGTGACGCTGACGGCGAGCAGCACCCTGGTGAAGGATTTCGTGGGCACGCTGTTCCCGAAGGCCAGCGATAAGGGGATGTCCTGGGGCATCAAGATTGTCTGCGTGGCCTTCGTGGGCGTCTCCTATTATGTCGCCACCGGCGATACCCCCATCCTGGAGCTGATGAGCTACTCCTGGGGGATCATCTCGGGCTCGTTCCTCGCGCCCTACGTGATCTCGCTGTACTACAAGGGCACGAACAGGGTGGGGGCGTGGGGCGGCATCGCCACGGGCTTCGGCATCGCGCTGGTGCCCGCCGTGAGCAAGATCATCACCCTGTTCTACACGGCCGCCCCCCCGCCGGAGGCCATCGCCAAGCTGGCCGGGCAGGGCCCGCAGTTCGCCGTGGTGGCGATGTGCTGCTCGGTGGTCGTGTGCTTCCTGCTCAGCGCGGCCACGCGCAAGGCTATCAAGCCCGTCGAGGTCCCGGCGGAGGCGTAGGGGATTTTTCAGGGGATATGCGGGGGCGGTTCATATGCCGCCCCTGCCTTTTCCTGCAAATTTTTTAAAATTTAAAAATAATTGTTGACAAACCGGAAGTTATGCGGTATGATTAGACTGTAGCCGTTTGGAAAGGCTTAAGGTTTGCCATGGACTTGCCCGCTGACAGCAACAGTGATGAGGCCCTCGTGGCCGTCATCCAGCGCGGCGATGGCAGCGAGGACAGCGCCGAGGCCTTCGGCCTGCTGCTGGAGCGCACGCTGCCGATCCTCCATGCCCGGGTGGATTCCGCCCTCGCCCATGCCGGGCAGGGCTCCCGGGAGGATTTGTTGCAGGAGGGCAAGCTGGCCTTCCTCAGCGCGGTTTCCGGCTTCCAGCCGGGCCGGGGCGCGAGCTTCCGGACCTACCTTGCCGTGTGCGTGAGCCACCGCGTGGCCTCCGCCCTGCGGCGCAGCGCCCGGGCCTACGAGGAGGCGCTGCCGGAGGAGTTTTTGCTCCCCGAAACGCGGGCGATGGACCCGCAGGACGTCTTCGCGGCCATGGAGGAGACCCGGCGCATCATGGAGGCCATGCATTCGCAGCTGAGCCGGCTGGAGCGCAGCGTGATCGAGGGCTACCTCGCGGGCGAGAGCTACGAGGCCATCGGCCGCCGCCTGAGCGTGGGCCCGAAGACCGTGGACAACGCCCTCCAGCGCGTGCGCAAGAAGCTGCGCAAGTACCTGTAACCAAATATGCCCTGATAGCTTAAAGAAAGCGGTGGCGACACAGACGGCGGTGCGATTCCGCCCGGGGTGTAAAAAATTTTTATCAAGCGAGGTAGATCAGCACATGTTCGAAGACAAGACTCTCATCTGCAAGGAATGCGGCAACGAATTCATCTTCACCGCCGGTGAACAGGAATTCTACGCGGAAAAAGGCTTCGAGAACGAGCCCGGCCGCTGCAAGGACTGCCGGGAAAACCGCAAGCGCGGCGGCGGTGGCCGTGGCGGCGAGCGCGAGATGTTCGAAGCCACCTGCGCGGCCTGCGGCGGCATTGCGCGCCTTCCCTTCCGCCCCCGCGAGGATGGGCGGCCGGTGTATTGCAGCGACTGCTTTGCACGGCAGAAGGAGAATGGATAAATTTTCCGGCTAAGGCGTGGTTTCACCCTTTCCTGCGAATGCTATCCAAAAAAACAGCGCCTCCCGCAAAACGGGGGGCGCGTTTTTTATAGGCAAGCTCATTCATCCAATAGCCTGTCAACCGTTATTTTAAAATACTTTGCGATCGCCCTGAGCTCTATATCCGTCACAAACCGTTGTCCGCTCTCGATTTGCTGAATCGCGTTTTTATTCAGGTCCATGCCGTCCAGTTGCAACTGATCCGCAAGCGCGCGCTGCGAAAGCCCGGCTTGTTTGCGCAACGCAGAAATCTTTTGGCCGCAAATATTCAGCGTCCCATCGGTATTCTTATTCTTGAAAATAAAAATCTCTCCCACTTTGACATATAATGCTTGTCAACGCAATCATTATATGCTATACTGGAGGAAGAGATGACCTTCACTAGAGGTCATTCGCTGAGAAAGGAGAATTATCATGGAAAGAACAATCGTCAGGCAAATGGATGAGCTGGGGCGGATTGTGCTGCCAAGGGAATTTAGAGATGCGCTTGGATGGGCGCTGGAGACAAAAGTGGCGATTCAATTGGAGGGCAGCAAACTAACTTTATGCGCTGAACCGGGCGTGTGCTTCCTTTGTGGAAGCGCGGAAGAATTGTACGAGGTAAAAGACAGGTACATTTGCAAGGCGTGTATTGGCTCCTTGCACGCCATGAGCACACCATGACATGAACGGCGCGCCTCCCGCAAAACGGGGGGCGCGTTTTTTTGTCATTCGGCGTGCCTAGTCCATCTCAATCCGCTGGGGCAGCTTGTGCACGCCGGCGGTGTCGGTCTCCTTTAAGTAGGGCTCGAAGAAGATGCCCGGGGCGCGGCCGGAGGGGTAGAGCTCCTTCAGCGGGAGCAGCACGAAGGCCCGCTGCAGCAGGCGCGGGTGCGGCAGCGAGAGCTCGAAGCTCTCGTTTTTCACGCCCTCGTAGAGCAGCAGGTCCAGGTCGATCACACGGGCGGCGCCCTTCGCGGTGCGCACCCGGCCCATGGCGGCCTCGATCCCCAGGCAGGCCCCCAGCAGCGCCATGGGCGACATGTGGGTCTCCAGCTTCACCGCCGTGTTGTGGTAGTCCTCCTGGCCCTCCGGCCCGCCCTCCGGCTGGGAGGCGTAGATGGCGGAGATCCCCGTGATTTTCGTGCCCGGCAGGCGGCTGAGCGCCTGCACCGCCTCCAGCAAATACCCGCTTTTGTCCCCTAAGTTGCTCCCCAGGCCGATGACCGCTTCGCTCATTGCGGCGTCCCTCCCCTTCCTCGATGAATTTCTATGGTGATGTCGCTCACTGTCAGTTTAATGGGCGCGTCGGGCTTGTGCACGCGCACCGTGACGGCCGCCACGGCGGGGAAGCCCTCCAGCACCGCCTGGGCTACAACCTCGGCCGCTCTTTCGATCAGATAGAGGGGCCGCGAAGTAAATGCCGCAGCCGCCGTTTTGACCACCTGCGCGTAGTTCACCGTGTCGCCCAGGGCGTCGCTTTCGCAGGCCCGCGACAGGTCGGCCTCCAGGAGGAGGTCCAGCAGGAAGGCCTGCCCGTGCTCTCGCTCCCTGGGATTTACCCCGTGAAAGGCGTGCAGCTCCAGCCCGGTGATGCTGATCCGTTCCATATCCGGCCTTTCTATTATACATGGGTTTACATCATTTGTCAATGCGCAATTGCAGGGCGCCGCCCGTGAAATTTGCGCGACAAAGCCCGCGGCCCGCCCGGCCTGCACCATATCGTGTGTGCGCAGGAGGTCCGCGCCGCACAGCTGGGCCATCACCTGCGCCGCGAGGGTGCCCGCTTCGCTGCCGCCCGTCACCCGTTTGCGCGAGACCCCCACCAAAAGCGCAAAGCCCGGCGGCTTCACCCGCCCCAGGTTGGCCAGCAGCCGCAGGTCATCCTCCCGGGACTTGCCGAAGCCGATGCCGGGGTCGAGGAGCAGGCGCTCTTGGGCGACGCCCAGCGCCATGGCCTGACGCGCCAGAGCTTCGAGTGCCGCGCGCACTTCGGCGACCACGTCGTCATACTGCCCTTCGAAATCCGCGCCCCCTTGGTTATGCATGAGGACCCAACCCGCGCCGTGCGACCTGACCACGGCGGCCATCGCCTCGGTCACGATGCCGCTGACGTCGTTGATGATACTTGCGCCCAGCCGGAGGGCCTCCTCGGCGACCTCGGGATAGAACGTGTCGACCGAGATGGGGATGCCAAGCTTGCCGCGCAGGGCCTCCAGTACGGGGCGCAGGCGGCGCAGCTCCTCCTCGGGGGAGACGGGCTCGCACCCCGGCCGCGTGGACTGCGCGCCGACGTCGAGGATGTCCGCGCCCTGTGCCTCGAGCTCTAAAGCGCGGGCGAAGGCGGCTTCGGGGGCGAAATAGAGGCCGCCGTCGGAGAAGGAATCGGGGGTGACGTTGAGGATGGCCATGAGGCGGGGCTTCATTGTTAATTGTTCATTGTTCATTGTCAATTGCCCTTCAGCAGCATCATGGCCTCGGCGCGCGTCGGCCCCTCGCGCATGCTGCCGCGCAGGGCGGAGGTCCTCGTCTGCGCGCCGGAGGCCTTCGCGCCGCGCATGGTCATGCACAGGTGCTCGGCCTCGAGCACCACGGCCACGCCCGCGCAGGGCAGGCCCTTATAGATCAAATCGGCGATCTGGGAGGTCAGGCGCTCCTGGAGCTGCGGGCGGCGGGCGTAGCCCTGCACGATGCGCGCGAGCTTGGAAAGCCCGATCACCCGGCCGCCCCGGGGCAGGTAGGCGATGTGGGCCTTGCCGAAGAAGGGGGTGAGGTGGTGCTCGCACACGGAGTAGAAGGGGATGTCGCGCACGATAACCATCTCGTCGCCGGCCTCGTGGAAGACCTTCAAATGCTGTGCGGGGTCCTCCTCCAG
>Ga0268262_10000707_pt1 | contig 43198 bp, 27 predicted proteins | sample TergutNc150P3_FD_190354 | JGI IMG/M metagenome (GOLD analysis project Ga0268262, IMG submission 190354) | Nasutitermes corniger P3 segment gut microbial community from laboratory colony in Florida, USA - Nc150 P3 (SPAdes) (version 2) | ecosystem: Host-associated > Arthropoda: Insects >...
AAACCACGGCCGGTAATACCGACCATACTTTCTTCATCATAATCTTTCCTCCTGAATGAATTTTTGCCACCTAGGGTGGTTAGTTTAAAGGGACATTTTTTCTATACAAAATACTGATATGTGATTAACAAAAAAGACGATAAGTAATAACAAATATTTTTTTGGGGGTATTATGATTTACGGTTATATCAGGGTAAGTACCGATAAGCAAACAGTTGATAATCAACGTTTTGAAATTAATCGGTTCTGTTCTACAAACGATCTAAAAATTGACCAGTGGATTGAAGAGACTATCAGCGGAACCAAATCGCCTGAAAAAAGGCTTTTGGGTTCGCTTCTTGCGGAAGTTAGGGCGGGCGATCTAATCGTCTGTTCCGAGCTTTCGCGCCTTGGAAGAAGTCTTTTTATGATTATGTCGATTCTTAATCATTTAATGACTAATGATGTAAGAATATGGACAATTAAGGACAATTACAGGTTAGGTGACAATATTCAATCAAAGGTATTGGCTTTTGCATTTGGTTTGTCCGCCGAAATTGAAAGGGATTTAATTTCTCAAAGAACAAAGGAAGCCCTTGCCAGGAAACGCGCGGAAGGTATTATTCTAGGAAGGCCGCAAGGCAGCAAGTCGTCCAAGGTTAAACTTTCGGGTAACGAAAAGGAAATAAGAGCGCTGCTTGCAAGACAATTCTCAAAAAGCGCTATCGGGCGTATCTACGGCGTAAATAGAATAACCGTCGATACTTTTCTTAAAGAACGCGTTTTTAATCAAAGTTGACTCTATTTAGGGTTGTTTTATTCAACAAACAACCCTGACTTCTCTTTTTTATCAATTTTTGATATATTAAAAAGATGACTGTTCGTGAAAAATTAAATTCAATCGCACAGGAGCGTGTTCTCATTTTAGACGGAGCGATGGGGTCGGTAATTCAATCGTTCAATCTGGGCGAGAAAGATTTTCGCGGAGAAAGATTTGCGAACCATCCTTCCCAGCTTGGCGGCTGTAACGATCTTCTGTGTCTGACAAAGCCTGATTTAATCGCGTCAATACATGACAGTTACCTTAAAGCGGGCGCGGATATCATCGAAACTTGCAGTTTTAACTCAACTTCGATTTCACTTTCCGGTTACGGACTCGGCGATCTTGCGTACGAAATAAGCGCTGCCGCCGCGAAAGCCGCACGCGAATCCGCGGACAGGTTTTCAGCTAACGGTTCTCCGCGCTTTGTGGCGGGCAGTATAGGCCCCACATCAAAGGGCGCGAGTATTTACTCCGATGTAAATAATCCTCATAAACGCGATACTTGCTGGGACGAGCTTGAAGCCGCCTATTACGACAACGCAAGAGGGCTTTTGGACGGCGGCGCGGATATTCTGCTTGTGGAAACTGTTTTTGATACCGTCAACGCAAAGGCGGCGCTTTTCGCGATTAGCCGCCTGTTAAAAGAGCGCAATATCGATACGCCTGTTATAATCTCCGCCTCTGTTTCAGGCGAATCCGGGCGGCTTCTTTCAGGGCAAACAATCGAAGCTTTTTGCAATTCCGTGCTTCATGCTAACCCTTGGGCAATCGGCTTGAACTGCTCCTTAAATTCGCAAAAACTTTTACCTTTTGTGCGCCGTATATCCGAAGCCGCCCCCTGCCATGTAATCGCCTATCCTAACGCCGGGCTTCCTGACAGCAAAGGTAATTACAATGAAACGCCTGAAATGTTTTCAAACTACATCGAAAAATACCTTCAAGAAGGACTTGTAAATATTATAGGAAGCTGCTGCGGTTCTTCTCCCTCTCATACAGCCCTTATCGCAAAAAAAGCGGTGCAGCACAAGCCGCGCAAAATATCCGCAGTCTCGGATAAAACTGTTTTTTCGGGATTGGAAACAATCAATATTGCAGATAACGAGATGCAACTCAACCCCTCTGCTGATGACGAGGCAAGCAAAGATTTCCTGCGCCTGCTTAACGAAGGAAATCACGAAGACGCCGCGGATGAAGCGCGCGACATGGTCGATAACGGCGCTAAATATATCAACATAAAAACAGACGACGAAAAAACAATAAGCGCCTTTCTGGACTTCGCTTTAATGAACCCCTACGCCGCCAAAGTCCCCTTCTTCATAAACAGTTCAAACATGAACGTAATTATAACCGCCCTAAAACGCCTTCAAGGAAAATGCTTGGCCGGCCCAATAACCCTAAAAGACGGAGAAGCAGAATTAATAAATAAAGCTGAACTTATAAGGCTTTACGGTGCAGTACCGGTAACAGATCAAAAGAGTTATGCTATACTGCAAAATAACAGATACCCCGAAGATAATATAATTTTTTGTAGCCGACAGGACCCCAAGTAATATCCTCAGGCATACATCGTGCCTAGTAAACAAGAACAATATGGTATATACTAAAAATATGAGATCCTTCGCGGTATCTATCCTTTTCTTCCTCTCCTTAATCCCTGCAAGCGCAGATTCATTTTGGGATAGTATAACCTGGTCCACCCGAGGCAGCATCTTTTATTTCGCCGCAAACAACGGAAGCGGCGCAGACCCCGCTCCCATTCTTCCTTCTCTTGGCGGTTCTGCGGGATGGCATTTTTGGGGTCCGTTAAGTTTGGAATTAACCGAAGATATTTATTTTACAAATTACGAGTACAATTCAACTTTAGGATACGCGATGGCTTGCAACCCCGAAAACCGTTCCGCGTTTGTGATGGGATTTATTACAGGAGTTCAATTAACGAGTTTTTTTCCTATTAACGATAAAGGTATGATCGTGCGTGTTTACGGAGGGCCTTCCGCGGACATACGCCTTGTCGTTAGGGCTTTCGGATTGCACCCTGATGATTTTACCGGCGATATTGAAACCGACGCCGGAATGCAGACCGACGCCATCCGCAAGTATTTTTGGAGCGGCGGCAGATGGTTTTTCCCCGTGTTGGGCGCCGGAATGGATTTTCCTGTCAACGAAAAATTTTTGCTCGGTTTCGATTTGCGAACATGGTTTCCCGTTTACCGTCTATGGACGGACAAGAATCTTCCCGCCGGCGACGGCTGGCGTTTTGGAATCGGCGTGCGTCTGACGCCGCGAAAAAAACCCGCACCTCACAAAGAGGCCCCTGAGGAAACCGCCCCCGGTGAGTAAGTGAAGAAACAAAAATCCCTTGTTTACAAATGTTCCTCCTGCGGTCATGAAGAACCCAAATGGCTTGGACGCTGTCCCGAGTGCGGCGAATGGAACACCCTTGCCGAAACCGCCGTTAATAACTCAAACATTAAACGCAGCGATACGCGGCGCGCCTTGCCGCAGACTTTGCCCCTTTCTACCGTAGACCCTCAGGAAGGCAGCCGGATTAAAACCGGCATCGTCGAACTGGATCGCGTGCTTGGCGGCGGTATTATGAAATGTTCCGCCGTTCTTGTCGGGGGAGAGCCGGGTATCGGCAAATCGACCTTGCTGTTACAGCTTGCCGCCGCCGTGGAAACAAAGGGGCGCGTCTTGTACATCTCGGGCGAAGAATCCGCGGGGCAGTTAAGGCTGAGGGCGGACAGGCTCGGCTTGAACAAAGACAAGATCAACATGGAGCGTATTGAGATACTTTGTACCGGAAACCTTGAGGAAATTGAGACAGTTCTCAATTCTGTAAAACCTGTTCTGGTACTGGTGGATTCCGCGCAGACGCTTTTTTCGGCGGACGGGGGTTCTTCGCCCGGCGGCGTGAGCCAGATGAAGTACTGCTCCTTCGAATTAATCTCGTGGGCCAAGGAACATGACGCGGCGCTTTTTCTAACGGCGCATGTTACCAAAGAGGGGCTTATCGCAGGCCCTAAAACCCTTGAGCACATGGTGGATACGGTTCTCTATTTTGAGCAAAACGATAAATCCTCGGCGCTGGGGGGGACAACTGACTGCCGTTTCTTAAGGGCGTCAAAGAACCGCTTCGGCTCTGTCGATGAAATCGGGATTTTTACTATGGGGGAGCAGGGGCTTTCTCCGGTCGAGGATACGGGACGCCTCTTTCTGGTGCGCCGCGAAGGAGAACTGCCGCCCGGTGTAACGACAGCGGCTGTGCTTGAAGGCACAAGAACCATTCTGGTAGAGATTCAGGCGCTTACCATTCCCGCAAAGGGGTCGATGAGCCGTGTTTTTTCCGACAAGATCGATTCGGGCAGGGTTTCGCGGGTATCCGCCGCTCTGGAAAAGCACCTGGGGTTGAGGCTTTCGGATCAGGACCTTTATGTGAACGCGGCGGGGGGGATTCGCATTACCGAAGTGGGCGTTGAGCTTGCGCTTGCCTTTGCACTGTATTCGGCGCGGACGGGCCTTGCCCTTCCTGCGGGGCTTGCCATAGCGGGGGAACTGTCACTGACGGGCGAAATTCGCCCTGTGCGCCGTCTTGCCGGGCGCGTTAAGACAAGCGCCAACTTGGGATTCGGTTCATTTCTTGGGCCTTACGCGGAAAATCAACCTATACCGGGGTTAATACCCGCCGACAATATTAAATCGGCCGTTAAAATAATTTATAAAAAGGCTTGACATAAGTTGATTAAATTTGTAGACTGTTACTAATTAAAGGTATTTTTTTGTTTTTATGTTGAAGGTATTTTGTTTTAGGGGTTCTGTTATTGTTTTTCGCCTTTCGTCTTTCATTTTTTCCCTTAACAACTATGCATCTTATCTTCTCTTGTTTTCGGACGGGGGAAATATGAGTCGTTCGCTTATGCGGGCGTGAATACTTGGACGTAAGTCCAGGGCGTTGTATGAACATAGTTCACCGAACAAGGTTCGATACAACACCCAAATGTGCCCGGGACGGCATTGTTTGTTCCGGGTGAAGGATTTTTCTAGATGGCAAAGAAACTGTATGTCGGAAACCTCTCTTACAACACTACCGAGGATGGTCTTAAAAACCTGTTTTCAGGTTTTGGTACTGTCGCTTCAGCCAAGATCATTTTCGATCGTGAATCCGGCAACTCCAAAGGATTTGGATTTATCGAGATGGGCAGCGAAGAAGAAGCAAACGCGGCAATCGCGGGCACAAACGGCCGCGAATTTGACGGACGCCAACTGCGCGTAAACGAAGCGATGGATAAACCTCGCCGTGAGCGCGGCGGCGGCGGCGGCGGAAACTGGTAATAATTACCAAAAGAATTACCACAAACCACACGAACTTATAAACCTCATTTTGTCGTTGTTCGTGTTGGTTAGTGGTTAAAAATTCTTCATTCCTTATTGTTTACAATTTTTAGTCTCTCTTTTTCAGCAGAAATGTGCATTTTTTCAAGCTCGTTCATTATTGCGTCCACTACGGCCTGCTTTTTATCCTCGTCTTCTCCCGTCATTTTTCTTACCTTCTCGCGGAATTCTTCGCAGGAAACAACAGGGCTTGCGGTTACAAACATTACGTCTTTGCTGACAGAGTCGTTCAGCATATCGGTTTTTTGAACGTGCAGGACTTCGCCGTTTAAGGCGATAAAACACATATAATCAAAAGAGCGGATGTAAGAGTCGATTTCGCGCACTCCTTTTTTTGTCTCAGGATCCCACGCGCGATAACGGGTTCCCGCCGGAAACACCAGAACAAGTTTTCCCTTGTACTTTTGTTCGTTCAGCGCTTTCATGGCGGCGCGGTTAATCGAGTTGCTGCGCGGAAGTTCCACCTTTTTAATTTCTTCGTCCGCGCCGTGAAGGTAGCGGCTCGGGTAAATTACTATCCGCGTGTACGCGCTGGCAAAGGCGGCGACAATGGGGTTGTCTTCGTTCAACTTCATTCCGGCAATGGCGATTATCGAGTCGCCGATTTCTTTGCCCCGCCCGCCCGCTTTTCGCGCCATCAGGGAAACAATCGAAAGATCCATGTTGCTGTAATGTTCGACAAGAAGAAGGCAGGATTTTCCCGATTCCGCTTTTCGGTAAAGGTCTTCAAGGTTTTCAAGACCGACAAGTTTGCTTCCGGGAAGGAGCAAAGAGTCCACCATTTCGTCTAACAAAGGGAGGATGTTTTTGTCGCCTTCCTGGTACACATTATCTTCCGTTATCACTGTGGCGGCTTTTTGCATTGTCATAGCTTTCTTAATCTGAGCGCCGAAGGCGGTGGACAGGGTATCAACCATAATTTACTCCCCCTTTAGTTGTTTTGTATTATATTACTATGACTGTTTTTTAACAATAGCGTAACTTGAGAAAAACGGAAAAATCATGTAAACTGATACAATGCAAGAGCTTTCCAAAGATCAGGTGCTGAAAATAATGGAGCGTTACGGTAACGATCCTCAGCAGTTGATTGCCGTATTATTGGATATTCAGGCCGCGTCCGGGAAAAATTTCGTGGAAAAACATTGGGCGCAGCTTGCTTCCGAGGTTCTTAATGTCCCCCTATCCAAAATTTTCGACGTACTCACTTTCTACGCCATGTTCAGCACTCAGCCGCGCGGCGAATATGTGATTGAAATTTGCAGAAGCACCCCCTGCTTTTTTTCCGGCTCGGAAAAATCGAGCGTAAAGTCCTCGGACATGAAGTCCGTAGTACAATGGTTTGAAGAAGCCGTAGGTATAAACATGGGGCAGACCACGGCGGACGGTAAAATTACGCTGTTTTACACAAGCTGTGTGGGAGCCTGCGATATCGGGCCTGTGGCGAAAATAGGCGATGATGTGTTTGGTAATTTAACCGAAGACAAGGTGAAGCAGATTGTCGGACGCTGCCGCGAGGGAAAGGAGCTTTTATCGTTATGTCAAAATTAAACGATAGACTTCAAGATGACGGGCTTCAAGTCCGGTTTTTAACCGAGAACATTGATTGTATCGATCCTTTGTCGGTAAGCGAATATGAAAAAACAGGCGGTTTTACCGCTTATAAAAAAGCCGCCGCAAGCAGCAGCGAGGATATAATCGCCGAAATTAAAAAGGCAAAACTCCTCGGGAGAGGCGGCGCGGCGTATCCTGCGGGAAGCAAGTGGGAACACCTTTTGCACATTCCCGAGACTCCCAAGTACATTGTCTGCAACGCGGACGAAGGAGAACCAGGCACTTTCAAAGACAGGCTTATCATGGAAAAACTTCCCCTAAAATTACTGGAAGGGATCATGATAGCGGGCGCGGTGTTCAAAGCAAAGGCGGGATACATTTATGTGCGCGGCGAATATCGAAAAATACAGAAGAAGCTTATTACGGCGATTGAGAACATTCGCGCCGCAGGCTTGCTCGGCAAGGATTTTGACATTCATGTAATTTCCGGCGCCGGCGCTTATGTGTGCGGCGAAAATTCCGCGCTGCTTAATTCAACCGAGGGCAGGGTAGGCCGCCCGAGGATCAAGCCGCCGCACCTTGCGGAAGTGGGGCTTTTCCTTCAGCCGACCCTTGTAAACAATGTGGAGTCCTTTGCCAACATTCCGGTCATCGTCAACATGGGCGGGGACGCGTATCTGCAGGCGGGGCACCCCGATTCGGGCGGCACCAAACTTGTCTGCCTTTCGGGGCATTGCAAGAACAGGGGGGTGTTTGAAATACCGCTTGGCAAAGTGACATTGCGCGATATTATTTTTGACGAGCGTTTGGGCGGCGGTCTTGTTGGCGGCGGCAAATTAAAGTTCTTTCACCTTGGGGGGCAAAGCGGCGCCATTGGCGGCAGCGATCAGCTTGATACTGTTTACAGTTACACGGATTTAAGAAACGCGCGGCTGTCCGTAGGTTCCGGGGCTGTCGTTGTAATGGACGAAAGCGTTCCTATTATAGAATACCTAAAAGGAGTTACGGAATTTTTTATTCATGAGTCGTGCGGCAAGTGCGTGCCGTGCAGAGAAGGTAATTTTCAAATTTTAAAACTCCTGCAAAAAATCTCAGAACCGGGAAAAGCTCAAAAGAGCGATTATAACACCCTGCGCCGGCTTGTCAGCACAATGACAAGCGCGTCTTTCTGCGGACTGGGGCAGACAGCGGCCGCGGCTTTGAACAGCGCGTGGAAACTTTTTAAGGCAGAATTCGAAGCCAATGAAAACTTGGGGGAAAGATGAGCCACAAACCCGATCCGAATAAAAGCGTTAATTTAACGATAGACGGCGTACCTGTAACGGTTCCCGAAGGCACAAGAATTCTTGAAGCCGCGAAAAAAGCCAACGTGAAAATCCCCACCCTCTGCGAACATCCCGATTTATGTAAGCGTGCCGTTTGCCGTATCTGCGTTGTTGAGTGCGACGGCAGGGGAAAACTTATCGCCGCCTGCGCCAACGACGTGTGGGAAGGGGTGAGCGTGGTAACAAACAACCTGCGCCTCTTTGACACCCGTAAAACTATATTGGAATTAATCCTCGCGAACCACCCGCAGGATTGCCTTACCTGTATACGAAACAAAAAGTGCGAGCTTCAGGATCTTGCGGCGGAATACGGTATCCGCGAATCGTCCTTTGCCGGAAACGACTCAGGCGGCAAGCCCGTGATCGAAAGCGATACAATCGTGCGCGGCATGGACAAGTGCGTTAAGTGCGGCAGATGTGTGGAAGCGTGTCAGGAGGAGCAGACGATTCGCGCCATTAACACGTCGCGCCGCAGTCATGAGTATGGGATTTCCGCCCCGTATAACCAGCCTCTTGCGGAGAGCGGTTGCGTCTTCTGCGGGCGGTGCGCGGAAGTTTGCCCCGTAGGGGCGATTTACGAGCATGACAGGACGGCGGAAGTATGGGCAAGCCTTAACGACAAAGAACGGCGCGTAATAGCGCAGGTTTCTTCGGGGTTTGATTGCGCCTTAAAAAAAGAGCTTGCTTTAGATTGCGAAAATAAAGATGCGGTTACAATCGGAAAAATTGTTACAGCGCTAAAAACGCTCGGCTTTGACAAAGTTTATGACGGCAAGGTTTCGGCTGAAATCAGTGAATCGGAACTAAGCGAAGAATTACAGAAACGGATTGGTAACGGCGGCAAACAGCAAGGCACTTTACTGCCCATGATATCCGGCAACTCGGAGGGGGTTTATCTCTTTATTAAAAACTTCTATCCCGATTTGGCGGGGCATCTTGCCTTAAGCAGAAGTCCGCGGCGGATTTTTGCTGAAGCGATTAAGGGGGAATATGCCGCTGCCGAAAAAGCGGAAAATTCAGGCGTTCTGGCGGTCTCTTTTGTGCAGAGTATCGCCGGAAAGTACGGGGCGGGCGGCAAGGCGGACATGGCCGTTACCGCCGCGGAACTGGCGCGGATGATTAACCTGGCGGGCATAGACATTGCCGGTCTTTCGGAAAGCCCTTTTGACTCTGTCAGAATTAGCCCGCAAAAAGGGAGTAGCGGAGCTAAGAAGGAAAAGGCCTGCGGTTTTGCACAGGCGCGCAAAGCTCTTGAGGCTTTCCGTAGGAAGGAAACTGCTTTTCAATGGCTGGAAATTGAGGTATAATTAGTTAAAGAGTAGTTAATTAAGAATATACATAATTATTTTTACATAAAAAGCAGTTTTTTAAAAAACGAGGTATATATGAAAAAAAGCGAAAACACCATGCGCTTTGGGTTAAATATAAAACTGTTAAGTATAGCCATTACCTTTATGCTTTTGGCTATTGCTATTTTTTCGGTAATCAGTATCCGGGCAATAGAAGAATCGAGCCTTGAAACCGCCGTTATAATGGGGAAAAACAAGCTTGCAGGCGATATGGTTCATTTTGAGTATAAAATAAACCTTAATTACGGTCAGCTATTCCTTAAAGACGGCGCTCTGGAAACGAAGGACGGCACATCCCTTAAATATAATTATTCGTTAATAGACGAAGTAAGCTCAGAATTGGGCATAGCCGCCACTATCTTTGTTTTGGACGGCGATGATTATACCAGGATAACCACCAGTATTACGGATAAAACGGGAAAAAGGGTGGTGGATACCAAACTCGGGAAAAACAGCAAAGCGTATCCTTCCATACACTCAGGCAAAAGTTATTCGGGAGAAGCGGTCATTCTTGGAAATAATTACCTTACCGAATATAAGCCGATCTTCGCCGAGAACAAAAAAGATGTTATCGGCATTATGTTTCTCGGCAATGAAATGACGGAAATTGAAAAACTCATAGATGAACATGTGATCAACCAGATAAAAACAATCGCCGTTATAGCGGTTGTCATTTTACTGACTTCTATTTTGGTCAACTCGATAAGTTTCAAATTTATATTAATAAGACCGATAAATTCCGCAACTAGCGTGCTTTTGGAAATAGCCGAAGGCGAAGGAGACTTGACCAAACGTCTTGTATCAAAAAGAACGGATGAAATCGGCAATATGTCCAGATATTTTAATGAAACGTTTGATAATATAAAAGATTTGATCAGTGATATTAAAAAGAAAATTAACGCGCTTACCACTACCAGCTTTGAGCTTTCCAACAATATGGATAAAACCGCAGAGGCGGTTGAGCAGATTTCTTTACAATTTGAGAATATGGATAAACTGTTAATACAACAGGAAAAGGAAGCGGAAGACGCGGACGCTGCCGGAGAGAATATTAAACAAAATATTGCTAACCTGAATAAACTGGTCGCGGAACAAACCGACAGCGTTAACACTTCGTCTTCCGCCGTGGAACAAATGACCGCCAATATTAATTCGGTGACAAAAACATTAATAGAAAACAGCAAGAATGTAAGCGATTTGGCGGAAGCGTCCGAAGTAGGCAAGACGGGGCTTCAAACCGTGGCGCAGGAAATAGAGGGAATTGCCAAGGACTCCGAAGGGCTTTTGGAGATTAACTCGGTAATGAACAATATCGCGAGCCAAACCAATTTATTGAGCATGAACGCCGCCATTGAAGCGGCTCACGCGGGAGAGGCGGGCAAAGGTTTTGCCGTAGTTGCCGATGAAATACGCAAGCTTGCCGAATCGTCGGGACAGCAATCCAAAACAACCGCGGAAATGTTAAAAAAGATAAAGGCTTCAATAGACAATATAACCAAATCTTCCAACGAAGTGCTTGCCCGTTTCGCGGCTATTGATTCGGGAGTAAGAACAGTATCGGAACATGAAGAAAATATCCGTAACGCCATGGAAGAACAGGAAACGGGAGGAAAGCAGATACTGGACGCCGTAGGACGCCTGAAAGACATAACCTTATCGGTTCATAAAGGCGCCGAGGATATGGCGAAATCCGGCGATGAAATGATCAGTAAAACCCATAATTTTATTAAGGTAAGCAAGCAAGTAGTTGAAGGCATGAACAACATGGTGGAAGTCGATGTAAAACAGATAAAGTCCGCGATTAAACAGGTTGATGAAATGAGCGCTGAAAATAACAGGAATTTCAACGAGCTAAAAACGGAAACCGATAAATTCAAAGTTCACTCAGGCAACGAATTAAAGAAAGTGCTGATAATAGATGATAACGAAACGGATGTTGTCGCGGTTAGAGGCATATTGGAGGAATATTATGAGGTTGCTACCGCCGATTCGGGAGCTACCGCGTTAAAATTATTCCACAACGGCCTTGTTCCCAATCTTATTATGCTGGATCTTGTTATGCCCGAAATGAGCGGCTGGGATACTTTCGAGAGAATAAAAAAGATAGGTTCTGTTCACAATACCGCCATAGTTATTTATTCCGGCTCGATAGACCCGGATGACAGAACCCGCGCGGAGAAAGTTGGGGCGGTAGATTTTATCAAGAAGCCTGCCACTAAGGATGAGTTGTTGAGCAAACTTGAAAAGTTAATCGGGAAATAGTTTTAACGTTTAAGATGTTTTAGAAGTATGCGCCGAAAGGTGCTTCGCGAGTTGTTCCGCCGTTTCGGCTATTTCCGATATGTTGATTTTTTCTCTTAACCACGCTACTAACTCGGCGTCTTCCTCGTAGTTGGCGCTTTCCAGTTCCGCCATCGCGCTGTCAATGCCGGATATGTCGTAATCCTCACAATACTTTCTAAGCTTCTCCAGAACTTCCCTGTCCGGCGCTTTATGTAGCGGTTTTACGTTGCGGGCGTCGTATCCCGCAAGCCATTCTTTTATGTTATGCATAACAGTTTCTGTGTCTTTAATTAGTTTGCTGTTAAGCGCCAGAACTTTTTCAATGTTGCCTTCTCGTGATAAATTTTCCAGAGCCAGAGCCTGTTCCCGTATCGTTTCCGCCCCTATACCGGCGTTGGTGCTTTTAAGTCCGTGTACGGATATTACATATTCGGGCAAGGTCTCTTTTGTGACATTCCTTAGTTTGTTCAATGTTTCAGGCGCGAAGGTAACATAGGAGCGCAGAAGCTCAAGGTATATTTTCTTGTCGCCGCCGTAGAGGAAAAGCCCTCTGTCGGTATCCACTCCGGGTATAACTATTTCTTTAGTCGGGTTGTTTCCGTCTTCGGAAGAAGGTTCCTGAGTTACAAAAGTGTCTTCTCCCAAATCCCTTTCTTTCTTCTCGTCGCGTATCCATTTCCTTATTACGGAATCCAGTTCCATTATGTCGATTGGTTTGGATATAAACGCCTGGAAGCCGTGCGCGTAAAACATATCTTCCGTTCCGTGTATGGCGTTGGCGGTAAGGGCTATAATGGGTATCTTTTTAGCGTACTCCGTGTCTATGGCGCGGATTTTATCCGCCGCTTCTATGCCGTCCATTCCCGGCATCATGTGATCCATGAATATCGCGTCATAAACCGGGGTTCCGTTTTGTATTCTATCAACGGCGTCCCGCCCGCTGCTTGTGCAATCTACCAGCATCTTATACTTACGTAAAAGACCGGCCGCTACGTCCAGATTTGTATGCATATCGTCCACCACAAGCACTCTGACGTAACTCAAGTTAAGCCTTACAAGTCTTTTGGCGTCGGTACGCTTGTCGTCGATGTAGCGGAAACTTCGCAGTTTATCGGCGAGATCCGCTCCCAAAGTCGCGTTATCGACAAAGCCCTGCTTAATACGCAGATTGAACGTTGTGCCTTTACCGTACTCGCTTTCCGCGCCGATTTCCCCATCCATCATCTCCACAAGCCTTTTTGTGATAGGCAGTCCTAATCCCGTGCCTTCGATATTTCGGTTGGCTTTCGCGTCTACCTGGAAATAATCAAGGAAAAGCTGTTTAACGTCTTCTTCGTGTATGCCGATTCCCGTATCGCTGACGGAAATTTCCAGCCATACCGAGTCGCCCTCGCGTTTGCAGTTTACGCTTAACTCGATAACTCCCCGATGCGTGTATTTAATGGAATTACTGAGCAGGTTGGTCAATATCTGCTTGACCCGCAGATCATCGCCTAATAGTTTGTTCGGAAGATCATCCGGGATATTCAAAGTGAATTTTATCGGTTTTTCCCCAAGGCGCGTTATCACGAGGGTAATAACATCGTTCAAAAGGCTGGATAAATAATACTCAACAGGCGATATTGTCAGCTTGCCCGACTCGATTTTGGAGAAGTCCAAAATATCGTTTACGATGCTTAAAAGCGTGTCGCCGGCGTTGTTGATTTTTATCAGATTCTGCTCGACGTATTTTGAGAGAGAGTCGTCTTCCAAAACGAGGTCTGTAAGGCCGATGATAACGTTAAGCGGGGAACGGATTTCGTGGCTCATATTGGCGAGGAAATCGGATTTGTACCTTAAATGGGTTTCAGCTTCTTCTTTTAACGCCGCGACTTCCTCAAAAGGCTTCTTAATAAAATGAGAAGCGATAATCGCCGCAAGGATACTGAGTATGAAAGCGATGAGCCCGACCAGTAAAAGCCCTATGTTTAGATTTCTTACCGGGCTTTCCGGAAGCGGCGCTATTATCCCAAGGAACCAGCCTTCTCTAGAGCCGCTAATGTGCCTGTACGCGCAAAGGCGGCGAACGCCCGAGACCGAGAAATAACCTGTGCCTATGTTGCCCTGCGAAGCGAGTTTTATAACCGCTCCCATTTCCGCGTATTGAGGATTAGTTTCCCCGATACGGATAAAATTACTGCGGTGCTGCACCCATTCTTCGCGGATATTGGCTATAACATTCCCTTCGGAATCATCGATAAAAATATGCCCGGTTTTCCAGACGGTAAAAGAAGAAACCAACTCGCTGAAATAATTGCCGGGAATTGTTACAACAAGAATGCGTCCCCGCAGTTCAGGGATTGGAACCGCAAGATAAAAAACCATGCCGTCGTCTGTGGGGCAGGTGGAAGTGAAGGATTTTTCTCCCATGAACGCGCGTTTTACATATTCATTGCCGAGAAGTTCCTCGGGAGCGGGCGATTTTCCCGCCGAGGCCTCAAGTGCGGTATTGGTAAAGACCGACATCCCGGGGAACTGCGGGTATAAGGTTTCTATTCTTTCCAATAAAACAGGCAGGTTTGACAATTCTTGTTTTGTGATATAGCGGGCGGCATCGGAAGCCTCCGCTCTTAACAGTTCCAGTTCGGCGCTAACAAAATGATCGGCGATATCCGCCACTACCGTCATGTCGGTTTCTATGGTTTTTTCCATGTTCTTTTTAGCGTAAGTAACGCCCAAATAAACGCTGAACAAGATAATCAAAAGATTGGAAATTACTATTATCAGAATCGCCCTGATACGGATAGACATGATTGGTTTATAAGCCTCGCTTAACCGCTATTGCGGTTTATAAATTATTACCCGGTCGCGGCCCGCGTTTTTCGCGGCGTAAAGGGCGTCGTCGGCTTTCTTTATAGATTCTTCAAGAGTATCAGGTTTTTGGAATTCCGCCAATCCTATACTGCAGGTAATTCTTAGCTCGGTTTTTTCGTAATTCATAACGCTGTTTTTTATATCTGTCCGTATCCTTTCCGCCACGTCGTAAGCTTCTTTTTCGTCTTTAACCGCCAGCAGAATAACAAATTCCTCGCCCCCGTAACGGCAAAGAAGGTCATAGGAACGGATGTTTTTATGAAAAATTTCTGCAGATACTTTTAGAACCAGATCTCCCGCGGCGTGGCCGTATGTGTCATTTATGTTTTTAAAGAAATCAAGATCCAGCATCGCCGTGTACAGCGTTTGTTCCAATCTGAGCGCCCTTTGAATTTCCGCGTCCGCGAGTTCCAAAAAATGCTTTCTGTTGTAAAGCCCCGTAAGCGCGTCCGTGTAGGCGGCCATTTCCAGTTCTTTCATAAAAGTTACGTTGTCGGTAATGTCCGAGATTAATACAATCATGCCTATAAGGACTTTGTTTTTATCATATACCGGGCTGATGTTCGCTTTGAAAAACCTGCTGTCCCCTGTAGTGGAAAATTCCACATAATTGCCCTCATCAATAATAAATTCTTCGGGCCAGTTTTCGGCGGAGTATATTGAGTCTCCTTTAATGAGTTTTGTGATTCCGGGGATCATCCTCGAGGCGGCGGGATTTGAAGAAAGGTAGTTTTTGTTTGTGTCTACCAATATAAAGCCTTCTTTGATATGCTCCATCGCGGTTACAGTCGCTGTTGAGATAATCTCGATTTTTTGATAATCCATCAGTGAAAGGTGAGTTTTTATCCTTTGCAGAAGAAGAGGTCCCACAAACGGTTTATGGATATAATCGATAGCGCCGTATTTGAACCCTTCCATTTCGCTTTTTATGTCGTCCCTGATAGTTAAAAACATAAAAGGTATTTGTTTGTATTTTTCGATATTCTTTAGTTTTATCGCGGCTTCATATCCGCTCATCTCAGGCATTTCCAAATCCAACAAAATCAAATCCGGCATAATATGCTCAAGTAAATCAAACATTTTCGCCGCCGATTGGCTTGGATATACTTCGTATTTGTCTTTTAAAGTATCTTTAAGCGCGGTCAGATTTTCAATATTATCGTCTACAACGATAATTTTTTTAAAGTTTTCGGCCATTTAACCAAACAGTCCTTTAACAAGATATTTTTTAAGTTTTTCGTGCAATGCTTCAGGAGCGATGGGTTTCCCTATATGATCGTTCATTCCCGCCGCCAGACATTTTTCGATATCTTCGCGGAAGACATTCGCCGTCATCGCAATAATGCAAATCTTCTTTGATTGCTCTGTTTCCAGCGCCCGTATCGCCTGCGTAGCCTCGTAGCCGTCCATTTCCGGCATATTAACGTCCATTAAAATCAGGTGGTATTTATCGGGGTGCATCTGGAACATGGAAACCGCGCTTGATCCGTTTTGCGCAAACTCAATGGAAATACCGGTTTCTTCCAGAATCGTGGAGAGAATTTCCCTGTTAATTTCAACGTCCTCCGCTACCAGTATCGAATAATCGTTAAAATTATAGTTGTTTTCTTTTACTCCTTCCGATGATAGTCCCGTGCCCTCTCTCGGTTTTATTTCTATACATTCGTTGATAACGTTTATCAATACGGACGGGAAAATCGGTTTGGGGATAAATTGTTTTACGCCTGCGGCAATAGCTTCTTTTTCGATGGTTTTCCAATCGGCCATGGACAGCATGATTACAAACGACTTGTCGCCTGTAACTTCCTTGATCTTTTTTGTCAGTTCAATTCCGTCCATGTCCGGCATTTGCCAGTCTACAAAGAACAAATTGTAAGGTTTGTCAGACGAATTTTTCATCATTTCCAATACTTCATTCCCGTTGGACGCGATATCGCACGGCAAGTGGAACGCTTCCATAACGTGAGCGAAATACATTCTTGTTTCTTCGGAATCGTCTACAGCGAGGATTTTCAATTCGTCCCTGTTTATCTTCGCGGACAACTGCACTTCCGCCTTGCCTGTTCCTTTTTGTACCTTCGATGTAAAAATGAATTTCGAGCCTTTGTTGGGTTTGGACTCAATCCAGATTTCACCGTTCATAAGTTCTACGATTTGTTTGGAGATTACAAGACCAAGCCCCGTGCCGCCGAAGTTCTTTGTTATACTGCTGTCGGCCTGAACGTAAGACGTGAAAAGCCGTTTTTGCTGTTCTTCCGTCATACCGATGCCGCTGTCGGCGACTTCGGTTTTTAGTGTGATCTCATTGTCTGTTTCCTCTATCTTTTCGACTCTTAATACAACCTTGCCGTTCTCGGGAGTAAACTTAATCGCATTGTTAAGCAGGTTCATGATAACCTGCGAGAATCTTAATTCGTCGCCGATAATAAACGACGGAACGTTTGTGTTTAAGATAACGGCAAAGTTCAGGTTTTTTTCCTCGGCGCGAACGTTTGTTACATTGATAATTTCCATCAGCATTTTCTCGAAATTGAATTCGCTGAAAGAAAGTTCGAATTTGTGCGCCTCAATTTTGGACATATCGAGAATATCGTTGATAATGTTCAGAAGGTGCTTTGACGCGCTTCCCGCCCTTTGCAGACAGTACTTTATTTTCTCGACATCATCCGTGTTTACGGCAATGTTTATCATGCCGATTATGGCGTTAAGCGGAGTGCGTATTTCGTGGCTCATGTGGGACAAAAATTCGCCTTTGGCGCGGGAAGCTTTTTCCGCTTCAACCTGATGTTCAATCAGGGACAGGTGCGTTTTTATGCGGCGGAGGAGAAGCGGGGCGACAAAAGGTTTGCGGATATAATCGACCGCGCCGATGTTCAAGCCTTCCATTTCGCTTTTCGCGTCATCGCGGGAGGTCAGGAATATTATTGGTATTTCCTTGAATTTTTCGTAGCCTTTCAGTTTCTTGGCGGCGTCATACCCGTTCATGTCCGGCATCTCCACGTCCAGCAGGATCAAGTCGGGTATAACATGCTCTAAAAGATCGAACATCTTTGCCGCCGAAGGGCTTGGATATACCTCGTATTGCTCTTTCAGCGTGTTTTTGATAGCAGTCAGGTTTTCAACATTATCGTCAACAACGATAATTTTTTTCAAGTCTGTCATTTGCTTAACTCCTTTTCATACTGCGCGATTCGCGCCGCCGCTTCGTCTATCTCTGATATTACTATTTTTTCCTTTAACCATGCTACTAATTCCGCGTCTTCTTCATAATCGACACTTTCCAGTTCCGACATAGCTTTATCTATGCCCGCCATGTCGTAATTCTTGCAACTGTTCATCAGCCGGGTCAAAACCTCCCGATCCGGAGCTTTTTGACGGGGTTTAGCGTTGTTGGCGTCGTATTGCTCCAACCACATTTTAACATTTTTTACTACAATTTCGGTATCACTTATTAACTTGTCGTTTAGGGATAAAACCGCTTCCAGATTCTCCGCTCTGGAAAGATTCTCCAGGTCCAAAGCCGCTTTCCTTATCGATTCAGCCCCGATACCCGCGCTGGTGCCTTTAAGCCCGTGTACGGCAACGATATAATCGGATAATGTCTCGTTTGTGACAGTTTTTAGCTTGTTCAGGTTGCCTGGCGTGTTGGCTACATAGGAGCGCAGAAGCTCAAGATAGATTTTCTTGTCGCCGCCGTAAAGGGAAAGCCCTCTGTCGGTTTCCACTCCCGGTATCTCAATATCCATGTTCGAAATATTCTCGTATTCGGAAGAAGATTCGGGAGTAATATACATATTTGCTCCCAATTCCTTCTCTTTTTCTTCATCTCGTATCCATTTCCTTATTACGGAATCCAATTCCATTATGTCGATAGGTTTGGATATAAAAGCCTGGAAACCGTGAGCGTAGAACATGTCTTCCGTCCCGTGTATCGCATTGGCGGTAAGGGCTATAATGGGCAGTTTTTTTGCGTATTCCGTACCCAGGTTGCGGATTTTGTCCGCCGCTTCTATACCGTCCATTCCCGGCATCATGTGATCCATGAATATGGCGTTGTAAACGGGGTTCTCGTTTCGTATTCTTTCGACGGAATCCCGTCCGCTGCTTGAGCAGTCTACCTGCATCTTGTACTTGCGTAAAAGGCCGGCGGCCACGTCCAAGTTGGTCTGCATGTCGTCCACCACAAGCACTTTGGCGTAGCTTAAATTCAACCGCACAAGCCTTTTCGCGGCGGTTCGCTTGTCGTCGATGTAACGGAAATTGCGCAGTTTTTCGGCGAGATCCGCTCCCAGAGGCGTATCATCGACATAGCCCTGCTTGATACGCAGACGGAATATTGTGCCTTTGCCGAACTCGCTTTTCGCGTCGATTTCTCCGTCCATCATTTCCACGAGCCTTTTAGTAATTGGAAGACCAAGCCCCGTGCCCTCAATGTTGCGGTTGGCTTTTGCGTCTACTTGGAAATAATCCAAGAACAGTTTGTTTACGTCTTCATCTCGTATGCCGATTCCTGTGTCGGTTACGGATATTTCCATCCACACCGCTTTGTCTTCGCGTGTGCAGTTTACTTTTAACTCGATGGTTCCGCGGTGAGTGTATTTTGCGGAATTGCTGAGCAGGTTTGTCAATATCTGTTTAACGCGCAAATCGTCTCCGAAAAGTTTATTCGGAAGATTATCGGGGATATTCAGGTTGAATTTTATCGGCTTCTCCCCTAGGCGGGTTAGAACAAGGGTTATAACGTCGTTAAGCACGCTGGACAGATAATACTCAACCGGAGATATTTTTAGTTTGCCCGATTCGATTTTGGAGAAGTCCAGAATGTCGTTAACAATGCTTAAGAGCGTGCTTCCCGCGTTATTGATTTTTATCAGGTTTTCAACAACGCCTTTTGAGAGACTGTCGTCTTCCAAAACAAGGTCTGTAAGACCGATGATTACGTTAAGCGGCGTGCGGATTTCATGGCTCATATTGGCGAGGAAATCCGATTTGGCGGTTGACGCCGCGCGGACTTCGTTTTCCATTGCCTTACGCTGGGTTATATCGCGTCCTATACCCAATATTCCGACTATTTCATCATCCAGTATGAGCGGCACTTTTACTGTTTCAAAAAATCGCTCAACGCCGTCGGCGCACTTCAGCTTTTCTTCAAAAGACACCTGACAGCGCTCGTTCATGGCTTTCCGGTCGGCGTTATTGGCAATCTCGGCGGTTTCTTTTGAAAAACCTAAAGCGTGCATATCGTCATATCCGAGGATTTCATGCATTTGTTTGCCGAATAAATCCGCCATGTATTTATTGCACAGCGTGTATTTAAGATCCATGTTCTTGCAGAATACGCCGTCTGGAAGCGAGTTAATAATTGTTTTAAGCAAAGAAGTCTGTAACGCTATTTCTTTCTCCATCGTTTTGTATACGGTTATGTCGCGCGCGATACCCATCATTCCGACAACAACGCCGTTTTGTATAAGAGGCGCTTTAACTGTTTCAAAGTAACAGCCCTTTTTATTTATAATCGATGAAACATACTCTTCATATTTAGCCGGTTCTTTTTTTTCCATCACTTTTTTTTCCACGGCGGCGATTTTTTTCTCCAAGTCTACCGTCAGCCATGAGCCGTCCGAATCGGTTTTGCCTATTAATTCCGCTTCACAGACGCCGATAAAATCTTCAAAGTGCTTGTTGCACTGCGTGTATTTTAGATCATTGTCCTTGCAAAACATAAGATCGGGAATTGAGTCAAGCATCATTTGAAGCTGAGATGTCTTATACGAAAGTTCGCTTGTTCTTTTTTCCACGATAGTTTCAAGCTGTCTGCCGAAACTGCGGCTTTTTCTTAAAAAGAACAACGCGAGGACAAGTATAGAGAAAAATAAGACCGACGCGCCGGCAAGCCAGGGGCGCTGCGCCTCCGCCAGTTTTTGACGGTAATCATAGGATTTATGCATCCATTGGTTAGCGATATTATTTATGTTGATAATACCGAGAGCTTTATCGATAATCGATTTTAAAACGGCGGAGTCTTTGTTATATCCGATTGACGAGTCAAATGTGGAATTGAGTATAAGGTTTAATTTGTACCCGGCTTCCTCATAAAAATTGGTGTATGTGATAAGCCTTCTGTTGCATGCGAAGATAATTTCGACTTCGTCCTGTCTTAACGCGTTCCAGACTTCTTCCTGGGTTTCATATTCGCGAAGGTACTTGTGCTCCGGAAACATGTTTTTTAAGTATTCGGAATATATGCTGTTTCTGCGGACGCCGATAGCTATATTGGGAATCTGGCTTATTTCAATGTTCCGGTAATCCGATTTGGACAAGAACGCGAAGGTGTCTGTTAAAAGCGGAATATCCGACCATAAAAAACGATCTTCAAATTCTTTTAAGCGGAATAATTCCGGCATAATCAAAACTTCGCCTTTTTCAAGCATTTCTATCAATTCCGGATCCTGCGTGTTCCGGTTATTTACGCGCTCAAATTTTAACCCTGTTAGTTTTGAAATTTCACTCAGCGTATCGCAGAATATACCGTGCCAGTCATTCATGTTGACATCGAAAAAACAAACAGGATAATTGTTGAACTCCGAGGCAATCGGTATTACGGGATGGTTCTGTATGTATGTTTTTTCTTCTTCAGTAAACATATTATTCAGTTTTTTTCCCAGATATTGCTGATGGCCTTCTTTGTACAGATCGGCGAGATAATCAAGAGTCTGTTTATTCAACGCTTTTTCAACGACGGCGATAAGCGGCGCAAGTTCCATTTTCTGCGCCGACAGGCAGGTTGATTTAAAAACAAGAGGATAAAAATCTTCGGAAACAATATCGTGAAAATTTATAAAGGCGGCATCCGAAGTGTTCATGCCGAAATACGCGTCGGCTTCGCCGCTTTTCAACATACGGTAAGCTGTGTCGTAATCGTCAATAAAAAAACTTTCAAAATTGTATCCGGCTTTCATGATAACGTCGTTGTTCAATACCGAGTCTTTTAAAAAGACATATTTTGGTTTGCGGCGCAGTTTTAGAAGATCATTATAAGATTCTCTGTCTCTGATACGGTAGACTTTAAGCGAGCGTTCCGCAATTGGGCTGGTCATAAAATACGATCTCCTGCGTTCGGGGGTAGTCATAAGCTCCCCGGTAAAATCGATCTCGCCTGTCTCAAGTCCTTTTAATAAGTTGCCCCATTCATAAATCTCTGTTTTAAACTGTATTCCGAACATCTCTGTAAGCCAATCGCAGAACAGCGCGGAATACCCTTGAATTTCGCCGTTTTTCCCGGTGAACGCTTCTGTAGAAGGAGTCATTCCGTATGTAAAAGAAGTGTGTTTTTTTTGGATAGCTTCGATGGCGTCTATTTCTTCGCGGGTTATACCGGGGATTTTTCGGAAGGAAGTGATTTTTTTTCCCGGTTCATTTTTCGGTTTTGACGAATTTCCGCACCCTGTGAAAACAGCTAAAACAAGCGCGAAAACAAGCGGCGTCCACTTTTTGGTCATTTTTAATATACTTCCTATTATATTATAATAGAATTCTAACCTAAAAGTGGCAATATGTCACCATTTATATTTATTTCGGGTGGGGTTTACTGTTTTATCTACTGTATGTTACCTTAGATATATATCGAATTCTTTAAGGCGGATTTATGTCTTTAGTACATACCTTAATACGTAAAATAATTCAAAAAAATAACCGTAAAACCGCTAAATCCGAGAGACGCGGCGATAACGGCGTTCAAGAGATATCCTCGCACCGCGCCGCCGTTATTGACGCTTTGAACAAGTCTATAAATATATTTTCCTCTCATAATGAGGATACTTTTGAAGAGGTAATGACCAACGGCATACGGCCTTTCGCGGACGCTGTCGGCATTGACCGGGTGGTCTTTTACAGGCTTGAAAAGGTTGAAGACGGCAACCGCTTCGGGCAGATATACCGGTGGGACAAATCTGAAGGCGGCATTATGCCCCTTGCGGAAGAACTAAAGACTTTGCCGATTACCCCGGTTTTAGAGCAATGGGTAGAGATTGCGGCTGCCGGCGCGCAATTAAGAATACGGGAAAGCGATTATAACAAAGCTCAGGCGGCTTTTATGAGCGCGTACGGCATTAAGTCGATACTGTTGATACCTATTTTTACGCACAGCGAGTTATGGGGCGCGGTATCCTTTCAGGATCATACAAACGACAGGTATTTTGACGAAGACTGTTCCGATTTGCTGTATTCGGCGTCGCGCATTTTCTCGAACGCCGTTATAAGGACGGAAATGGCGAACAGCGCCGTAAACGCCGTGGAAGCGCTTAAGCGCCGCGAGGAAATGGAAGCCGCGCTTAACAGAGCCGCCGTGAAGTTTCTGTCGCGCAGCGAGAAAACTTTTGAGGATATAATGACAGCCGGCGTTAAAGAGATTGCCGATGTGTTAAACTTGGACAGATTTTCCCTATTGCGTAACTTGCAGCCGTCAGGCAATTCAAGTCCCGGGGGGCAAATTTACAGGTGGAACAGGGAATCCGGCGGGACTACGGCGCCCGTAAAAGGACTTGAGTCTTTTAAACCCGAGCAGTATGTGCCAAGCTGGAGGAAAATTTTTACTTCAGGGGGAACGATTAACGGCCCGGTAAGTCAAATGCCGGAAGCGGAAGTGTTGAAATCGTTCGGGTTAGTGTCGATATGCGTAACTCCCGTTTTTATTAATAGCAACTTTTGGGGAATCGCCTTTTTTGAGGATATTCAAACCGAACGATATTTTGAAAAGGACAGCGTTGAGATAATGCGACTGGCGGCGTTTCTGTGCGCCAACACCGTAATCCGCGCCGACATGGAACGCGAGATAGCACATGCTTACGAATTTAACACGTCTATCCTTGTCGCCTCGCCTTTCTGCCTGACCTTTTTTGACGAAAACGGCAACGCTATTGACTGCAACGATGTTACCTTAAAAACGATGGAGACAACTAAAAAATACTATATTGAGCATTTTCACGAATTTTCGCCCGAATACCAAAGCGACGGGAAAAAATCAAAAGATAAAGCGATAGAGATAATTAAGCGCGCGCTGAACGGCGAATACGTAGTGTTTGAGTGGGTACACCGTACTTCCAAGGGAGAAGATATTCCTTTTGAGATTACGCTTTTGCGCGTGTTGAATAAAGGAAAATATGTCGCGATAGGTTATCAATACGATCTGCGAAACATGAAAAAGATGGAACAGAGCTTACGGGAGCAGAGCGAACAGTTAAAAATAAAGCTGGAACAGCAGGAATTAATTTCCGAGCTTTCAAGAGGGTTTATTTCATCAGGCGACTCGCAAACACTGGTACAGGAAGCTGTCGCCAAGTTGGGACATTACCATAATGTAACGCTGGTGTTTGTGTTCGCCATTGATTATGATAAAAAAGACACTTACCTCGCGTATAGTTGGACCGCCGACAACGCACCGCCGCGGATGGCGATAGCGAATCTGTATGATTATTTAAACAACATTTTTCCCGTAACTTTGCCTGAATGTTCCACAATACCGATAGTCGCCTGCGATGACACAAAAACCAACCTCGAAGCGGTTTTTCAGGCGCTCTATAAAATCGGCATTATGGCGGTTATCGGCGCGCCGCTTTATGTTGACGGCCGCCTGTGGGGAGTAGTTTGCGTAGAACAGGATAAGCCGCGCAAATGGACGGATAATGAAAAGGGGTTTGTCGCCATGACCGCGAGCACCATAGCCGGCGTAATCATGCGCGACATCTATACCGTAAAACTTAAAGATGCGTTGGATAAGGCGAATGCGGCGAGCAAGGCGAAAAGCGAATTCCTTTCCAACATGAGCCACGAGATGCGCACTCCGCTTAACGCGATAACCGGCATGACGACAATCGGCAAAAACGCAAAGGACGCGGAACGCAAAGACTACGCGTTGGAAAAAATCGAGGATGCATCGACTCACCTTTTGGGCGTAATCAACGACGTGCTTGATATGTCGAAAATCGAAGCCAATATGCTGGAACTGTCGCCTGTAGAATTCAACTTTGAAAAGATGCTGCAAAAAGTGGTCGCTGTCGTAAATTTCCGCGTGGACGAGAAAAAGCAAAAACTCACTGTACACATCGACAAAGAAATTCCCAAAACCATGATCGCCGACGATCAAAGGTTGGCTCAGGTTGTTACCAATCTTTTAAGCAACGCCGTCAAGTTTACGCCTGAAAAAGGCTCAATTACGCTTGAAACGCATTTTCTGGGAGAGAATAAAGGTCTTTGCGAAATAGAGATTTCGGTAAAAGACACGGGAATCGGTATAAACGATGAACAGCAAAAACGGTTATTTAACTCTTTCCAGCAGGCCGAAAGCAGTACGACGCGTAAATACGGCGGCACGGGGCTTGGGCTTGCGATTTCCAAAAGCATAGTTGAAATGATGGGCGGGAAAATTTGGGTAAAGTCCGAATCCGAAAAAGGCTCAAACTTTGCCTTTACGGTTAAAGTAAAACGCGGCGTATCAAAAGAAAAAAGCGGGCTTTTGTCTCCCGAAGTGAACTTGAGCAATATAAGGATTTTAACGATAGACGATGACCCCGATATATTGGCGTATTTCCGCGAGGTAATGCACGGGTACGGAATAAATTGTGATACTGCGGCAGGCGGAGAAGAAGCGCTCAAGCTTATCGAAAAAAACGGCTCCTATCATATCTACTTTGTGGACTGGAAGATGCCCGGTATGGACGGTATACAACTGACGCGCGAGCTAAAGTCGAAGGAAGCCAACAACTCCGTAGTGATAATGATTTCCGCCGCCGAATGGAGCGCTATCGCCGATGAATCCAAAAAAGCGGGCGTGGACAAATTCCTGCCTAAACCCCTGTTCCCGTCTTCCATTGTTGACGTAATCAATGAATGTACCGGTGTTGATGAGCAGAAAGAAGAAGAAACAAAAATTGAGATTAACGGTTTCTTTGAAGGACGGTGCATATTGCTGGCGGAAGATGTGGAAATTAATCGCGAAGTTGTCCAAGTGTTGCTTGAACCCACATTGCTTAAAATTGACTGCGCAGAAAATGGTACGGAAGCTGTCCGTAAATTTAAGGAATATCCCGGCAGGTACGATTTAATTTTTATGGATATTCAAATGCCCGAAATGGACGGTTATGAGGCTACGCGGCGTATCAGGGCCATTGATAACCCGAGAGCGAAAACCATTCCGATAATCGCCATGACCGCGAATGTGTTTAAAGAAGATATTGAAAAATGCCTTAATGCGGGAATGAACAGTCATATCGGCAAACCGATTGATTTTAATGAAGTTATGGAAAAACTGAAAAGCTATTTGTCTTAGTATGGGGAAAAATTGATGTTGACGATAAAAGCTTTAATACAAAAGACGAAATTTATACGTCCCTTGTATATTCAATTGTTGTTTACGGTTTTTGCGTTCTTGTTAATTGTTGTTTTAAGCTATAATTTCATGAACAAAATTATGCAGGTTAACCTTGTTAACGACGTGGACACCGAGTTTGATTATGTGTCAGCTATGATTGACTTTGATCTGCTGGAACCCAAGATAATACTGTTTGACTTCGCGCAAGGCGTTCGGAACATGATACTATCAGGCGATAATTCAAATACGCTCAGGAGTTATACCTCCGATATATCGAACCGTCTGCGATTAAGAGAGGAAGACATTTTAAGCGGCCCATACGGTTTCATAGAAAAAATGCCGGGTATGGCTCTTTTATTAAACGGTTTCAACATGAAACTGCCGGATTATTTTTCACCTATTGACAGTCCTTGGTACAGAGAAGCCGCCGCTGCGGGGGGCGCTATAATTGAATCATTGCCGTATATAGATCCTTCGACAGGTAAGTATGTTATTACGTATTCTTGCGGTATATTTGACAATAAAAACGATTTATTGGGTGTTGTGTGTATCGACGTAAAAATAAATTTTATAGGAGAGAAACTTCTTAATTCTTCTTTTACCAAATATGGATACGGGCTGCTTGTAAGCCAGGATTTAACCGTGCTTGTTCACAGCAACCCCGATTTTGTGGGTTTAAATTTTTCCGATCCTAAAATGCCCATTTCAGTATTAACAAAAAAATTAACGGAGAATGGAGCTCTTACAGCGGAACCTTTAGTGGACTGGAAAGGCGAGAAAAGCTTTGTCTTTGCCCGTAAGCTTCCGAACGGTTGGTATTTATGCCTGTTAAGCGTAAAGGACTTGTATTATAAAAGCCTTTCCAATATGGCTATTGTCTTAAGCATATTGGGTATTACGCTTTCGGCTGTGTTGGTTTTTGTATTAATCAACCTTGACGCCGCCAAGAACAAATCGGAAGAGGAGAGCAAACACAAGAGCGTTTTCCTCGCCAATATGAGCCATGAGATGCGCACGCCGATGAACGCGATAATCGGCATGACGACGATAGGAATGACCGCGTCCGCCGCTGACCGCAAGGATTATTGTTTAAGAAAAATAAAAGATGCTTCCACCCACCTCTTGGGCGTTATAAACGATATTCTGGATATATCGAAAATTGAAGCGAACAAGTTTGAGCTTTCACCCGCAGATTTTGATTTTGAGAAACTGATCAACCGCACGATTAACGTCGTCAATTTCCGGCTGGAAGAAAAAAAACAAAAACTGTCAATTTATGTGGACAGCGCCATTCCCCGGACGCTTGTTGGAGACGACCAGCGGCTGACGCAAGTGCTTACCAATCTGCTTGGGAACGCGATTAAATTCACGGGCGAACAAGGCGTTATAAGCCTTGCAGCGCATTTAAGGGGAGAAGAAAACGGCGTCTGTACTCTGGAGATCAGCGTAAACGACACGGGGATCGGTATAAGCGAGGAACAGCAGATAAAACTGTTCCATTCCTTTGAACAAGCCGAGTCCGGTACTTCGCGTAAATTCGGAGGTACGGGGCTAGGACTTGCCATTTCCAAGAGCATTGTGGAAATGATGGGCGGCAATATATGGGTTCAATCCGAGGTTGGGAAAGGCTCAACGTTTACATTTACAATCCATGTGAAAAGAAGCGCTCGTTTGGAAGAAGGTATAAAAGACTCGCCCGGCGCCGTTGCTGAAGAAAAAAGAATAGATCTTGCCGGAATGTTCGCGGGCAAGTGCGTGCTTTTGGCGGAAGATGTCGAGATAAACCGCGAGATTGTGATGGCTCTGTTTGAGCCGACTAAGCTTGAAATAGACTGCGCCGTAAACGGCGTACAGGCTGTTCGTAAGTTCAGCGAAACGCCCGATAAATACGGCTTAATCTTCATGGACGTGCAGATGCCGGAAATGGACGGCTATGAGGCGACAAGACGCATACGCGCCATGGATACGCCTAGGGCAAAAACCGTCCCCATTGTCGCGATGACGGCTAACGTGTTCCGCGAAGACGTGGAAAAATGCCTTCAAGCCGGCATGAACAGCCACGTCGGAAAACCTTTGGATTTCGGCGAAGTCCTTGGAAAACTGAGGCATTATCTGCTGGTTTAACGCGCGTCTCTAATTGATTGGCTTGCCGTTTATTGAAAGCGTGTTTTCGGTAATTTCGGCGGTACCGCTTGAGTTGTAGCCTTCGACGCAAAGCGCAACTTCATACAAATTGCCGAGTTTCATTCCGTTATTTTCCCACGTTTTAAAATGCTCCGAAACGGATATTGTTCCGCTGTTACGCCTATTTTTATTTACGCTCCAATACTGTTGAAAAGTTTTCGTCCCTTCAATGGATGGCATATTTGTTCTTGTGGTTTGATAAATATCGTAAGTTTCGCCGTCAATCGTGATTGTATCTATGACTGCCGCTCCTGTCCATGAGCCGGGCGGGCGGTTATATGTCCCCCAGTTATCAACGATGTAATATTCTACTAACGGAGCCCCATTACCCGCTCTTGTCCAGCCGTAAACGCACAGGTACGAGATACCGTTACCTACAGGTGAATATACTGCGGCGTTGTAAGTTACGGATATATCGCCGACTTTTGAATGTAATTGAGTAGAATTAAATTTTTTGCCGGAACGAGCCAAAAAATTTCCTCTTCCCGGAGCGGTGCTTTCCCACCTGCATATAAAAGTCCCTTTTTCCCCGAGTGTCATTTTTCCTTTCGCTTCGGAATCCGTCCAGAATTCGTAATCGTAGCCGTCGACACTTCCGGTACTGTTACTTGTAACTGTATTCCCGTCGCTTCCCGAATTGGACTTGCAGCCCCAAAAAACCGGAATCGAGAGTATTAATAAAAAGAATAATTTATTTTTCATAATAACAGTGTATTGTTAATTTTTCTAATTGTACAGTAACAAACAACAATGGGTAAGGAATCCCTTACCCATTGTGCTCCTTCTTTCTCCTTTTTTTATATATATTGTTTACGCCGCTTTTATCTGAATCATCCTTTTCTGTGTCTCGGCGCGTTTTTTAATATTTAAGCTCAGGATACCGTTTTTGAAAGACGCATCCACCGCCGTTGAGTCCGCGTTTTCAGGCAGTTTGAAAGAACGTGAGAAGGAATTTATTTTCCTCTCGCGAAGAATGTAGGTTCCCGATGTTTCATTGTCCTTTTTCTCTTCCTGTGTGATTTCTCCTTTGGAAGAAATTGTCAGGCTTGAACCGTCTACGTGAACTTCGATGTTCTTTTCATCGTAACCCGGAAGTTCCATATCAAGAACATAACTGTTCTCGGTTTCTTGAATGTTTACCGCGGGAATATGATTGAACATCCGCGCAGAGGGAGACATAAGTGAATCTCCAAAAAAGGATTCAAAGTACCGGTCAAAATCGCTTAAAGCGTTTTGAATTGTGTTTGGATGGTATAAAGCTAAAGATTTCATTTTCTTTTCCTCTTTTGTCCGGCTGGATATGGCGGAAATCAAGGCTCAACGAACCTTTCATTTTATTTTCCGCTCTTCCTCGCTGACAGATATATATTAGCAAAAACCGTGCCAAGTTGAAAAAACGCAAAATTTGCCTGTTTTTTCATGAATTTATTGTCTTTGTTATTAATATTTGGGTAAAAATGACACAGTAGATCAAAAAGAGCGGAATTTTGTGTCACTTTGATACAGTTGGCGGAATAAGCAGGATAACACTGTCCCTAAATGACAGTGTAAAAACTTTTATGCCGCGTTAATTAGTAAGATCTTCCTTTTTGATTCAGCGCGTTTTTGAATATTTATACTTAGAACGCCGTTTTTGAATCTCGCAGTTATTGTCTGTGGATCCGCGTTTGCAGGCAAGTGAAAAGAACGATTAATGATAGTGTCGCTTCTTTCGTCAAGAGCGTATTTACTGTCTTCCTGTTTTGATTCGATACTCAGGTAAGTGTCGTTAATATTAACTTCAATGTTTTTATCTTCAAACCCATGAAACTCCAACTTAATAACATAACAGTTTTCTGTTTCCTGAATATCAGCCGCCGGTGAATAGTATAAAACTCTTTCTTCCGGAGTCAGATCTAAATCGCCAAAGAAAGAATTAAAAGATCTGTTAAAATCGTTAAACGCATTTTTAATTTCATTCTGTTGATACAAATTTAATAATTTCATTTTTTTTACCTTTTTGTATGGTGGGGTATGACGGATAACACGGTTCAACGAACCTTTCATTTTCAATTTTTCCGTTCTTCCTCATCATCATTTATATAATAGCAATAACCGTGCCAAACGAAAAAAGCGTAAAATTTGCCGTTTTTTATATGAATTTATCACTTTTTGCCGTCAATATTTGAGTAAAAATGATACAGTTGGGAAAAAAGGCGAATTTTGTGTCAAAATGACACAATTAGTATGGCAGGCGGTTCAGTTCTGTCCCCAAAATCATTGCTTTAGGAGATTTTCTACTATATCATGCATATTACGGAGGAACATAATGCAATACGGCTACTTTGACGACAACGCGCGGGAATATGTAATCACGCGCCCCGATACCCCTTATCCGTGGATCAATTATTTGGGCTGCGATAATTTTTACGGTCTCTTTTCAAATACTTCGGGCGGTTATTGTTTCTACCGCGACGCGCGGATGTTAAGGCTTACCCGTTACCGTTACAACAATGTGCCTACCGACTCAGGCGGACGTTATTTTTATCTGCGCGACGGCAGCGCCTGCGGCGGCGACGTGTGGACTCCTTCCTGGATGCCGATGAAATCCGCGCTTGACTTCTACGAGTGCCGCCACGGAATGGGCTATTCGCGCATTTCCTCGGCGCGCAACGGCCTTGCGTTTTCACAGGTTTCATTCGTGCCGTTACACGACACCTGCGAGATACACAAAGTTACTTTAACCAATGAATCAAATATTGATAAACGTATAGATATGTTTTCTTTTGTAGAATTCTGCCTTTGGAACGCCAACGACGATATGACCAACTTTCAGCGCAACTTCAGCATAGGAGAGGTTGAAATCGAGGGTTCGCGCATCTATCACAAGACCGAGTACCGCGAAAGGCGCAACCACTACGCTGTGTGGGCGGTGAATGTCCCAATCGACGGCTTTGACACCGACAGGCAGACATTCTTGGGGCTTTACAACGGCTTTGATCATCCTAAGGCGGTGTTTGAGGGAGAGGCGAAAAATTCCGTCGCTTCAGGCTGGGCGCCCATCGGCTCCCACCACATAAAGGTAAAACTCGCGCCGGGAGAGTCTAAAACTTTTGTTTTTATTCTTGGTTACTGCGAAAATCACGAGGATCAAAAATGGGAGAAACAGGGGGTGATAAACAAAAAACCCGCGAACACCCTCCTTGCGAAATACGGAACGCCCGACGCGGCGGACGAGGCTCTTGCCGCGCTTAACGAATATTGGAAAAACCTTCTCGGCCGCTTTACCGTCGATGCCGAAGACAAGAAAATGGCGCGTATGGCGGGAGTTTGGAACCAGTACCAGTGTATGGTTACATTTAACATGTCTCGCAGCGCGTCCTATTTTGAATCGGGGATCGGGCGCGGCATGGGTTTCCGCGACTCAAATCAGGACTTACTGGGCTTTGTCCACCTTGTTCCCGAACGCGCCCGCGCGCGTATTTTGGACATTGCCGCCACGCAGTTCCCCGACGGAAGCGCGTATCACCAGTACCAGCCGCTTACCAAGCGCGGCAACAACGAAATCGGCTCCGGCTTTAACGACGATCCTCTGTGGCTTATCTGCGGAGTAGCGGCGTATATTAAGGAAACGGGCGACTACGGCATACTTGACGAGAAAGTTCCGTTTGACAATAACGAATCGTTAGCCGACACTCTTTTTGTCCATTTAAAGCGTTCTTTTGATTACACCGTAACGCATACAGGTCCGCACGGGCTTCCGTTAATCGGCCGCGCCGACTGGAACGATTGTTTGAACCTTAACTGCTTTTCCAAAACGCCCGGAGAGTCTTTTCAGACAACCGCGAATTTTGAGAGCGGCATAGCGGAATCTGTTTTAATCGCGGCGATATTTGTTTTTACAGGCCCCGAATACGCCGAGATTTGCCGCCGAACGGGGCGCGGCGACGAAGCTCAGTACGCCGAAAAAGCCATAGCTTCGATGACCGAGGCTGTTAACAACCACGGCTGGGACGGCGGCTGGTTCCTGCGCGCCTATGACGCTCACGGCAAAAAAATCGGCAGTAAAGAATGTGAAGACGGAAAGATATTTATCGAGTCCAACGGTTTCGCCGTCATGGCGGGCATTGGCCTTAACGACGGACGCGCTCAGAAGGCGCTTGATTCCGTAAAAGAACATCTTGATACAAAATACGGCATTGTGCTTTTACAGCCGGCATACAAGGATTACCATATTGAGTTAGGTGAAGTTTCCTCGTATCCGCCGGGGTACAAGGAAAACGCGGGTATTTTCTGCCACAACAACCCCTGGGTTACGATAGGGGAGACAGTTCTGGGGCACGGGAACCGCGCGTTTGAAACTTACGCGAAAATCTGCCCCGCCTACCGCGAGGACGACAGCGATCTTCGCAGAATGGAGCCTTATGTGTACGCGCAAATGGTGGCGGGCAAGGACGCGGTTAATCACGGCGAAGCGAAAAATTCATGGCTTACGGGAACCGCGGCGTGGACGTTTGTCAGCATCTCGCAGTACATTCTTGGAGTGCGCCCCGTCTTTGACGGCCTTTTACTCGACCCGTGTATTCCGTCAGATATGAAAAAATACACCGTTACCCGCCGTTTCCGGGGCGCGGACTATCACATCATGGTGGACAACAGCGCGGGCGTTGAAAAAGGAATAAAATCAATTACCGTAGACGGCAATCCGCATGAAGGAGCCGTATTGCCCGCCTTTGGCGACAATAAAGTACATAACATTATTGTAACTATGGGGAAATAAAACCGGTGCATTATAAGAACTTTTTAACCGTAACTTACGCGCCCGCGGGTTATTTGAACGATAACTCGCTTGAGCAGATAAAGGCCGATATTGAGAAAGTCGGCAAGTATATCAAACTTGATAAAATTTTTCTTGAAACTTACCGTTCGGAAGTTTTGGTAGAAAAGAAAAAAATGGAAGACATAAAAGCCCTGTTTATCGAAAAAGGCTATACGGTATCAGGCGGAATTACAACCACGGTGAAAAAGACGCTTATGGGAAGCATGTGCTTTACAGACCCGGAAAACCGCAAAAGGCTTGGAGAAATCGCCGCTTACACCGCGCAGCTTTTTGATGAAATAATTCTTGACGATTTTTATTTTACAAATTGCCGTTGTGAGTCCTGTATCAAGGCAAAGGGAGATCAGGATTGGGCTTATTTCCGTCTTATGCTGATGAACGACATTTCCGAGAATGTGATAATTAAAAACGCGAAAGCGGCGAATCCAAAGGTAAATTGTATAATCAAATATCCCAACTGGTACGACAGTTTTCAGGCCAACGGCTATAACCTTGAGGACGAATCGAAAATGTTTGACATGATCTACACGGGAACAGAAACGCGCGATCCGCATTACACTCATCAAAACCTGCCTCGATATTTGAGCTTTTTCCTTCCCCGCCTTATGGAACACATAAAGCCCGGAAAAAACGGCGGCGGCTGGTTCGACCTTTTTGAATGTTCTCTGGAAGACTATGTACAGCAGGCGTATTTAACGCTTTTTTCAAAATGCCGCGAACAGATGCTTTTCTGCTTCCCGTTACTCGCAAACGCCCCGCTTTACACCGCCGCTGCGGGCGCTTTCTACGACGAGGCGGACATGTTTATCGGTCAAATAGGAGAACCTGTCGGCGTCGCCTGTTACAAGCCCTATCATTCGCACGGCGAGCGTCTTCTTCACGAATTTATAGGAATGTGCGGCGTCCCTCTGGATCCGTATCCTTATTACCCTGAAGACGCTAAGACGATTTTCCTTACAGCGGATGCCGCGTGGGACGCCGAGATTGTAGACAAGATAAAACAGAGCCTATTAAAAGGAAACAAGGTTTTTATCACAAGCGGCCTGTATGAAAAACTGGCTGGAATTGGAATAGAGGACATACTGCCCCTTGAGGTCACAAACAGAAAGATAACGACGGATACTTTTACCAACAGCGCGTTCGGCAGAGGCAACTGCGGTTATGTAAAAGCCGCTTCTCCTGTAACACTGCCCCATGTAGCCTACAATGAAAACGATATATGGCCTCTCTCCGCCGCCCTTACCCCTCATTCAAGCCACGCCCTGTTATTATGCGGCGCATACGGCAAAGGAAGTCTTTATGTGCTTACAATTCCCGACGCTTTCGCCGATTTGTACAATCTACCCGCCGAGACTCTCGCCCTCCTGCGCGGGGAGCTTGATTTGCCCATAACGCTTGAATGCGGCGGCCGCGTGTCGCTGTTCCCGTATGACAACGATACCTTTATTTTGCAGTCCTTCCTTGACAGGCCGGAACTGGCGCGCGTTCGCATTAAAAAGCCGAACGTGTCACTTGAACTGCTGGCAAGAACAAAATTGCGCCCGTTTGAGATAGTCCGTTCCGGCGAGAACGAAAGCGTTTTTGATATTCACATAATGCCGGGTCATTACATGGCGTTTAAGATTAAATGAAGAAATTTAACTTTCTTTTTATTTGTATTTTTCTCACGCCAGCGTCTGCGTACCAAGGGTACGATGCGTTTCCTTTAACTGCTTGATAATCGGCAGCTTCTGCGGGCACTTTTCCTCGCACGCGCCGCACGCTGCGCACTTTGAAGCGTCCGCGCTTTTTATCCAGCTTTTGCCTTCCGCCATTTCCTTGTACGCGCTTTTCGCGTGTTCTTTTAAATCGTAGACTTTGTAGCGGTTCATGATTTCGAAAAGATACGGAATGTCTATTCCCTGCGGACAGGGTTTGCAGTAGTTACAGCCTGTGCAGTATAACTTGGCAAGGTTCTTGTTTTCTTCCATCATGGATTTTACTTGAAGCAGTTCTTCTTCCGTTAAATGTCCTGTGCGGGAGGCGATCTCAAAATTTTCCTTTAACATGTCGAGGTTGCCCATGCCGGAAAGCGCCATGTCTATGTTTTCATTCGCAAGCACGAAGCGCAGAGCCATTTCCGCGGTGCTTGTCGATTTGTTTTTCAATAAGCTTTGAATTTTCTCGCTTGGCGCGCCGAGCCTGCCGCCGCCGACGGGTCCCATTACCACGACGCCAAGGCCTTTGGACTTCGCGTAGGCGATGTTCTCCTCGTTGGAGCGATCAAGCATATTGTACTGGACAAGGGTTGTTTCAAAGTGGCCCGAGTCCACTATCTTTTTATAATTTTCCGCGGCGTCGTGGTACGAAAAGGAAATGTGTTTTATAAGCCCCTGCTCTTTGGCTTTATACGCCGCCTCGATGGGGCCGAACTTTAATCCCTGCCATGACTCGAAACTTTTTAACGAGATGCCCCAAAAGTGATAAAAGTCGATGTAGTCCGTGTCCAGTTTTTTAAGCGATTTTTCAAGACGCTCCATCCAGTGATCGCCGTCGGCATCTTCGATGGGGTTCTTTGTGGAAAGGTACACCTTATCGCGGTAGCCTTTCAGCGCCTTGCCAACCGCGATTTCGCTTAATGTCTCGCAGTAAAGAGGCGCGGTATCAACATAATTTACGCCCATGTCAAAGGCTTTTTGCATGAGGGGAATCGCAAGGTCTTCGTCTATGATTTTCTTTCCGTCAGCTTCTTTCATGGGAAGACGCATAGCGCCGAAACCTAACGCCGAAACTTTTACGCCTGTTTTTCCGAAAGGTTTGTAAATCATAAAGAGGATTCCTTACATGTCCAGAACGATCTCGTTTTCCGCTTTCAAAATCGAGGCGGGAATGTAATTACTCTCTACCGCCGTTCCGTTAACGGTCAGTTTTTTACAGCCGCTTTCGCGCCCTTCGGGGTTATTTACTTTTATGTTAAGTTTTTTGCCTCGGAAGGATTTTTCCATTGTGAAGGATTTCCACGATGAGGGAATCGCGGGAGCAAGGCGCAAGCCTTCAATGTCCGGCCTTAATCCTAAAATGCCTTCCACACTGCCGACCATTACCGTGCTTGCGGTTCCTGTCAGCCAGTGAACGTGGCTTCGTCCCTCAAACGGGCTGTCTGTGCTTTCCGTAAATTGCGAATAAACGTAAGGTTCCATAAGGCGGGTGTCGGCGATTTCGTTTTGCGCGGAAGGACAGCTTTCCAGATAATACTCAACGGCGCGTTCTCCGCGTCCAAGCAGAGCTTCGGCAAGGATTATCCAGCCCTGAGATTGCAGGAAAATGCCGCCGTTCTCTTTTGTGCCGGGGTTGAACAACAAGGCAAGCGCTCCGTCAAAAGCGTGCTTGCGGTACGAAGGAGCCATAAGGCGCGCGCCGTACTTTGTGTTTAACTCATTGTGTACTAAATCAAGCACCGCCTTGCCGCGCGCTTCGTCGGCGTAGCCGCTGATTACCGCCCAACTCTGCGGATTAAGCCAGACGCTCGCCTCGGGGTCGCCCTTCTTTCCTACCGTGACGTCATTTTCGGTGATGCCGCGCACAAAGCGGTCGTCTTTCCAGCAGTGTTCTTCTATTATCTTTCCAAAGCTGTTTTTTTGGTCAGTCATTTCCTTTTCCGAGGCGGAATCTTTTTTGAATTTCGCGAAACGGATCATGATCTCGAAGGCGTAATACAACTGGAGTGCGACAAATACTGAGACGCCCTTTGCTCCGAGGCGGAGGCAGTCGTTCCAGTCGGCGTGAAGCCCGGCAGGAAGATCGTGTATTCCCAGATTGTTTAGCGAGAAACCGATTGCTTTTTTCAGATGGTTGAACAACGTATCCTCGCCCTTGTCGGCGTAGGGAATTACTTCGTCCAGCAGGGCGGCGTTGCCCGTCTCCGATATATATTTCCAGACGGTGGGGAACAGCCACAACGCGTCGTCAGCGCGGTATGAGGGGTGTCCCGTGTTTTTGCGGTAGGATTCGTCTTCGGGTTTGTCCTCATGACCGGGGTTGTGGTCATACTTAACAAGCGGAAGAGCGCCGCCGTGATTAACTTGCGCGGAAATCATGAACTTGATTTTTTCCAAAGCCATGGCGGGATCAAGGTGGATGATGCCCTGAATATCCTGAACTGTGTCGCGGTAGCCGTAACCGTTTCGCTGTCCGCAGTATGTAAGCGAGGCTGCGCGGGACCAGATAAACGTGATAAAGCACTGGTACGCGTTCCATGTGTTGATCATGTTGTTAAAGTTATCGTCGGGAGTGTTCACTTTCAGGTTTTCAAGGCGGCTGTGCCAGTAGGTTTTTAATTTGCCGATTTCTTTTTCGGGTAAGCTCGCGTCCTCATAGCGCGACACAAGCTCTTTTGCCTGAGCTTCGCGTTTTTGCCCCAAAAGGAAAGTAAACTCGGCGCTTTTTCCGGGAGCAAGATCAAAAGACGTGTGAAGCGCTCCGCAGGGGTTCAGGTTGTAGTTGAGGGTGCCGTCAAGTTTGCCGTTCTCCACGGAGACGGGGTTCCCGTAATCGCGGTACTTGCCCAGGAATGCAGCGCGGTCGCCGCAGTAACTTGCAACCTTGGCTCCGGCGAGGGCGAATATGCGCGTATCGACCCTGCTTTCGTTGACGGCGTTCAGGCAGTTTTCGTTTATTGTCTGTAAAATAAATTTTTCCTTAAAATACGTGCGGGTAATAAACTGGGTATATTGAAGGTTCACCTGATCCTGTTCGTAAAAACTTTCGCATGTAAATTCGACAAAACCGAAACAGGAAATCTTGCGCGCTTTGCTTCCGCTGTTTGTTACTTTGACTTTCCAAACTTCGTAATCCGCAAAGTGCGCCGCATCCTGCGGCACATAGTAGAGCGCCTGAGAATGAATGTCTTTGTAATCCGCCTCAATTTGAGTATAGCCCGTACCATGACGGCACACGGACTTGTACTTGTTGAGCGGTTTGCCGACAGGCTGCCATGATGCGGACCAGTAATCGCCGTCCTCATCGTCGCGAAGATATATGTACCTTCCGGGGCGATCCTGCTCGTTAAAGCGGTAACGGATCAACCTGCCGGCCGCGCCGCTTTTTACAAAGCTGTAACCGCCGGCGTTGTTGGAAATAATCGCGCCGTACGCGGGAGAACCGAGATAATTCGCCCAAGGAGCGGGCGTATCGGGCTTATCTATAACATATTCTCTGTTTTTGGAATCAAAATAACCGTACTTCATGTGATCCTCCGAATAACATAATAATTAATATTCTACTATACTATATAGATAACTTCAATTATTATTGAAATATGAATTTTGATCAGGAAGAAGTCTTATACGAATTTCTTGATAAAATTACAACGCCGTTTACTCTGGAAGAAGCCGCCGATTACATAAAGACGGCGGGCGTAAAACGCAATAAAAGATTAATACAGGAGATCGCCGCATATCTAGATACGCGTAAAATCGCGTTTAAGCAGGATAACAAGCGTTGGGTTTCTCGTAGAGGTTGTTTTGAGCAGGCTGTGTTTGTTATTACTCCCACCCGGTTGGAACTGCTTAATGGAATTCTTATTCCCGGTCACAGATTTGTTCCGTTCGCTAACCCCGTTATCATGCAAAACAACTATGAAATTTACTGGAAAGGCGAGCTAGTCCCCGCAACGACAACCGAAGCGCCTCCTCAGGATTTGTATCCGTATTACTGCATTTTCGGCGAAGAATTCGCCCCTCAATATATAGCGAGGGAAAACCCGAAAAACGAAGAGGCGTTTAATGCAGATCCTTACGAAGACCCGCCTGAAGTCTCTATATATACTCTGGATATGCGCGCCATATACCGCGAAAGTTCTTTTGTTCCCGGCGACCGTTTTATGGTGCGTATAACGGACTGGGTTCAATGCCGTTTTGAGTTTGTGAAGGTTGGAAAGGACGAATGGACATACGCTGATTTGCACAAATGGGTTGAAACTGCGGAAAGCGGTTTTGAAAAAAGTTTTTCTATGCTTGGTCCCGGAATGGGCACGGAAGAGCAGATATCTTTCGCTTATTGGTACGGCGGCAAAAGAATGAGGGAAGTACCCGCGTATTCGTTGGAAGAATTTATTTATGAAAAAACCGATACAATAGAGACTGTTCCCTTCGGTATAGAAACGCGCTTTTGGTTCGCGGGCAAAGAAATCCCCGATTATAAAAATCTTCAAAATTATACCGTTCCTCCGGACAGAACTTTTGTCGAAGAAATTTTGTTTCAAAAAAACATACCCATTTCCGAATATGTTATTCTTTCATATATAAAAGACGCTTTTTTCCGCAATGAGAAAATAATTGACGAGGTAATTAACCGGATTATTCCGCCCGTAGTGCCTGTTGAGGAAATAGAATGGGATTATTTTGCCGATTATCTTTCCGACAGAATGGATGATTTTCAAAAAAGCTATTCGCTGTTCCTTGATCGCGCGATAGGGCCTGTCAGACAGCGCGTTGCGGAATTGCACACGGCGGTTATTGATCTTTCAGCAAGGCTTCAAAAAGGCGAAATTGAGGCGGCGTGGCTTCCTCGGCATACGTTTATCGTTCTTTCGCAGATTCAGGGGCACGCCGCCGCCCTGCTTGAAGACCTTGTTTTTGACGACACGCCTCTGGATTCGGATATCGTAGCGATGGACAACTCATTGGATAACATGGTGGAAACCTACGGCGATATTAAAGAACTTATAAATAATGCGATGGATAATTTCAGGAGAAGCAATCTTACGGTTATTCACGGCGGCGGCAATACAGGACCATTGTTCAGGATGATACAGATCAGTATCAACGGACTTGATGTCTGGCGGCGCGCGATAATTACACATGAGTATACAATGGCGGAACTTCACAGGCTTATTCAGATCGGCATGGGCTGGAAAGGACAGCTTCAATACCGTTTTTATTGTGAGACTCAGGATGGCGGCAAAGATTATCTTAGCGATACGATTAAACTGGGTGATATTGATTTTCACGGAAAAAGAGAGATTATCTGCGAGTACGGTGCAAAATGGATAATTAACATAATGATTATGTCTTCGTATCAGGCGGCAAATGACGATGCCGCCCGATTTGTCGCGGGAGACGGCGCAGCTCCTCCCGAACAACTGGACGGTCCTCGCCACTTTAACAAGCTGGTTTACTATCTGGAAACAGGCGGCCATGCCGAAAAACAATCCGCGCAAAGCGAATTGGGCGCAGACTTTGTTCCCGGTCAGTTTGATCTGGATCAATTAAACAGAAATCTGCGCGCTGTGTTGTAATAGATCAATTGCCTGTCCGCAAAATCCGACTAATCGAGATCTCCGCCGAATACCCACCCGTCAACCGGGGAGGTTATGTGATACCAACGATCGTTTTGTTCTCCGATTGTAAAAACGGCGGAGGTTTGTTCTTTAACCGTTACATTATCACCGTCATATAAACGAGCGATTACTCTGCCTGCGACTTGATCGGGAAGGTCGCGGACGGCCACATTATCGTCGTTTGCGCTCATGGATCTGCGGGACGCGGGTTCCGTTTTTATTACGGCGGCGGTATTGGGATTCACAAGCGCCTGTATGTCAGGGCTGAATACCGAATTCGGGTAATCAAGCAAGGCGGCTTCCAGCAGGGTATCCCTGCGGATTTTATCCGCGCCTTCGTTTTTCAAGGTAAGAGCGGTTTGCAGTAAAATTGATGATTGAATATCGTCGTCTTTTCTGGAAATGGACGAGGTGCGTATATAATTCTGCCTGTAGGTTTGAGCTTCCGGATCATAAGCTTTTATCTCAATAAAGTTGCTGCTTTGGGTTTCTGGAAAGCATACGGCTACAGTTTTGCGCGGAAGGATAATGCTGGTAGCGTCAACGGCTTTCGGCGATTTAAATAGAATGGCTTTTTCATCGATAACGACTGCGAGACTGCCGCCATCTGTAACCTGTGAGGCAAAAGCCACCCCCTCGCCTCCAGTGTCGCGGCGGACAACCATAAAATCGTAAACTTTTCCGTCTCCCGCGAAAGTCGCTTTTCTGGTTTTTCCGGCTATCACTCTTTCTCCAAGAGCCATTGAAGCCGCCCATTTGGTTTTGTCGGTCTCGCTGTCCGTGTTATTTTCGATAGTATAAAACGCCGCGTTAACCCGAAGAACAAAACCGTATTTTTCGCCTTATTAACCTCGGTTTTCAGTAACTTATTAATGATTAATAAATTTTAATTTATAGGTTATAATATTACAAGAAACAGGAGGATATTATGAATTCGATCGGGAAAACCGCCGTTCTGTGTCTTCTCTTTATTGTTATGTTGATTCCTCCCGTCTGCGCGGACCCACCCTTGGGAGAAGAACCCGCCCCAGGAAATGAAGCGCCCGTCCCGGCCGAGGGAACCGCTGCCGCCGCCAATCCCCTCCTTGATGACGACGATTTTTTCGACGAAGACGCTTTTTTCTTTAAAGCCGACGATCTTGTTTTTGAAGTTGCTCCGATTACTGAATTACGCACCTTTAGATCGTTATTTCCGAAATTGACGGTATCACAAAGAATCAGAGCGGTCGGCGAGGTTGGGCTTAGATATTCTTTTGAGAATGAAGGTTCTCCCACGCTTGTTCCCGCATCGGATTCGGGGATCGATCTGCTTAGTATCGTAATGGCGAAAAAACCTTCCCATGTTATCGAGGCCCTTGTAGTGGTTCCGTATAAAAAAAGAGAACTGGATTTATTGGACGCTTACAACGCGCTAGGAAGGGTTAAAAACATACAAGATCATAAATATTCCGCAAACGGAAAGGATGTGGTTATTTTTAAAGAGACAACCCGCCTTAAGAGCGCTAAAGAAAGAAAGCCTATTCCCGATCCCGCGCCTACAAATATGCTTCCTTATGCGGAAACAATTTATATACGTTTTATAGATCCGTATATAGGGGATCTTTATCTTCGCGGAGACATATCTATCAGTTTATACGGCATAACCTACAGTATGACCAATTTCAGGGATGTTTCTTACTCGATTTTCCGCGTTATGAAAACAGATAGATTTTCCGCCATTATCTATGTTGAACCGGTAAAAGAGGGAATCCTTATCTACAGCATGTCCGGACTTTATCTGCCCAACTTTATCGCCAAAAGATTAAATCTTACACCTAACATGAACAGGCGGATCACGGTATTGCTGAACTGGATTATCGAGGGCCTTAGAATTCAGGATGAAGCCCGTCAGGACAAACATTTCTACAGGTTGAAACCGAAACAATAGGTTTTATCGGTACACGCCAGGGTCAGTCACTTTTTTCGCATAAATCACCAGTCCCAGCTTGCCAAATGTTTCCCAAGCGCCCCCGCCATGACAGCCGCCGACAGCGCTTTTGCCTCGTTAAAAGATTTATTGTCCAGCGAGTAACGGTGCAGTTCCGAAGGCTCAAGCTGTTCGACAGCGGCGAACCAGCGGCGGCAGCCCAAGTTTAAGTGTATAAAATCGGAGTGTGTTTCATCGTGGGCGCAGTTTCCGCACAGAACAGTATGCTCGCGGGCGGAAAACCAAAGCGGCGCATCGGCGGCGGCGCATGAGGCGCAGCTTTCCAAATGCGGGCGTATGCCCAAAAAACCCGCCCACTGCCACAGGAAGTGAACCAACAAGCGGCGGCATAGCTCCTCGCCCGCCGTTTCCAGAGCGTCCAGCGTTGCCGCCGCCATTTTCAGAGCGGAACCCCAATCGCCGCCGCCGCCGTGCGTGGAAAGAATGGTTTCAGCCACAGCGCTTGCCGCCATTGTTCGCTCGTACAACTCCCTAAGTCCCGGCCGCCATGAATGAACGTCAAAATCGCTTAATTTGCTGTAATCTTTTGCAGGGTCTCGGTAAATCCAAACCTGCCCGGAATTGTACGGCGCGGAATGGGAGCGCAATTTGCTTTTCGCCCCCCCGTAAACTGTCGCCTTGAATATGCCTTCTTCGGCTGTAAGCAAGGTAATCTCATTGTTCGACTCTCCCGAAGGACGGTTTCTGAGAACCAACGCTGTGTAGACAAATGTTCGGGACATAGGTGTTTTTTATCTTACCACGAACGATTATAGATTCAACGCAAAGACCTTGCTGTTGCGGCTTTGGTCGTAAACTTTGCGTTTTTTTTCGGGTAGGGTATCTACCGAGGTTTCCTTGAAACCAAGCGCCTCAAACCAGTCCTGGGATTGGGTTGTAAGCACAAAAACCCGCTTCATTTTGCTTTTTCGGGCTTTTCCGATGAGGTAGCCGACGATTTTCCGCCCGAGACCCATGTCTTTATACTCGG
>Ga0268262_10000708_pt1 | contig 43119 bp, 30 predicted proteins | sample TergutNc150P3_FD_190354 | JGI IMG/M metagenome (GOLD analysis project Ga0268262, IMG submission 190354) | Nasutitermes corniger P3 segment gut microbial community from laboratory colony in Florida, USA - Nc150 P3 (SPAdes) (version 2) | ecosystem: Host-associated > Arthropoda: Insects >...
CGCTTATACGGGAATTCGAAGAAAAAAATCCCGATATTAATTTGAATTTTATCAATGCCGCATCCGCCGCGGAGCCCGACGTTCTTTTTTTTAACGAAGGCGATTACGGCGCGTTTATCGCCGCGAACGCTTTAATGGAATTAAACGCGTTTACCGAGTACGATTCAGGCGCGAAGCAAATGGCAATCCCGCTTGTCTCTTTTACAGACATGCTTTTTTACAACATTGATATTCTCTCCGCCGCCGGTTTTGATCACCCGCCGAAAACCAGAGATGAGTTTTTGACTTACGCAAGGGCGGTTTCACGCGGCGATTCGGGCGCGGCGGGATACGCGTTAAGTTTGAGCCAAAGAGATCGTCAAGCTTTAGCGAGAGATGTCTTTTCATGGATATGGGCTTCGGGCGGCAGTTTGTTTTCGGTAGATGAAGAGGGCGTTCTTGTTTTTAACAAAGATGCGATAAAAGAAATTTCATTTTTAGGAACGCTTAACAAAGAAGGAATGCTTGCGCCGGACATTTTTGAAACAACAGGCGATGAACGCCTAGAGGCGTTTGTTCAGGGAAAGACCGCGATGATAATCGCCTCCACCGGAGTAATTCCGTACCTGAGAGCGAGAATGGGAGACAACGCGTTTGGCGTAACGACAATTCCCGTCTCAGGGATAGGCGGAAAGTATACCGTCGGTATTTCATCCGTTTACGCCGGGATTTCCGCAAATACCGCTTACCCGGAAGAAGCGTGGAGTTTCCTTTTATTTCTTGCGGGGAAAAGCAATCTTCTTTGCGAGAAATTAAACGCGGTTCCCGGCATGGTTTCCAACATTGTTCCCGGCGATTATGTAAGAGTCGATCCTTTTTATTCCAAGGCGTGGGAAATTTTTGAAGCTTCCGTTGTTGCGGAAAATTTGTCCGTTAAACCGGAAGCGCGGGAATATGAAAATAATTTTTTAGAAGAACTGAAAACCTTTTTTGAGAAATAATAAAAAGACACCCTACGATAATTGTTTTTCATAGCAGGTAGTATATTCATAAATCTTGTTGATTGTGATATAATTATATGGGGGCGTTATGAAAAAGTTAAAATATTTACCATGCTTTCTTTTTTCCGTCGGTTTATTAATATTTGCCGGCAATTTATTTATTTCCTGTAAGGGGAAGAAAAATCTTCCCGATCCTGAATATGTTGGAGCGGTTTCAGGCGGAATCCTGAATAAAAACGCCCCTGTAATTGTTGAATTCAGATTCGCTCAGGATACGTCCGCGCCGTTAGCGTCTAACGCGATGGTTCTAAGCCCGAAAGTTAAGGGCGCTGTTTCATGGCAGGACGAGTATACTCTTGTTTTTACTCCTTCTGAAAGTTATAAACAAGGACAGCAATACAATGTAACTGTAAACATTGGGGTAATTCCGTCTTTTAGTTTTACTTTTTCAGCAGCGCTTCCAGTTTTTTTTGTAGAACTTGAACCCGTACAGTTAGGCGACGACGATTATGTCGTTATTGCGGGAAAAGTCAATGCCGATGAAGATGCGGAAATTTCCAAAATAGAGCAAACTGTCGGCTCAAAAGAGTTAGGTAAAATTTCGTGGACGCATACAGACGGCGTTCATCGTTTTGTTTTTGAGCCGGTCAAACGCGGCGAGGCTTCCAGAACTGTCGAAGTTACATGGAAAGGAAAACCTTTGGGAACAGGCGGAGACGGATTTACTACCGTAATGATTCCCGGCTTGGATGTTTTCCAAATGCTTGATATTCAATTTATTAACAATATAATCGAAGTTTCTTTTTCAAAAAATATTAGAGCTAACCAGGATTTAAGAGGGTTTATTTCTCTTGCCAATAATACGGACGTACGTTATACGCTGGAAGGAAACATTGTAAAAATTTTCGGAAATAATTCAGGCGGTGTTCCCGCGGGAGCGGAACTTGTGATTCAGGATTTGGTAGATGTGGACGGCAAACGTTTAAGCACTCCGATTCAGTATACAGTTCCCGATAAATGGGAATTACCGGAAATACGTTTTGCCGGGAACGGCGCCATTCTGCCGACAAGCCAGGGAGCGCAGCTTGTAATTGAGACAAAAAATGTTTCGGGAATTTTGGTGGAAGCGTTTCAAATTTACAATCAAAATATGGTTTACTTTTTGCAATTTAACGACCTTACGGATGCATATTCGCTTGATCGCGTGGGAGAGCCTGTGTGGTCAAAAGCTTTTGATTTTCAATGGACTGCATCCGATCAAAATCGTTGGGTGCGCCGCGGGCTTGATATGGCGGAAATAAGTAAGAAGTTTCCCGGAGGAATGTTTCATGTAAGGATCACTTTTAGGCGCAGGCATATTAAATATGTTTGTGATAATGGACACGGAGATTTTTCCGGCTATGAATTTCCCGACGACTCTTTCTCGCCGCGTTATGCTACAAGCGGTGAAATATACGCGAATTATTATAATTCCAAAGATTACGACTGGAGAGAATGGTATGACTATCACAATGATCCATGCCATCCCGCTTTTTATTTTAATAACGACGGACACAATATAACAAAGAGCCGGAATGTGCTTGTTTCGGATTTAGGGCTTATCGCAAAACGCTCCCTTGACGGTTCATGGCTTATCGCGACGACAAATCTTGTTACAGCCCGCGCCGCGGCTAATGTTGAATACAAGATTTACAATTATCAGGGACGCGTTCTTAATCAGGGTAAAACAAACGCAAACGGTATTGCGGTAATTCCCGCGTCCTCGGATACGGCAAGCGGCTCGCGTCCCGTTGTGTACGCCGAAAGTAATTTAGGCAGAGCGTACCTTAAGGTTAACGATTCTTTTGCTCTTTCGGTAAGTCATTTTGACATTTCAGGCGGCACTCCTTCTTCGGGACTGCGAGGACTTATCTACGGGGAGCGCGATGTGTGGCGTCCCGGCGACGATATATACCTTACGTTCCTTCTTGCCGATCCGCTGGGCAGTCTTCCTCAAAATCACCCCGTTATATTCGAGTTGGAAGACCCAAGAGGACGCCCTGTTATAAACCGCACTTACACTTCTTCCGTGGACGGATTTTATTCCCTTGCCGCTGTCACCGCGTCCGACGCTCCCACCGGAGACTGGACTGCCAGAGTGAGGGTTGGCGGCAAAACATTTAACAAAAACATAAAAATAGAAACCGTTATGCCAAACAGGTTAAAGATCGATCTTGATTTCGGCGCGAATGAATTTATTAAAAGCGGTTCTCAAAAAGTTCCTTTGGAATCCCAGTGGCTTTACGGCGCGCCGGCTTCCGGTTTAAAAGCCGATATTTCCGCCGTTTACGTGGATAAAGAAACAACGTTCAAAAGTTATGATGATTATTCTTTCCGCGATCCTTCCAGAAGTATTTCAACAGAACGTCAGAACATTTGGAGCGGAACTCTTGATAGTGACGGAAAAGCAATAGTAACAATGAATTTTAATCCCGGCTCCGCCGTTCCCGGCAGAGTAACGGCGCGGTTTATGACGCGGATTTTTGAACCGTCGGGCGTGTTTTCATCGGAACAAATGAGCAAGGAGTATTCGCCTTACAACCGTTATGTCGGAATAAGACTGCCCAAAGGCGACGAAAGGAATATGCTGCTTACCGATACGGAGCATAAAGCGGATATAGTGATTCTTGATGAAGACGGAAAACCGTTGCGTGGAAACGTTGAGCTTGATTGCGCGGTTTATAAAATAAGTTGGCGCTGGTGGTGGGAAAAAGGAGAGGACGAGTCCGCTGAATTTACATCGGCGCTTTCCAGTACGCCGATTTCACGTCAAACCGTTACCGCCGCAAACGGCAAAGCGTCTTTTACTTTCAATATAAAGTATCCCGATTGGGGACGCTACATTGTGATAGCCAAAGACAGTAAAGGCGGACACGCGGCGGCTCAAACGGCGTATGTTGATTGGCCCGGATGGGCTGGACGCGCAAGAGATGAAGGGCAGGGTTCGCAGTCAATGTTGACATTAACCACCGGAAAACCGACGTATAACACAGGTGAAAAAATACAGATAACATTCCCATCCAATAAAGAAGCCGCCGCTCTTGTCGTGTTGGAAAAAGGCGGAAATATAATAAAAAACGAATGGGTTAGCTGTCAGGAAGGAACAACCAAGTATGAATTTAATGCGGAACAATCAATGGTTCCGAATATCTATGTGCATATAACTCTTGTTCAGCCGCATTTACAAACGCAGAACGATCTTCCAATCCGCCTTTACGGCATTACTCCCGTAATGGTTGAGGACGCAAGGGTTGTAATTAATCCGCAGATTAAAACTCAGGATAATTGGCAAGCCGAATCAAAAGTTTCATTTACTGTCAGCGAGGCGAAAGGCAGACCGATGGCGTACACCGTCGCGGTAGTGGACGAGGGACTTCTCGGTCTTACCCGATTTAATCTGCCTAACCCCAAAAATACTTTTTACGCCAGAGACGCCTCGTTTATCAATTCATGGGATCTGTTTCAGGAAGTTATAGGCGCTTATTCGGGCAGACTGGAAACCCTGCTTGCAATCGGCGGCGGCGACGACGGCGAAGTTGATTCGCAAAAAGAGACACAGCGTTTTAAACCCGTGGTGCGTTTCTTCGGACCGTTTGAAATCGGCAAGAACGGACAAAAGACCGAAACCTTTGATCTGCCCCCGTACATCGGCGCGGTGCGGATAATGGTTCTCGCCGCTTCTTCCACAAGCGAACCGCAAACCGGCAGAGTGTTACGAGGTTACGGAACAGCCCAAACAACGGTAAAAGTAACTTCCGATCTCATGGTCTTTGCTTCCCTGCCGCGCGTACTTTCACCCGGCGATGATTTTGAAGCTCCTGTCTATGTAAACGCTCAAAAGGACGGAAGAAGAACCGTAAAAGTAAATCTCTCCGCGCCGGGCGCGTCAATTCAGGGCGCTTCAACACAGGATGTGTCTTTTGAAAAAAGCGAGGAAAAATTAATCCGCTTTAAAGTAAAATCTCCCGATAATCCGGGAAAATTAAAGTTCACCGTAACTGCGGAATCATCGGGATTAAAAGCGGCTCAGCAGGTTGTAGAAATCGAAGTTCGCTCTACGGCAATTCCCGTAACGAAGTCTTTGCAAGCGTTACTTTCCGCGGGCGAGACATGGAAGGGAACTCTTGATTATCCGGGCAGAGAGGGAACAAATACCCTTGTAGCAAGTTTCTCAAGACTTCCGCCGCTCAATCTTGAATCGCGGTTGGAGTATCTGGTTAAGTATCCTCACGGTTGCGCGGAACAAACGACAAGCGGTTCGTTCCCTCAACTTTATCTTGATAAAGTGCTTTTACTGGACGACAAACAAAAAGCGGAAATCAGAAAAAACGTAAACGGCGGAATAGAGCGCGTTTTGGGAATGCAGTTAATGTCGGGAGGTTTTTCTTACTGGCCCGGCGAATCGTATGTAAATGACTGGTGTTCTTCTTATATCGGGCATTTCCTTCTTGAAGCGCGGCGGGCGGGTTATGAAGTGCGCACAACCGCGATTAGAAACTGGATAAATTATCAAAAGAACGCGTCGGCGCAGTGGCAGGTAAGCGGCAATAAGCATACCGAGCAGGCGTATCGTCTTTACACATTGGCTCTTGCGGGAGAAGCCGACCTTGGATCGATGAACCGCCTGCGAAGCCATAAATTGCCGTTTCAGGCAAGCTGGCGTCTTGCCGCGGCGTATTGGCTCGCGGGACAGCGCGATACAGCCCGAAACATGGTAAAAGGTTTATCTTTGCCTGAAAAAGATTACCGCGAACTTTCCGCGACATTCGGCTCAACTCTCAGGGATAAGGCGATGATTCTTGAAACTTTGCTTTTGTTAAATTCTCAAGAGGAGATAGGAAGAACTAAACAACTCTTTGAAGAAATAACAAATACGCTTTCTCAGGACACATGGCTTTCCACTCAGGAGACGGCATACGCCCTTATCGCCATAGTTCCGTATATGTCCGGTAACTCCGGAAGCGGTACTATGACTTTGGATTATTCCGTATCCGGAAAAACGGGCAACATCTCTTTTACCGCTCCTGTCGCGGAACGCTCTTTTGAGAATGTAACCGGAACAAGCGCCGCTTTGTCGGTGACTAACCGTTCATCTTCTCCTGTTTACGTAAGGTACACGGCAAAAGGACTGCCTGTTGAAGGAAAAGAACCCGCACTCTCCGAAGGGCTTTCGCTTGCCGTTGAATACCGCGACGCCAACAGGGTATTAATTACTCCTGAAAATTTAAAACTTGGCGAAGACATGGAAATCTCAGTTCGCGTGCGTAATACATTTTCTCAGTCTGTGGAAGAAGCCGCGCTTATTATTCCCATTCCCGCGTCGTGGGAGATCGTCAACACGCGGCTTGGCGGAAGCGCGTCTTCTATGAATTTCCGTTATCAGGACATAAGGGACGACAGGGTGATGACATACTTTGATCTTAACAGGGGCGAAGAAAGAACGATAACCTTCAGAGTAAACAAAGCCTATGAAGGCTCTTTCTTCAGACCGGCAATCCATGTTTACGCTATGTATGATGAGTCAATCAGGGCTTTAATTCCGGGCGTACGATAACGCAAGCGGCAGTCTGTGAGAATATTAGAGCATGTAAACAAAAAACGGCTTATCATCGGCGGGGGAGCGGTTGTTCTCCTGCTTGCGTTTATTTTCTCTTTGCCCGACCCTCTTTTTGACGTTCCCTATTCGCCGGTTCTCTTTGATCGCGAAGGGAATTTGCTGGGCGCGCAGGTTGCCTCCGACGGTCAATGGCGTTTTCCCGGCACAGAGAAGGTAAACGAAAAATTTACACTCGCCTTAATCGAAACCGAAGACCGCAGATTCCGCCGCCACTCAGGCGTTGATCCTTTTGCAATCGTACGGGCGGCGTATCAGAACATTCGCGGTAAAAGGATTATCTCAGGCGGTTCTACGATTACTATGCAGACAATACGCCTTGCGAGGGGAGCGCGTAAAAGGTCGTTTTCTGAAAAAGTAATAGAAGCGTATCTGGCTGTCAGGCTTGAAGCCGGAAACTCAAAAAATAAAATACTTGCCCTCTATTCCGCAAACGCTCCATTCGGGGCGAATGTAGTGGGACTGGACGCCGCGGCATGGCGCTGGTTCGGCAGAAGTTCAAACGATCTTTCATGGGCGGAGGCGGCTGTTTTGGCGACGCTTCCAAACAGTCCCGCTCTTATTCACCCGGGGCGTAACCGCGAAACCTTAAAGGCAAAAAGAGATTTACTCTTAAGCAAACTTTTTAAAAACGGTTACTTTGACGAGGAGACCCTTGCCCTCAGCGTTGCGGAGCCGCTCCCAGGAGAGCCGCTCCCTCTGCCGCGCATCGCTCCTCATCTGCTTGACAGGCTGGTTTTGGAAACAAAAAAAAATACTTCGTTAAGAAAAACGGCGGCTTTTGTCTCAACGATAGATCGCGGCATACAACTGCGGGTTACGGATATTTTAAACCGCGCGTCAGACCGTTTCGCGCTGAACGGAATATTTAACGGCGCTTGCGTTGTGCTTAATACGCAGACAGGCGAAATCGCCGCCTATGTGGGCAACACAAATACGCTCCATGCCCCCGATGTCGACATTGCGTCCTCTCGCCGCAGTTCCGGAAGTTTGTTAAAACCTTTTCTTTATGCCGCCATGCTTGATTCGGGGGACATACTTCCGTCGTCTCTGGTGAGCGACATTCCTACGCGTATTGGAAGTTTCAGTCCCGAGAACATGAGCAGAAATTATTTAGGCGTGGTTCCCGCCGACGAGGCGTTGGCGCGCTCCCTCAATGTTCCCGCCGCGCGTTCCCTTCGCGTTTACGGCGTCGAAAGATTCGCCCAGTTTCTCCGCTCGTTGGGGCTTACAACCCTCTTTCGCTCCGGCAATGAGTACGGTCTTCCGCTGATTCTCGGCGGCGCGGAAGTTACTCTTTATGAAATAACAAAACTTTACGCTACACTCGGACGGACAGCCGACTCTTCCTCCAAAGGTACAAAATTAATTTCTTCCGGGGCGGCATGGCTCACTCTGGAAGCGCTGGTTAACGCGGCGCGTCCCGGTGAGGAAGCCATTTGGCGCGAATACGCCGGAGCAAGACACATTGCGTGGAAAACGGGAACAAGTTTCGGTTTCCGAGACGCGTGGGCTGTCGGCGTAACTCCCGAATGGACGGTAGGCGTCTGGATAGGAAACGCGTCGGGCGAGGGAAGACCGGAACTGCGAAGCGCCGTTACCTCCGCCCCCGTACTCTTTGAAATTTTTTCCGTTCTCAGTTCTCTCGGCGGAAACCGAAACGCGTGGTTTAGCAAACCCACAATCGAACTACAGCAAGCGGAAGTTTGCGCGTCCTCCGGCTTTCCCGCTTCCGTTAATTGCGCCGACATAAAATATGTTGATATACCCAAAGACGCGCCCGCCGCCAAACCATGCCGTTTTTGTCAAATAATAACTTTGGACGATACTCTTACTTATCGCATAGTTCTTAAATCCGGCGTTTCCACGGCGGCGGTACAAAGAAAGTGGTTTGTTCTTCCCCCGGCGGAAGAATGGTATTACCGCCGCTGGAATCTTGACTACAAACCCTTGCCGCCGTATTTAAATTCCAAAGATTTATCGAACCGAGGCGAGGGAGTGCTTGCCCTTTTTAATCCGGAGCCCGACAGTCAGGTATATGTTCCGCGGGAATTGGACAACAGCGAGGGTAAAATAGTTTTCTCCGCCGCCCACCGCGATGAAAGGGAAATAATTTATTGGCATCTTGACGATATATTTCTGGGCTATACGCAGAATTTTCACGAAATGGAAGCCCGTCCCAAGCCCGGTTTGCGGACATTAACGCTTGTCGATTCAGCCGGCAATACGATAGTAAGGCGTTTTACGGTTTTAGACAGCAATTAGGGAAGCGGAAAGGTATAGATTCGCGCCTTCCAATCAATTAGAATATATCCATGGATAAAAAGGTTCCGTTTACATTTTTGCGTTTGTTTTTGGTATTTTTCTCCGGCGCGCTGATGGCGTTTAATATAAGAACATTTGTTCACGCCGGCGGCATTATTCCCGGCGGATTTACCGGACTTTCCCTGCTGATTCAGGAAATATGTTTACGTTACGGAAAATTCCATCTGCCTTTCAGTGTGCCGTTTTACATTTTTAACTCTATTCCCGCGGCGATATGTTTTAAAATTATCGGCAAGAAATTTACCCTCTATTCCGTGTTATCCATTTTTACTACCGGCTTGCTTACCGACTGGCTGCCTTCCATGTTCATTGATGTAATCCAACTGCATGACACTTTGCTTTCGGCTGTGTTCGGCGGATTTATAAACGGGTTGGCAATCGCTATATGTCTTTATGCCGGAGCCACATCCGGCGGATCCGATTTTATCGCGATTATTATTTCAGACAGATACCACAAGGACGCGTGGCATTATATTTTTATAGGGAACTGCGTTATTCTGGCGATTGCGGGATATCTTTTCGACCTAGACAAGGCTTTGTACTCGGTAATTTTCCAATTTGCAACCACTATGGCGCTGGAAAAACTTTACCGGAATTACCAGCAAAGGACGCTTCTTATTATCACCAACAAACCGGATTTAATTTTTTCGGTTATCAATGAAAAGACGCACCACGGCGCTACCTGTTTTGACGGCTTTGGCAGTTACGAAAAGAAAAGCAGAACATTGCTTTATTCTGTGGTAACCGCCAGCCAGATAAAGGCTCTTATTCCCGCAATAAGAAAAATTGATGAAGAAGCGTTTATCAACGTACTAAAGACCGATCAACTTAACGGACGGTTTTATCAACAGCCTTTTGATTAAGCTTTGTGTACGCAAAAAAAAGGCTGTCCAACGGACAGCCTTTTTTGAAAACGTTGTTTCTAATAGATTAACTGTACGTGGTATTGAAAATTGTTAAGTTGAATAGGAGTAGTAGCGTTTTTTAAGCCTAAGCCTTTCCAATTGCTATTTTTACTGAGTTGTATTTTTTTTCCGTTTCCGCGTTCCAACCATGCCTGTACATAGAGGTATTTGTTGTCTGTAGTATTTGACGGAGGAACAACCAGATCTTGAGTTTCAATCGGTGGTGTTATCGCTGATTCAAAGTTACCTTTACTAAATTCAAGTATGTTTTCATTTTTATACGGACCTGTTTTATAACAGTCCGACTCCTTTCCTATTAACCAATACAATACCACCTTGTCGCCGGTTTGAAAAAAACCTTTTTTGCCGGTAAATCCCGGAGTAATTTTATATTTAGCAGTGTCTGTTGTTGTTGCGTCCTTTTCATCTATTGTAAGGGATAATCTCGACATAAGATATTCTTCGAAGTCAACGACTGTTGTAACAGCAGCGGTAAGGTATTCGGTTAAATTGTCGCTGGTTCTGATCCCTTTTAGACGGTACAGGTATTTGGCTTCGGCAAAGGGAAGTGTTCGGTCGTATACTGTGGTTAATGCAAACGAAAGGTTGTTAAAAATGTCCACCGTCGGAGTTCCAATCGGTGAGTCGTTAGTGGGAAGAGTGGAAAGTTTTGCGGTTATATCGCTGAAATTTCCCGGATTACCGTTGGCATTCACTGTTGCTCTTTCAATGGAGTAAAGAGTACCGGGTGAGGCTTTTATGTCGGTCAGAGAGATTGAAGCATAAAAACCGGTAGGAGAATCGGAACCTTGGGGAACAGTATTAGCTGAGAGATCAATACTGGCGACAGATAGAACAGCGTCGTCGCCAAATAATGGAGTATATATTTTAATATCCTTTTGCCACCTGCCTATGTCTTTGACTGCTGACCTTGGTATTGCTAAAACCGTATAGGTATATGTAGTATCCGGGGTTAAAGTATTTCCAGCAGTAGTATTTAAATCAGAAAACGACCATATTCCGTAATTCCTCTTTAGCATAGTGGGAAATTCCAGCGTAAGATCTATAGGCGTATTTTGCCCGCCGCCGCTGCGCAATACTTTATACTCGTCCGCTTCAATAATTGTTGGCCATGTCAGAACTACGCCGTTGGATAATACTCTTTCGGTAACAACAGGATTGCCTATAGATGTTAAATAAATATCATTTCTGATTTCTTCACCGATGACAGTTTCTTCGGAATTGTCTTCGGTACATCCCGCAAAAAACAATGCGAATACCAGCGTCAATGCCGCTATTCCTGATAGAAAAAAGCTATTCTTTTTCATTTTATATCCTCCTAAAAAAAGATATAATAAAAAAGCCCCTGCCGCAAAGTAACAACAAACAACGTTTGTTGGTCTTCCCGGACAAACTTTTGTTGGCGGGGGCTTTCTATCTCCCATGAAAAAATGATATTTGGTATAAAATTAATTTTATAAGGTAGTTTATTACAAAAATTGAATCGGGGGGGGGGTATGATCAATATGGGTGTTTTTGCAATTCAACGAGCCGCCGAGTTGTTTTTGGTTAAGATTTCCCTTAAAAAGACAGAAAATCGTGTAGGATTTAATTATTCTCACTATGATTTATTATATATTATTTGGTAAGTTTTGTCAATTAATAAAAGTAAATTCATAAAAAATAACAGAAAAGAGTTTTTATACCCATAGTTTTGCTGCTATTCGTAATGTTAATATTTATCTTCAATAAGTGTTGGTAATTTTTTGCAAAATTCGTAAAAAAAACATGGCAGAATGTGCAATTTCGTAGTATATTTAAAAGGTTGTATATGGTTTAAGGAGCATTGGTGACCAAGCACGATTTCCCCAAAATCCACTTTTATGATCAGGATTTTGTCGATATTTACGATAAAACATGGGCGTGGATACAAGATTGCTGGATTAGCGGCGGCGAAAAGAGCAAAATAGAAGGAAAAATCTTCTCTTACCCCGACTCTCAGGTGGTAACTCAGACTGACGCTATTCTTTCCTCGTTTTTTCTGGTGTACTCCAACAGTATTTTCCAGGCTCATTCAACTTTGGACCTCTTTTACAGTCGTCAGGAGGAAAATGGGGCTATACGCTCTACCTATGACGTCAATACGGGGGCTCCTGTAATCGAAAAAGACAACCCGGAAGGGCTTGGAATGCCCCTTTTTGCATGGGCGGAGCACAATATCTACCATAAATCGGGTAATAAAAAGCGGGTTAAGGACACTTTACCCATTTTATGCAAATACTCAACATGGATCGATTCTACCTTTAAAAAGTCAAACGGACTGTACAAAACGCCCATGGGGTCCGGCGGAATGACAAACGCTCCCCGCGGGGACGCCTACTATCCCATGGACTTCAACACCATGATGGCGATTAATATGCTCTATATTTCCGCCCTTGCGGATATTTTGAACGATAAAGAAACAAGCTTTCAGTACAAACGGCTGTATTTCTCCCTTAAAACCAGAATTAATACGTTGATGTACAACGCAACGGACGGCTTTTACTACGATATCAACAAAAACGAAAAACAAGTCCCCATTAAAACAATTGCGGGATACTGGCCCCTCTTGGCGGAAATTCCCAATGGGGAAAAAGCCGAGCGCATTATCGAAAAACTTTCCGACCCCAAATATTTCGGCACGGCTCACCCCTTTCCGTCCATCGCGCTCTCCGAAAAAGAATTTGACGAAACAGGGAAAGGATTCAGAGGATCGGTTTTTCCTTATCTGACATTCATGGTTATAAAAGGACTTGAACGTTATCAACGCTGGGACTTGGCGCGCGAGTGCGCGATTAGGCATGTTTACTTTATGCTCGATTCAATGAGTCCGGACGGGAATCATCACAAGGGAAATTTGTGGGAAGCGTATTTACCCACAAAGGAAGGTCCCGCAAAATGGTCGGGCAAACCGACTTTTCCTCGTCCGCAGTATTTAACCTACGACGCGCTTTCAACAATCTGTCTTATCATCGAAAATATTGTCGGGCTTTCAATTTCGCTTCCGCGCAAAACAGTGGATTGGGTTATTCCCAGTCTGGAAATTATGGGCGTGGAAAATCTTTCGCTTAAAAATAATATGATTACGATTCTTTCCAACAAGAGCGGAAGAGGCTGGGAGATACACATGGAAAGCGAAAAACTTTATTACTTTACCATTAATATTCTGGGTGTGAAAGAAAAAACATTACCAATTCCCTCCGGTAAATGTTCAATCCTTATTGATAAGCTGTAATAAAATATGAGCGATATAGAAGTTTCAACTTATAAACCCTCAGACGGAACAACGTTAACAGCGATTATAGAAATCGGCTCAACGGGAATAAGATTGAACATCGCGGAAATTCATTCAAACGGAGGCTGGCAGGTGCTGGACAGGGCGATGCGTCCCGCGTCTCTTGGGCGTGATGTTTTTACTTCCGGTTTGCTTTCACGCGAATCAATACTTGAGTGTCTTGCTGTTCTTCAAAACTACCGCGAACTTTTGTCGGGGTGGGGCATTGCGGATAACAACATTCACGTTATCGCGACAAGCGCCCTTCGCGCCGCGCGCAACAGAGATGTTTTTATAGACAGGATCTATCAGGAAACAGGATTTAATCTTTCCATTGTGGAAGGTATCGAAGAAAACAGATTGATGTATCTTGCGGTGCGTTTCGCGCTGAAGCAGGATCTTCCTCTTTTTTGGAAAGCTAATTCAATGATCATCGAGATTGGCGGCGGCTCTACGGAAATTATGCTCCTTCGGCGCGGGCAAATGGTAGCGGCTCACAGTTTAAAAATGGGAACGATAATTATCGATCAGCGTTCACGTCAGGGATTTAACACCGGCGCTTTTTATGAACGTTATTTAAATGAAAATTTAAAGAATACTCTGGGACATTTAAACATGGAAATGGATCTTGCCCATGTGAGGGTGTTAGTGGCTTCCAGCGGAGACGCGCGTATTGTCGCGGACAAGGCGGGAAAAGAATTAAACGAAAATTGCCGCATTATTGATCGCGAAGATTTTATAAGGTTTATAGAAAAAATCCGCAATTACAGCATAGAAGATAGCATGAATGAATTTGGAATTACTTATGCCGAAGCCGAAGGGCTTGTTTTGGGTCTTTTGGTACTCAAACTTTTTCTTGAACAAACGGGAGCCGCGAGTATCGCCGTTCCTCTTGTTACAATCCGCGACGGCTATCTTGTCGATTTGGTTTCCGGCGTTGACTCTTCTTTGCAGGACGAATTCTTTTCGCAGATTATCGCTTCCGCCGTTAACCTTGGGCGTAAATATCATTTTGACGAGGCGCACGGCAAACTTGTCGCTAACCACTGCATGACATTATTTGACGCTCTTACAAAAGAGCATGGCATGAACAGGCGGCATAGGATAATGCTGGAGACAGCCGCTATTCTGCACGATGTCGGCGCTTACATAAAAGAGTCGGGACATCAGAAACACGGTCAGTACATTGTCGCTAACTCTGAAATTTTCGGGCTTCATCAGGGCGAGCTTGAAATAATCGCCAACGTAATCAACTGTCATCGCGGGGAACCGCCCACTCATTCCGATCTTGAGTTTATGACACTCCAACGCGAAGAGCGCGTTCTTGTTTTAAAAATGGCTTCGATTTTAAGAGTAGCGGACGCGCTGGATCGCGGTCATACTCAGCAAGTAAAAAAAATTACTGTGGAACGCCGCCCGGAAACAGTAGTCGTCCATGTGGATAAAGTCTATGATCTTTCCCTTGAACTTATGGGTATTGAAGAAAAGGGCGGATTGTTTCAAGATGTATTTGGATACAAAGTCATACTAAGCTAAAGAGTTAAAAATGAAATTTAAAGAAAAAACTTTCCGCCCCTCCGCCGTTATTTTTGACATGGACGGTCTTATGTTTGACACGGAAAATCTGACAATTCCTTTTTGGGAAGTTGCGGGCAAACCGTTTGGCTATAACATAACCTATGACATTGTTCTTCGCATGGTAGGTATAAGCGCCGAAAGAGCGCGATTAGTTATGCAAGAAGAATTCGGCGATGATTTTCCTTATGACGCTATTCGCGATGAGTTCAGAAAGATTGTACAAACAGAAGTAGAAAAAAACGGAGTGCCCTTAAAGCCGGGGCTTCTCTTTTTGCTTGATCGACTTTCCGCCGCAAAAATCCCTCTTGGAGTCGCAACTTCTTCCCGAAGCGCCACGGCAAATAATATGCTCAGCAAAGCCGGTATAATCGACCGTTTTGCTGCGCTTACCTGCGGCGATGAAGTAAAAAACGGAAAACCCGCCCCCGACATTTTCCTACTTGCGGCGCAAAAATTAGGTCAGCCGCCCTCCGCCTGCGTCGGCTTTGAAGACTCGCCTCCGGGGCTTCAAGGACTACACGCCGCAGGGATACGCTCGATTTTTATTAAAGACCTTCTTGAGCCGTCAAAGGAAATCCTTGCCACGGTTTGGCATAAGTGCAAAGATTTGAAAGAAGCGGCGAAGTACTTGAAGATTTGAAAAAAGGTTAATTTATTATGAAAATCAGCTCTTAATTGTGCTAATTACATGAAAATACACTATAATTGAATAAATGGACAAAATTGAATATAACAAGCTTGAATTCCCCTACATCAGCCGCGATCTTTCATGGGTAGACTTTAACGAACGCGTAATGAACGAAGGTCTTCGCAAGGAGACGCCTCTGCTTGAAAGGTTAAGGTTTCTTTCTATAGTTTCTACAAATTTTGACGAATTTTTCATGGTCAGAGTAGCGGCGTTAAAACGCCTGCAAAAAGCGGAAGCAGGCAGGGCGGTTGATCCTTCCGGCTTAACTCCCGATCAACAACTAAAAGCGATTTCTCAAAGAGTCCATGAGATTATGAACAGACAGTATGAATGTTTGCGTAACGAAATATTTCCGGGGCTCGCGAGAAACGGTTTGTCCCTTCTGCGTCCCGATTCATGGACAGTCCCCCAGCTTGATTTTTTAAACTCGTTTTTTTTAAGCCACATATATCCTGTTTTAACCCCCCTGCGTTTGGAAGACGACAAGCCCATGCCTTTTATCGAAAGCCGCTTATTAAACGCCGTATTTCTGCTTGAGCCTGAAAGTCCGAATCCGCCTCCGGGATTGGAACTGGAAGCCGCCGCCGCGCCAAAGGAATTAAAAGTTATTATCCCGCTGCCCGGCGTTTTAGACAGACTTGTCTGGATGCCGAGTTTTGAGACGGAGCATACCAACGGCGAAAAAGAAAAGTTTCAGCTTGCTTTACTGGAAGATGTAATTGTCACATGGGGCGCTTATCTTTTTCCCGGTTTCAAAATAAAAGAATCCATGTTATTTAAAATTAACAGGGACGCGGATTTTTCCGTTGACGAGCAGAGAGACGAAGATTTTGTTTCGGCGATGGTAGAAGTTCTGGAAGGCAGGGGAAGATCGGATTGTATCAGGATGGTTTATTCAGGCGGAAGCGTTCTGTTAAAAGAAGAACTTGCAAAGCGTTTTTTGCTTGATAATGATTTTTTATATGAAGTTGACGGACCTATTAACCCTGTTGATTTTATGGACTTATCAGGTGTGGCAGCATTGGAAGACTTAACGGAAAAGCCGTGGAAGATTCATAAGCCTTTGGTTTTTAACGAGGACACATTGATTTGGGATCAAATAAGTCAGGGCGACATTATGCTGCATTTGCCGTATCAGTCTTTTGATCCTGTTGTCAGGTTTTTTCAGGAAGCTGCGGTAGACCCGCAAGTTATTTCGATAAGAACTGCGCTTTACAGAACGGGTGGCGCTATTCCGGGAATAGGGCTCAATTCGGGGTCTTCCGCTTTTTCACCGGTAGTTCGCGCGTTAGAGCAGGCGGCTTTGAACGGCAAGCATGTAACGGCGGTGGTAGAACTTAAAGCGCGGTTTGACGAGGAGCGGAATATTTCCTGGGCGAACAGATTGGAAAAAGCGGGCGTTATCGTTGTGTACGGACTTTCGCACTTAAAAATTCATTCTAAAATTTCGATGGTTCTGCGCAGAGAGAATGATCGCGTAAAGCGTTATGTGCATCTTTCCACCGGAAATTACAACGACAGAACAGCGAAATATTACGAGGATATTTCTCTCTTTACCTGCCGCGAGGATATTGCCTATGACGCGGGGCTTATTTTTAATATGCTCACAGGTTATTCAATCGTACAAACAATGACGAAACTTACAATCGCGCCTACCGCTCTTAAACGCCGTTTCCTAGAGCTTATCGAAAGAGAGGCAAACAGGGCAAGACAACAGTATCCCGCAAAAATAATGGCAAAAATGAATTCTCTTACCGATGTCGAGATAATAAAAGCGCTTTACAAAGCATCCGAAGCCGGTGTAAAAATTTCTTTGTGTATTCGCGGTATTTGCACATTGGTTCCCGGCATTATCGGAGTCTCCGAAAACATCCGAGTAATCAGCGTCATCGACCATTATCTTGAACACTCAAGAATTTATTACTTTTCCAACGGAGGCGCGGATGAAATTTATTGCGCCAGCGCCGATTTGATGACGCGTAATCTTGACCATCGCGTGGAAATTTTATTCCCTATACAGGATGAAAAACTTCGCGAAGAATTGTATGATATGCTTAACGATTATTTCCGCGATAATTGTCAATCTTCTGTTTTGGACAACGAAGGCAAGTGGACGCTGCTTTCTCCTCCGGCGGAAGAAAAACCTTTCCGCGTTCAGAAAGAAATGCTTTTCCGCGCGGCAAGGGACAGTGAAAATCCGGGACCCGTAAAACTTGAATATACGGTGCGGCGCAGTCCGCCCGCTGATAGGAGTTAATTATGTTTTTTGATCAATATTATTTATTGTTGGTAGTACCCACGCTGATTTTATCGCTTTGGGCGCAGATTACGGTTAAATCGACTTTTGCTAAGTATTCAAAAATACCGTCTTCGCGTGCGATTACAGGCTTTGACGCGGCGAATCTTTTGTTAAAATCAAATAATATCAGGGACGTAAAAGTTGAGCGTATCGCAGGCTCTCTTACCGATCATTATTCCCCTATGGAAAAAGTATTACGGCTTTCTCAGCCTGTGTTCGGCTCAACGTCAATCGCCGCGGTGGGAGTTGCCGCGCATGAAGCCGGACACGCTATTCAACACGCGGTACACTGGAGTCCCCTTGCGCTGAGAAGCACGCTTGTACCTGTGGCGAATATCGGCTCAAGAATCGGTCCCTGGCTTGCGATAATCGGGCTTGCTATTTCCGGTCAATCTTCTTCCGGTATTGCGATGATGTTATTCAATATCGGAATTCTGCTTTTCGGCGGAGCCGTGCTTTTTTATGTCATTACCCTGCCGGTTGAAATAAACGCATCCAGAAGGGCAATAGTCGTTTTGCGCGCTAATAACGTTTTAAACGAAAAAGAACTAAACGGAGTAAAAAAAGTTTTAACCGCCGCGGCTTTAACATATATCGCTTCCGCTCTTACCGCAATTGCCAGTTTACTGCGCCTTATTTTGCTATCACGCAGAAGAAGGTAAATTTTTTCTTAATAGAAGCGTAAAAACACTAAAAAATATACAATTTATTAGTAAATTATCATATTTTTTAGTAAACTAGCTTGTTCTATTGCCTATTATAATGGTATAATAATCGTATAATTAATAAGGTTTTAAAAAGGATTAAAAATTATGCTTCTGGAAACAATATACTATAGTTTTTTTAATTTGATTTGTGTTCTTGTGTTGTCATTAATCGTAATTGCTCTTTTGATAATTTTATTTTTAAGACGCGCCAATGAAAAGAAAAAACTTGAAAAAATGGTGCAGTTTCAAACCAAAGAGTTAGACAAACGTTTAAAGGAAGCGCTGACTGAACTTGAATCTACCAAATCAGAAAGCAGATCTAAATCAGCTTTTTATATAAATATAAGCAATGAGATAATGACGATACTGAACAGTATCGTAGGTTTTTTGGTGACGGCGTTAGATGGTAACACTTCTCAGAAGACCAGCGATTCTTTGTCTAACATTCGCATAAATACTGAAAAGCTTATGCAGATTGTTAACGACATCATGGATATTTCTAAAATTGAATCCGGTGAAATGTCCCTGAAAAAAAATCCCTTTGATATGCATGAGCTTTTTGCCGGCTGCAGAACATTGGTAATGCCTAGGGCGGTGGAAAAAGGTCTGCTGCTTCACTTTTACGCCGAGCCGAGCGTAGGTAAAAAACCGGTCGGCGATATCGCGAGGCTTCGTCAGGTGTTTGTAAATCTGCTTTTCAACGCGGTAAAATATACAAATTCCGGTATGGTTAAGCTTGTGTCTGATATTCTAAGTATCGATGATAAATCAATAACGATACACTTTGAGGTTAAGGACAGCGGCGTTGGTATGTCGCCGGAACAGATAGCTAATGTGTTTAAACCGTTTTCGCTGGTGGAAAAATCTTATAAAAACGGCGCCACGGGACTTAGCTTGCCGATTACCAAAAGCATTATCGAAATGATGGGAGGCACTCTCTCTGTTGACAGTACTCCCGGTATTGGAAGCAGATTCAGTTTTGATCTTACCTTTGATACAATTGACGTATCCATGGATGAAATGCTTCGGGAAAGAGTTTCATATAAAGACGTTGACAAGCCGTTATTTGACGGCGACGTTCTGATATGCGAAGACAATTTTATGAAGCAGGAAGTCATTCGCGAACATCTTACAAGCGTTGGTCTGAAAACCAACATCGCGGAAAATGGATTAATCGGTATAGAGATGGTTAAGAATCGAATAAATAAAGGCGAAAAGTTATACGATTTAATTTTTATGGATATGCACATGCCGGTAATGGACGGTCTTGAGGCGGCGGTTGAAATCGTAAAAATGGGCATTAAGATACCTATTGTCGCTCTTACCGCTAACATAATGGTTGATGATATGGATATGTATAAGACGCATGGTATAGTAGATTGCGTAAGTAAACCGTTCACGGCTCAGGAATTGTGGCGTTGTTTGCTGAGACATCTGCCGCCCGTAAATAAATCCGGATCACAATCGGAATCTGACACGGAAATTCAGGAATCGCTTGAAAAATATTTTGTAAAAGCAAATATAAACAAATACGATGAAATTTGCAAATGTATGGAAGCAGGCGATATAAAACAGGCGCACAGACTTGTATATACATTAAAAGGAAACGCGGGACAAGTCGGAAAAAATCGTCTGCAGTCCGCTGCCGCCGCTGTGGAACATCAGCTTGCCGACGGTACAAACTCGGTTACTCCCGACCAAATGACCGCGCTTAAAAATGAATTGGATTCCGCGCTTACGGAATTTCAATCGTTAATTGATAATAATTAATTTTTGTTGGAGGAAAATATATGGCGGAAAACCAGCCAAGTAAGGAAGTAATAGATTTGTATAACAAAGGAAATGCCGCTGGAATGCTTAGTAATTTTGTTGAAGCGTTTAAATATTATCTGTCCGCGGCGGAACAGGGATACGCTCCCGCTCAATGTAATCTTGCTTTTTGCTATGAGAAAGGACACGGCGTCGCCTTAAACTATCAAAAGGCGCTTGATTATTATCAAAAAGCCGCAAAGCAGGGATATTTGCCCGCTTTATGTAATTTGGGATGGTGTTATGAAAGCGCCTGCGGAGTAGAGCAGGATTTGGAAAAAGCTGTCGCATATTACAGTAAAGCCGCAAAAGAAGGTTATGCGCCGGCTCAAAGCAATTTTGGTTTTTGTTGTGAAAACGGCAGCGGGACGGCCAAAGATATTAATCAAGCTTTTGAATTGTACAAAGCATCCGCGGCAAAAGGTAATGTTTCCGCTCAATTCAGTTTGGGCGGGTGTTATGAATTCGGCAAAGGAACAGAAAAGGACTTAGCAAAAGCTTTTGAATGGTACAAAAAATCAGCGGAGCATGGATACGCGCCTGCGCAGAATTGTCTTGGTATTTGTTATGAAAATGGCAACGGAACGGCAAAGAATCTGCTTGCCGCCTCTGAATGGTATGCCATTGCCGTAGAACAAGGATATACGGCGGCTAAAAAAAATCTGGATAACCTTAAGAAAAAATAATCGGTTGATTATATTCTTGCCACGCCGCTTTTTTTCGCCGCCTGCGCCGCAGCGTTAGCCACAGCGTCTTTAACTCTTGGATCAAAAGCCGCGGGAATAATGTAATCGCTGCGTAATTCGTTCTCGCTTACAAGCCCGGCAAGCGCGTAAGCCGACGCTATTTTCATTTCATCGTTAATGTCGCTTGCGCGCACGTCCAGTGCTCCGCGGAAAATGCCGGGGAAGGCAAGAACATTGTTAATTTGATTCGCAAAATCACTGCGCCCTGTTCCCACTACCGCGGCTCCCGCGGCAAGAGCCTCATCCGGCATGATTTCCGGCGTCGGGTTAGACATTGGAAACAAAATCGCGTTAGAAGCCATAGATTTTACCATTTCCCGAGTTACCATGCCGGGCGCTGAAACGCCGATAAATACATCGGCTCCCCGCAGAACGTCGGCAAGGCTTCCCTTCTTCATTTGTTTATTGGATATTTCCGCCATCTCCGCCTTTTCGCTGTTAAGCCCTTGTCTGCCCTTGTAAATCGCCCCCTGACGGTCGCATAGCACAACGTCGTTTAAACCGGCGGTCTGCAACAGTCTTATTACGGCTATTCCCGCCGCGCCCGCGCCTAATGTAACTACGCTGATATTTTCCAGTTTTTTCCCAGTAAATTTTAATGCGTTAATAAGCGCCGCAAATGTTACAATCGCCGTGCCGTGTTGATCATCGTGGAAAATGGGAATATCGCACCGCGCTTTTAATTTTCTCTCAATTTCAAAACAACGGGGAGCGGAAATATCTTCCAGATTAATGCCGCCGAAACTTCCCGCAAGCATGGCTGTTGTTTCTACGATAACGTCAACTTCTTTTGAACGTATGCAAAGCGGAACGGCGTCAACTCCGCCAAAGGCTTTAAACAACACGCATTTCCCTTCCATTACGGGCATACCCGCTTCGGGACCAATATCTCCAAGTCCCAGGACGGCGGTGCCGTCGGTTACAACGGCGACTGTGTTCCAGCGCCCTGTAAGTTCCCAGCTTTTTTCGGGATTTTTTTGTATTTCAAGGCAGGGTTGGGCGACGCCGGGGGTATAGGCGAGCGACAGATCTTCCCGCGTTGATACCGGCATCTTGGGTACGATATCAAGCTTACCGCGCCACTGGTAATGCTTTTTTAATGATTCTTCCGCGTAATTCATAATGAAATCAATATATTAGAAAATCACCGTATTCGCAAGCGGGTTGTTTTATGTTAAAATAACGAAACATTAAGTAATTGGAGAATATTTTGATAATAGGAATAGATATTGGCAGTACCATAACAAAAGCTGTTTCCATAGAAGACGGAAAAGTAACAAGAAAAATAAAAACAAAAGCGTTAGACGCTGTAACAGCCGCTACCGGCGCTTTTGGAAAAATAGTTCTTGAAAACGGAATAAAAATAAGCGCTGTGGAAAGAATCGAAATTACCGGAGCCGGCGCGTCAAAAATTAAAGATGATATTTTCGGTATTCCCACAGGCAGGGTAAATGAGATTGAGGCTATCGGCATAGGCGGAATGTTCCTTTCCGGTATGAATAATATAATTATTACAAACATCGGAACGGGAACCGTAATAATCGAAGCCGGCGATAAAGGCATTTCTCATTTCGGCGGGTCAGGCGTCGGCGGCGGAACAATTTTAGGGCTGGGAAAAAAACTTTTATCCGTCGCCGAGTTTCACGACATTATGGAGCTTGCAAAAAACGGAAAATTAAGTCAGGTTGATCTTTTAGTCGGCGATATTACGGATATGAGCCTGAGTTTTTTAAACGGCGAAAGTACCGCTTCCAATTTTGGGAAAATGCTGGATACCGCAAATCATAGTGATATTGCTCTCGCGATTATCAACATGGTGTTTCAGGTAATAGGCGTTCTTTCTGTTTTTGCGGCAAAGGCAAAGAATTACAGCCGCGTTATTGTTACGGGAAACGGCAATAAAAACCCGATAGGCAAAAAAGTGCTTACCGATGTTTCAGCTATGTATGGAATTGAATTTGTTTATCCTGAACATGCCGAATATACTACGGCGATTGGAGCCGGATTATCAAACAGGAAGTGATATAAAGAACAGCGTTCCTTTGTTGGCTTCTGACTTAACTTTAATGGACCCTTTTACTTCTTTTATACGATCGCGTACAAGATTTAAACCGATACCTCTTCCGCCGTGTACGGTTTCCGTATCAGCGGTGCTAAAGCCGGGCATGAATATTACTTTCATTAACACGTCGGGATTTTTTGCTTCTTCCTGTTTGATTAAGTTTTTGGCTAACGCTCTATCGGCAATCTTCTTGTAATCAAGACCTTTTCCGTCGTCAATAAGTTTTATATGAATATTTTTGCGATCTTCCGTCATCTTGATAGAAAGTTTTATGACGCCTGTTTCGCTTTTCCCTTTGGCTTTTCTTTCTTCAGGCGACTCTATTCCATGTAAAGCGGAGTTGCGGATTAACTGCATTAGTATTTCTTTCATTACGCGTCTTGGACCTTTATCAATGGCTTCGGAGTCAATATCAGAAGAAATAAATTTAATTTGTTTTTCCAAATCTTCGGCGACTCTGGATGTTGTTTTAGCGAGAGATTCAATAAGAACTTTGATATTTTGTTTCTCGCCGCCTTTGTTCTTGCCGCTGCCTCCCGCGTAACTTTGTATCTTGTTAAGAATATCCGCAAACCCGTCTTTTTCTTTGGAAATTTTCTCTATTTCCATGGTCAGATTTAACATTTCGCTGAAAGGCACTTCCTTTACTTCGCGTAATTTTTTAATTTTTGATTCCAGAGCGTGTACCTTGTTGCCGAATACGTTTAATCCAAGTATAACCGCGTTTGATTTAATGGCGTGAACAGATTGATAAATCTTTACAAGCGCGTCGTGCGTTGACATAGCTTCGTTTTTAAGTATGCCGTTAATTTCACTGATTTCATGTTCCATATCCGCCATGAAATCGGAAAATACATCCGGCTCTACCTGAATAAGTTCAAAGACAGACTGCATTTCTTCCTGACGTCTGGCTTCTTCTTCCGCTAACCTTTGCTGTAATTCAACTCTGGTGGTAATATCGTATATTGTTACAAGAATAAAAACTTCGCCGTGTCCGCGTTCTACTGTGGCAAAAGCAAATTGAAAAACTTTTTTTTCTTCTGTTTCTCTGTTTATATAATGAAGCTCGTTTAACGGATTTATATCATCAAGCATTTCTTGATCATAAGTGCGTTCAAGTATCATGTTAAAGTAATCTTTTATCGCTTCAGATTCGCTGGGAGTAACTGAATCGTTAATTATGTCCATTAAGTTTTTTCCGAAGAGTTTTGTATCCGATAACAGTTCTTCCAAATATCTTGAATAATGATCCTGAATAATATAATCCTTATCCATGAAGAAAAGACCAATCTTCATGCTGTCTTTCATAACGGCGATTTCATCGCGTTCGGCAAGATGAGTCATGTCATATAAGCTGATAAGAGTGCCGCCGCCGCCCGGTAAACCGTGTGAAGCCGCTTTAAAGTAGCGTTTTTGTCCGTTTAATGAAAATTCCCAGTCTTCCGCGTAATCGTCTTTTTCTTTTAACATTTTTCCCGCGTGATTCTTTAAACTTCGTCCCGGGAAAAGATCGATAAGAGGGCGTCCCTGAACCAATGTCGGATCATCCGTACCCGCCAAATCGGATAAAGTTTTACTCGCGTAGACAATTTCATTGCGTTCGTCTATCATGGCGACAACATTTTCCGTGGAAGCAAGAAGATCCATGAATGAATTTTGATGTTCAAGCGCTTTATTAAGAACAATAGTCGCGGATCTTGTGAGCAGGAGCATGATAATACTGCTGAAAATACAAACAACCCAGATAACCAGAACCGTAAAAAGAGGCACTTGCCCGTTTACCGGATAACCTTTTAAAAGAAGAAAGCCCGTAAAAAGGTTTTGAACGATTATAAAAACCAGAGTTCTGTTAAAATGCGAATAAATACAACTGATAGCGCATAAGAAAATACAGATAATCATGTAATGGGAATCGTACCATTTGCTGAGCATCATAAGCGCGGTGTAGAATAATAACAAAATAAACGGAACATTAAATGCCATTTTGTAATGATTTATTGAATTTCTGATAATCGCGATAACTATCATAAGCGTCAATATCATTACAAGTCCGGCTAAACTGTAATTAACTTTAACATCGGACAGGTTTGTTTCAATAATATAAGATGCGCTTAAAAATAAAATCATTGCGATAGAAGAAGAGTTTGCAATGCTTTTTAATTTGTTATTTTCTGCTTTCTTTATAGCCATGAATAAAGCCTTCCTTAAAGAGCCGCCATCGACGCCAACGGGAATGATAAATTATTTACCGTTACTATTTGTACCGCGTGATTAACCACGTTTATAGTGATACTGGTATCCTGTATATATTCATTGTCAAGCTGAATCCACATTTGCTCAGCGGAATGAATAGTTATTTTCTTCCCCTGAAGATGAATGCAATTTTTCGGACGTTTCCCTCTGGAGTATTTTCTCATGGATGAAAGCGTCCCCAATGGGTGAGACGATCTTATTAACGCTATATCCAAGACTCCGTCGTCCGGCGTCGCTTCAGAAGAACCTGTTAATTTTCCGGCATGATACGGACCGTTTGCGACATGTATAAGGCAGTAACTTCCCGAATAATCCGCGTCATCTACCGTTATTTTATATTCACGCGCGGCGATCTTTTTATCAAAAGAACTGAATACCATGCTTAAATAAGAAGACAGTTTTGAGAATAAAATAAAACTGGTTTTATTCATGTTAGATTTTAAATCTTTTATTCTTTTTGATATTACGGAATTCATTCCTATATAACAGGAATTTAACGCGTAATTTACTCCCCATCTGATTGCGTCTGCAGGAATGGCTGTGCCTTGAACAAGAGACGGAACATCTCTGAATAGCTCGACATTGGCTTCGCCGAAGATTTGTAAAAAGTCATAAGATTCACCGTGAGGAACAGCCGCAATCTGCATATTTGGATAATGAGCGACTGCGTTTATACAATCAAACAGAATTTCTTCTCCGCCTATTGCGTAAACTCTGATAGTATCGCCGGATTGGGCTTTTTCCGCTTCGTCCTGAATTATACTCATTGCGTTTCTTCTGTAACGTGAAAACTGTATGGAGAAATCAGGAGATTCTTGTGTTCTGAAAAATTGTCCTATACCGTCCAGAATGTTATCCATTTTCCACTGCTGGCTATAGAACGCTTTGGGATCGAACACAAAAACATGCTTCATTATGCTCTCTCCCGTTTATTTTTCAACATCAAGCTCTATTGCTATCATTAGGTGAAAAATATCGTTTTCAAACGCTTTGTGAGGAATACAAAGAATACGCGTTTGTTTGCTGGGCCACGCGATTGAATGTTCTTTTCCTTTAATAATTGTAGGAATTGAAATTACAATTTTATCGCCGTTTGGCACTTTTGGCTTAATGTTACCGGCAATAATGTTGTTTATTTCGCCGATAGCGTCCAATACATCGGCGTCAACTTCCGAATGTTTTGAGCCGACAAGTTTATCGGTTAATTTAATCGCTAGGTCAGCTTTCATGGAGACAATTACGGCGCCTTTAACCGCGCCGGAAAGACCGATTACCGCTGAAATATCCCATTCAAAGGCTTTGTCGGGGTCCAAAAAATGCGGATGTTTTGGGCTTACCTCGATACCTACAAATTCCTTAAATGTACTGACGGTAACTTCAACAAATGGTTCTACATAATTTTGTAATTCTACTGTCATTTTCTTACATCCTGAATAAACGTAGTTTAGACAATTTTTGCTTGAATAAATCAAGCTTAATTGGCTTTGTAATATAATCAGTGGCTCCGTGTTTTAACGCCTCAATAACGTTAAACTTTGCGGCTTCACTGGTTACCATAATAATTGGTAAATCCTTATATTGATCCATCGCTCTGACTTGTTTTAAGAAATCAATACCTGATAATCTTGGCATATTCCAGTCGAGCAAGATTAGATCAACAGTTTGAGTTTCCAATAACGCTAAAGCTTCTTCACCGTCTTTTGCTTCAATAAAGTTACATGAAGATTCTACCCCGGAAAAAACACCTTTAACAGTGTTTCTCATAATTCTGGAGTCGTCAACAATCATAATTGTTACACCGGCAGGCATAATACCTCCTTTAAATTAATTATTTACTTAATGATACTATATTTTAATCGGAAAAACAATGACTTTTCTGTATTCTTATGTACTTTTTTTACAATTTTCTTTGAATTTCCGTTCTCCAAGATATAGTCCAATTCCATTTTTCGGGAAAATCCGGCGAAGCCAATTTAAAACTAAATCTACCATATTTAAAACGAATAGTTGTACCTAATGAAAGCTCCCATTTTTCGTCTTTTTCCGGGAAAAAGGTATATCCGGTTTTAGATCTAAGTTGAAAAACCCCGATAGACCATAAAAATTCGCAATTTAAGCCTGCAGATTGCCATGACCAGTCGTTATCAAGCGCGGGATAAATCGATTTATCGCTGTTTTCCCCCGCCAATCCCTTTACTGAGCCTGAAAAATTGATTCCAATAGGGTTTTTTATCCCGATTTTCCGCATATTCAGGGAAATTCCGAAGTTTCCTGCAAAGTTGTCGCTTATTTTTAACGGATTTACCGCGTTTCTGTCCGCTGAAAGGGATATTCTTGTCAGCCGGAGCGTGTTATTGCGGGTTGCCGCGGAGGACGGGAACCGCCAATAAAAGTCTGAAGAACTGCGGTTAAAGTCCTCGTTTAGACCGTTTCCCCGTAATACTGTGCTTATTTTGATTAAAGAACTGTATCTGCCCTTCCACTCGATTTTTGCCGCGCCTCTGAACCCGCCGCCGTGATCAAGTCCATCTCTGTAAACAAACTGTTCCCCCGCGCTGTCCGCTGACAATGAAATTAACAAAGGTCTTGCCTTTTCCCCGAACGGTAAAGACGGCGAAAGGGAAACGCCCAAATTGGCGTAAATATCCTTTCCCACGGCAAAAGTTTCCGATACCGCATAATCCGAGCTTACGGAAAAAGCCGGGTTTGAAAAAAGAAGCCCCGCGGCAAAGAGCCGGAATTCCCTTTCAGGCAGAGGCGGCGAAGCTGAAAACCAAGAGCTTGATTTTGTAGGCGGAAGAGTCGCGCCTGTGTAAAAAGTTTCTATTAATAGCTCAGTATTTTTTGCAAAGGCAAAATCCAGTCCGCCTGAAAACGCCGGTTTGTACTCATCAACTTCCGACTGCGCGGAGACAAAGCCGCGCATTTTTAAATTTGAAAAAACCTCCAGATACGGGCTGGAAAGATACAGGTACGCTTCGTCCTCTTTGGTTGCGGACGCGGCGGTTTTTACATCGGCAATGAGGGGTTTGTGGTTTTCGGCATAGGGCGGCGAGCGAATCCATGGATTGCGAATCCGCGCGGAAAGCCCCCATTCGTCAAGAGTTCCGTAAAGGAGCCGCGAACCTGTCGTTTTGTGGTACAAACTGCCCGTATAATTGGTAACCCATTTTTCGGGATCGCTATACGGCGGCTCCTGAGAAAAGTCCAAAGGACGCTTGTCCAGAACCTGTCCGCGCAGAACAAGTTCAGGGGGAATAAAGTGCAATTTCAATTCCCCGCGGTTATGAAGAGTCCCTAATACTTCAGGTTCGTCCTGAAAAGTAAAAGTTTTCTCTTCCCATGAGCCGCTCCAAAGCAGACTCCAGTTTAGAAGGGGCGCAGACTTGTTATCAGCCGCGCTTCCCTCCGCAAAAAGACCGGCGCCGCACAAAAAAGCGACAACCAAAAAAGATAATTTCTTCATACCTATATATGGCGCGGACTCGTCATTTTGCTTGACTGAATTTGAAAATATTTTTAATTTTTTTATCGTGAACACTCACGAACAACGACAAGATTTCGGACAAAAAGTTCGTGAATGTTCGTGTGGTTCGTGGTAGATCTCTTCTCTCTTTGGTTCGTAGTGAAATTCTTTGGGTATTATGAATCCTTTGCTAACTCTCCGCGTTCCTGTAAATCGGAAAGTATTTTTTCATAAAATTTGCTGTCAATTTTATACTTCATACGGTAAATTAAGTAACTTCCCGCGAAACACAAAAGCGGAAAAATCAGCATGGCGACTTTCATCATTAAAAGACCGGAGGGCGTAACGTCGGCGGCAGTATTGGCTGCTTTAATTCCCGAAATAATTATTACTACGGAAACAACCCCGCTACCTACCGCGCCGCCTATTTTGTTGATTAGCGGCTGGAGAGAGAAAGTGATGCTGTCGTTGCGCTTGCCGAGTTTCCAATGACCGTAATCAACGGAATCGGCTAGGAACATAGTCATTAAAAGCTGGATAAATGACTGCCCAAAGAAAATTAAGACACCCGCAATGCCGATGAATAACATTGTTGAAACAGGAGCGAAGAAAAAGAGCAGATAACCCGCCGTCATGGAAATTATTGCGCCGGTATAGAGAGTTTTACGGTCAAACTTTTTGCTGAAAAGCTGGAAAGTCGCAAGAGCTGTTAATTGCGATATACCCAAAATGGCGGAAAAAACCGAAAACATATTTTCATTGCCGTATGCGTATTTAAAAAAATACAGCCCGAAACTGGTAGTTGTCATATAACCAATCATAAAGAGCGACAGGGAAATAGCCGTAAAAAACAGTTGGTCGTTTTTAATTATAATGTTTACCAGTTCGCGTAACGGAGTATTTTCCTTTTTTTGCGCTACAATGCCCGTCTCCTTTACGCCGAAAATTGTAACGCACATACCCAAAGACATAAAAACCGACACGCAAATAGCAAAAATAAAATAACCTTTTTGCAGAGAGCCGAGTTTATCGCCCAGCGTTTTTGTCAGCGGCACTATGGCGACAACGACAAAAAACAAACCGATATTCGCAAAAATACGGGCAAGCGCCCCTATTTTTTCCCGCTCTTTTTGATCGATACTCAAACTTGGGAGCATTGACCAATACGATATGTCGTGGATCGTGTAACAAATCCCCCACATAAAGTATATAATTGCGAAGGAAATGACGTAAGCGTTTCCCTGAAAGCCAAGGTTGGTAAAGAGCAAAATTGTAAAAATCGGGGAAGTTGCTGCGCCTATTGTAATCCACATTTTAAATTTGCCCCAGCGCGAGTGCGTGTTATCTACGATGAGTCCCATGAATGGATCGTTAAAGGCGTCAAAGATACGGGCGATAAGAATAATTCCCGCCACCCACCACATCGTACTTGTCGGCAGGTTGATTACATCGGTAAGGTAGAACATGAGGAACATGCTGACTATACCGTAAACCATGTCCCTGCCGATAGTGCCCAGACCGAAAGTTATCCGGTTACGAATAAAAGTTTTTTGCATAATAAATTATATCATCAATTTTCTTCTTTTGCCTGCTTTAAATTCATCAATCTTAAAATGACGACCAGCGCCGCGCCGACAACCGCCAAAGCGCCGAGCGCAATAAATTGTAACGCTTGACCATTGATTTTTTTGATAACGATTGGGAACAACAGCGCCGAGAGCATAAAGCCCACCATGACCGCGCCGTAGTTAGAACCGATATTTTTAATGCCGAAATTTCCCGAAGTGAGTACAGGATACAGTCCCGAATAGCCGCCGTAACAGAACGCGACTACCGCGATAATTACAATCAGCAGAACCCCATTGGCGAAACAAAGCCCGAACGCGCCGAGAGCGGTTGCGGCAAGAATGATGATGTCCGCCATTTCGCGCCCGATTTTATCGGACATAAGCGGCGCGCCAAGTCTGCCGAGCGCGTTGGCTATACCTGTGAACATGACAATTCCGGTTGCGAAAGACGCAAGTCCTCTGTTTACCGCCAACTCTTTAAGGCTGGGAAGGATAATGAAAAAGACCGAAGTGCCGAACATAAGAGACAATGCTATCAGATAGAAGCGCAGAGTTTTGATCATTTCCAGAGTAGTGTACTGTTTGCCTTTCAAAACCGGCGCGGCGGCGTTTGGCACTTGCTCCGGCGTTTTTATAAAATTGAACAATAAAAGAACCGCAGCCGCGAAACCTCCGGCTAATATTAAAAATGTATTTTTTACCGCGTTCTCCCCAAGCTTACTGATTAATGTCGTAACAAGCGGCGCGAAGATAACTGTCGAGAGCCCAAACGCGCAAACGCTTATGCCTGTCGCAAAGCCGCGGTTTTGCGGAAACCATTTTTGCGCGCAGGAAATGTTCGCGTTATATCCCGCGCCCACGCCGAAGCCGCCGATAATGCCGTAAAAAATATAGATAAGAAAAACAGGCGCTTTTCCGCCCGCCGGGATCAACGCGGTTGCCAACATACCCGCCGCGACCATTAGCCCGCCAATCAAAGTTGTAATTTTTACGCCGATTTTAGTTTGCAGCTTTCCCCCCGCCAATATGCCTATGACAAAAAAGCAAAGCATAAACGAAGACGTAAGCTTTACACTATCAACAGACCATCCATAAAAATCTTTGACAGGTATTACAAAAACGCTCCATACATAAATTATCCCAAGGAACAACTGTAAAATACTTCCCATTATGAGAACCTTCAACCCCTGTTTGTTTTCCGTTATTGACGACATAATTTTCTCCTTTTTATTGGTATATTCTCAGCATATACGATCATGGCGGAAATGGCTATGGGGATTAACATAGATTTATCTATAATTGTTTACTTGCCGCAATCAAATCATAAACCGCAAGGCTCGCGATGATCGCGAGATCTTCCGCCGCAAACCAAGTTTTTGCCGTTTGATCAAAGAGGATATTTCCGTCCGGGGGAAATTCCTCGCTGGCTTCCCAGATGATAAAAGTCATCGGCAAATACGGAAGAACATGTAGCGTAACAGCGGTATCGCCCATATCAGCTTTTTGTCCGCCCAAGGCAGTACCGGTAGCAATGAGACTCTGCGGATTTTTGCCAAAATGATTAACAAGTGGTTTTACCGCGCGCTTATTAAAATTAGTTTCATAAAAAAGCGCCGGCGCGGCTTCCCTGTAAGCGATTAAATGCCCCGATGGTTTTTGTATCCCGTCCGCCGTCAGATAATGCAGCCATAATATTTTATGCGAAACCGAAGCCGATGAAAGCTGTTTTTCGGTATTGAACCAAGGTATAAAAAATTCTCCGTCTTCATAGCGCACGCCGCATTTTTGGCAAATTTCCTGCGGCGGTATCTGCGAAAGTTTTTGCGCGGCAAGGTTCAGCGCGTCATCGTATCCCAAAAAAGGACTCCTTTTCTGGGATTATACCATTTTTGTCTTTTTTTTATCTATTTTTTTTGATATAATAGACGTATGAAAACAAGCCTTCTTGAACATTTACAGGAAGAAAAATCCATGCGGCTTAAAGGTGGTTTGTATCATACCACCCAAATAAAGTTGGCGTATAATTCCAATCGTATTGAAGGCAGTAAATTATCCGAAGAACAAACCCGCTATATCTTTGAAACCAACACCTTGAATGTAGCCCCCGATGAAACCGCCAATGTGGATGATATTATTGAAACCGTAAATCATTTTATCTGTTTTGATTATATGCTTGACACAGCGGATAAAAATCTTTCGGAAGAAATGATAAAAGAATTTCATCGAATATTGAAAATAAATACCTCTGACTCTCGCAAAGAATGGTTTAAAATCGGCGACTATAAAACTCGTCCCAACGTAGTTGGTGATTTGGAGACAACAGCCCCCACAGAAGTTTCAAACGCAATTGCAACTTTGCTTGATTCGTATAATAAAACTACAATTGATTTTTCTGCACTTGTCGATTTTCACTACCGATTTGAAAAAATTCACCCTTTCCAAGACGGCAATGGTCGTGTCGGCAGAATTATCCTTTTTAAGGAATGTCTTAAACATGACATTGTCCCTTTCATTATAGAAGATGAGTATAAAATGTTTTACTACCGAGGTTTGAAGGAGTTTGAAAAAACGCCCGGCTATCTTATGGATACATGTCTTTCAGCGCAGGATAAGTATAAGGAAGCGGTGGGGTATTTTTTGAAGGAATTGAATTCCTTAAAAGAAAAAAGACGGCGTTTGTTTGAAGAAATAAATAGCCGTGATATTCCTGAAGAAGCAAAGAATTTTGACTTTGTAAAAGCAATCCGTGAGGATAGGGATAGGTGATTATTTCTGCATAAGGGGTTTTGTATTTATACTTTTCTGTGTTATAATTCATTATGTTCCAAAATAATAGTACAGATCAACTTAACACTCTCATTTCCTTGTTTTCCGCAAACATTGCTCAGTACAAAAGCGGTCAGTACGATGAAGCCAATACCCGTACTGATTTTATAGATAAATTTTTTACCCTTCTGGATTGGGACATTGCCAATAATCAGGGTTTTTCTGAAAGTTACCGCGAAGTTGTGCGTGAAGATAAAGTAAAAATAGACGGCTCTAAAAAAGCGCCGGATTACAGTTTCCGTATCGGAGGGGTACGCAAATTTTTTGTTGAGGCAAAAAAGCCTTCCGTCAATATTAAAGATACTGCTGAACCTGCTTATCAGGTACGCCGATATGCCTACACCGCAAAACTCCCTATTTCAATTTTAACAAACTTTGCCGAGTTTGCAGTGTACGATACACGAATCAAACCTGACAAAAACGACAATGCCGGTACGGCTCGCCTTTTTTACTGTACTTTTGACCAGTACGAACAAAAATTTGAATTTATCAGCAGTGCTTTTTCAAAAGAAGCCATTCTGAAAGGAAGTTTTGATAAGTACATTGAAGAAAATAAAAACAAAAAAGGAACATCTGAAGTTGACGAAGAACTTTTGTCTCTTGTGGAAGACTGGCGTGTAGAACTGGCAAAAAATATTGCTAAAAACAACCCAAGTCTTTCAGTGTACGATCTTAATACTGTGGTACAAAAAATCATTGACCGTATTATATTTTTGCGTATTGCCGAAGACAAAGGAATTGAAGACGAGAATCTGCTGTTTTCTGTTGCAAAAAGTCAGAATATTTACGAAAAACTTATTCATCTTTTTACCAAAGCAAATACCAAATATAATTCCGGTCTTTTTGCCGGTGTAGACTGGATCGACAGGGTTAATATTGAAGACAAAGTATTATCTCATATCATTGTAAATTTGTATTACCCTGAATGTCCCTACGAATTTTCGGTATTGCCTGTTGAAATTCTCGGCAGTATCTACGAGCGTTTTCTTGGCAAGACGATTCGTTTTCGCAATGTTAAAGGCGATACCCATACTGCCGTTATAGAAGAAAAACCCGAAGTTAAGAAAGCGGGTGGTGTATATTATACTCCGCAGTACATTGTGGATTACATAGTGCAAAACACGGTTGGCGAAAAAATCAAAAACAAAACGCCGCAGGAAATTTCAAGTTTTAGAATGGTTGATCCCGCTTGTGGTTCAGGTTCATTTTTAGTTGGAGCTTATCAGTATTTGCTTGATTATCATCTTGATTATTACACGCAGGAAAAAAATATAAAATCTGCTTTGAAAAATGAAAAAATTTACCAAGCAGCTTTTCAATCCTATAGACTAACGATAGAAGAAAAACAGCGTATTCTTACCAACGCTATTTATGGTGTTGATATTGATAATCAAGCGGTGGAAGTAACCAAGTTGTCCCTGTATTTGAAACTTTTGGAAAACGAAGGGAAGGAAGCCGAAGGTTGGCTTTTTAAGTATTCCGATAAAACGCTTCTACCTTCACTTGAGGATAATATCAAATGTGGAAACAGTCTTATCGGAACTGATTTTTACGCCCAACCTGCTTTTGAATTAACGGATGACGATCGTATAAAAGTGAATTGTTTTGATTGGGATGGGAAAGACGGATTTGAGGAAATTTTTAAGAAAGGTGGTTTTGATGTAGTGATTGGAAATCCACCGTATGGAGTTAGTTTATCAAATGCAGAAAAGGAATATTTAGAAAACTACAAGTGTTTTGAGTATCAAGTAAATAGTTTTATTTTATTTATCGAAAAAGGGTTAAGACTTTTATGTAAGAATGGAGTAATTTCATTTATTACGCCAGCTACATTTCTTGCCCAACATTATTTTAAGAAAATTCGTAATTATATTTTGAATAAACAAATTGAAATGGTTGTTGTTTTAAATTATAAGGTGTTTTCAGACGCCGATACTGGGGACACAGCCATATTTACAATTTTAAATAATGATAAAAAAAATTATCATTTTAGATATAAAATGATAAATAATAAAGACGTGCTTGAAGAAAACGATAAATTTACATTATTGACAAAACGTGAATGTCTATCAAATGAGCGACATGAAATTAATAAAGGTAATTCCGATGCATTACTTCAACGAATAATATCGTTATCCATACCTTTAAATTCAATAGCAATCTGTATTATGGGAATAAAGCCTTATCAAAAAGGAAAAGGTTATCCAAAACAATCAGAAAAAATAGTAAAAAATAGAGTGTTTGATTCTAACAAGAGAATAGATAATAATTATAAACCTTATTTGATAGGAAAAGATATAGATAGATATTCAGTCAATTATTCCAATAGTAGATTTATAAAATATGGGAAATGGCTTGCAGAACCCAGATTTACAGCACCTTTTGAAAAAGAAAAAATAGTTATAAGACAAACATCAGATGTTATTCGTGCGGTTATTGATAGTAAAAATTATTATAATTTGAATAATATTTATAATATAGAAATAACAAACAACCATTATGATTATAAATACTTGCTTGGTATTTTGAATTCGTCACTAATGGTTTATGTTTACCAAAAAATTGTTCCAGAGAAAGGAAGGGTATTTGCAGAAATTAAGAAAGTGAATCTTGATAAGATTCCTATTTTTCCTATTGAGCTGTCAGTAAAAGCTGAAAAAGCTAAACACGACAAACTGGTATTGTTTGTAGATAAAATGTTGGAACTAAAGCAAAAGGAAGCCAATGAGAAGAACCAGCAAATAAAAACTATGATTTCTCGGCAAATTGAAGGCGTGGACAAGGCGATTGATACGGCTGTGTATGAGTTGTACAATTTGACAGAAGATGAAATTAAGGTGGTGGAGGGATGAGAAATATTTTAATAACACTAAAATATTTCTTTAAAAAACTTCTTGAAAGAGTAAAATTTAATAATACTAAAATTATTCCTGTTCTTTTTAATAATACGCCTATTTCAAACGGGAAAGAGGACATTTTTAATTTTAAAGAACAAGTAAATATATTAGAAAGCGTAATAAAAAATAATTCCACATTAATTGGTATTATTGGTGACTATGGATCTGGTAAATCAAGCTTAACAGAATTATGTCAAAAGAAATTAAAACCAAAATATGGACAAGCAATAAGAATAAATATGTGGGACACAACAGAAAAAGAAGATGAAGGAAGCGGTTTTAGATTTCTCATGCGTTCTTTTTTATATCAACTTGCTCAGGGAAATGCAAAGAAAAATATTAATTTTGCACGGTATATAAATGAGCGTCAAAACAGAAATTATGGAAAATTATCTTTAACGATGGCATCACATTGGGCTTTATTTTGGTTTTTTTTGGCTGGTTTGTTTTTAATTATGTTTTTTTCATTAACAAATATTGATGTATTTAATTTTTTAATTAATTTTTTAGTTAAAACCGAAATGAATACATTATTAACCATTGTAAAATTATTAAAGATATTTTCTTATTCTGTTCTTTTTATAGGGATAATATTTGCATATATTGGGATAAAAGTAGGGGATTTTGTTTTTTCACTTTGGAATTCGCAGGGGAAAATGAATCCAGAATATGGTGATATTTTTGATAACTATATTCATATAATAAGTCATTGTATAAGATTTTCATCTTCAAAACGAAAAAGAATAATATATATTGAAGATTTAGATAGGACAAATGACAAAATATTAGTGATTCCTTTTCTTAAAGAATTACATAGATTAATTAATATTTTACCAATAAATCAGAAAAAAAAGGTGGCATTTATTGTTTCACTAAAGTCAGAGTCATCGTTAAAAAAAGAATTGTCAGATGATGCTCCAAAAGATGATAAAAGTGTGTATTCAAAAATATTTGATTATACATTATGGATAAAGCCAATTCATAATGAAAATATTTCTGATGTTTTTTGGGAATTATTGCGTCAAAACCAAAAACCCATAAAGAGTATTCTAAAACTAGACAGAAAAACCGAAATTCCCAAAACATTACTTAATGATCTTGACTGGATACAAAAAGGAGAGAATTTAACAATACGCGAAATAAAGGATAGGCTTAACGAAACATTTATTTTATACCAAACATTAAAAGCACGCAATTTTGAAAATAGTTCGGTAGAATTGAAAAAATGCTCTGCTGTAACCTATTTACATCGTACATATCCTAATGAATACGAAGAATTATTGAAACATGAACATATAATGGCAGAGCTTATAAGAGATTGTTGCCAATGGCAAAAAAATGATATGTTATCTATATCAAATAAAATCGCAACTATTAATAATGAGTTGGTTAAAGAAATAAAAACGTCGATTCAAAATTTTATTAATGATTTTAAAAAAATGCTTTTTAATGCAGATATTGATGAAGATTTTATGATGTATTTTTATAATTATCCTACAAGTTCATATATAAAAAATTTAGATGAAAAAGAAATATTTGATTACATTATTCATCCTTCGGATAAATTTAAGGATGATGATAATTTATCAGATAAAATTAAGCGTGTCATCGATTTAAAAAATGGAAAAATTATTGAGAAAGCAATTTACGAGTTAAGTGAAAAGAAATTAATTATACCTGATATTGTTTTTGAAGATGAGCAATTATTTGTATTTTCGTTTAAATATAACAAAACATCTATTATTTCAGCACTTCAATCATATTCTGAGAAATTAATAGAAATGTCTGATAAGGTTTTTTACTTGTTAGAAAAAATATTGTCTTATAATATTAATGAAGAACAAAAAATCGAAATATTATGTTCGCTTGCTAAACCAATAAAAACAAATTTAATAAATAGCGATGTAAATAATAATATTTCATTACGTACTAATCTGATAAAAAGTATAAAGTTGTATATTAATTCCTTTGGTTGTTTATTTACTAAGGATATGCCAATAATTTCAAAACAAGAATTAGAATTAATAAGTTCTCCTGATATAAAATTATCACTAATAAATAGCGAATTAGTAAATGCAAATAATTACATAAATATTTTTGAAGAAGTAAATATTTTGGAATTAAATGAAGATCAGTATAAAAAAGCTGAAAATTTAATACTAAATATTAAAAATATTGAAAAACTGCCAAGTATTCAAAAATACTTAATTGCTTTTTTGTCAAAAAATAAAAAATATCAAGAGCACCTTTTTTTGATAATTTTAGATAAACTTGATGATGACGATGATGGTAAATCAGCTTTTTGTAAATATTTAAATTTTATTGATATGTCATCGTTAACAAATGATCAATTATCTAAACTTGATGAAATGAAATTAAGAGATATTTCTAATGAGAAAATAATATTCTTTTTAGAAGGGAAAAAATTATATCGATCCGCTTTGCTATCAAGAGTAAAATTGAAAATAATAGATAATTTTGATTTTCAAATAAATGATATTTTTTCAGATGCAGCTGATTATTTTGAAGATATTTATAATGAATATCCTGATGACTTTTTAGCTATCCGTTTTGCTGCTTTTAAGCAATTACACGATAAAAATACAAAACTGTATGAACTATTTCTATCAAATTTTCCACTTATTTTTGATTATGAAATAGATTTGATTGATGATACAAGTTTAGAATTATTTTCTTATTTGAATCATCCGTTTATAGACACAACAAATTATAAATTACTTACAGAATATTGCAACAAAAAACTTTTTTCTAAAGATAAGTTATTTTATTTTTTTGAAAGCTTGTTCTTAAAAAATGATAGAGATATATCCGACATAGAATGTAAAAAGTTAATCCTTTCAAGTATAGACTTTAAAAATACAATTCATTTTGAATCTATGACAGAAGAACAACAGAAGAAAATATGTGAAACATTTAATAATATATATAAATTAACAACAGCCAGTGGGGCTATGAAATATATGAATATAATTAATTGTCTATTACCTGAATTAGAAGAAACAGTTATTAATAATATGAATAATGAAGAATTGGACTATTCTGACTATGTTAATTTAATTAATGAAATTAAAAAACCAACAGAAAAAACGGTTGAAATAGTCAGAACAAAAACATTAAATCAATCTTTAGATACAATAATAACCGAAAAACTGTATAAAAAAGGATTTTTTGTAAGATACTTAATAGGAAAAGCACTATACGATAATATTATTCCTATAGATGAAAATATACCTCTTAATAAATATTACGATGCTTTCAATTTGTCTGAAAATTTTGCTATGATTTGTTCTGAACATGAAGATATTTTATTGGCTTTTGCGAAAAATAAATTACTTAATGAAAAATTAACTGATGATAAGTTAATTTATTTTTATAAATTACGCCAGCCGTTATTTTTGATAGATTTTATGCTTACTAGATTGATAAATAACGCTGAAGAAACAAAAAAATATCTTTATTCAATCAAAGATATTGATACTGAAAAAGACGCTGATGATTTTATTAATTTAATAACATCAAATAAATATATTGAATTGTTAAAAGATAAGAATTTATTTTACTATTTATATCATAAAATGTGGAATAGAGTGATGAAACAAAAACTGACGACAAAAGTAAATAAATTATTAGGGACAGATTATTGGTACAAAGAGGCGGATGATTATGGTTTTAATAAGGAAAATTCCGAATCACAAAGAGATTTAGACATACCAAAACAGGAGCAACCTTCATGACCCTATACCACGGCAGCGACCAAATAATAAAAACTCCCGAACTTCGCTCCTCAACCAGAACTCTCGACTTTGGAGCGGGCTTTTACACAACCACTAACAAAGAACAGGCTGTCAATTTTGCTGTTAAAGTTTATACCCGCTCAATTAGGGAAGGTACTGCTCCAAAAGGAAAATTTATCAGCGTTTATGAAGCGGACTACGAAAACTTGAAAAAAGAACTTGATATATTGCATTTTAAGTCGGCGGATGAAACATGGCTTGACTTTGTTATGGCTAACAGGCGAAATACCTATAACGGTAAAAAATATGATATAATCTATGGACCTGTGGCAAATGATACCATATACCGAACATTAATAGCTTATGAAAACGGAGTATTGTCAGCGGAGGATACAATCGCCAGATTAAAAGTCCGCCAGTTGTTTGATCAAATGACTTTTGCATCGGAGCGGGCTCTTTCTTTCCTGAAATATTCAGATTTTATCGAGGTTCCAAATGATTGACACTCAATTTAAGGCAACGCTGGAAATGCTCATTCCTCTTATTATCAAAGAAATAATGAAAAGCCGAAATATAAGCGAGAAGGAAGCTTTTGAAATATTGTATTCCTCGTTCTTGTATAGTAAACTGGAAATAGAGTCCACCAAGTTATGGCATTTAAGCCAGTTGACTTTGGCAAATTTATTGAACGAGGAAATTGAGACGGGGACTATTATCTTTCCGGAGGAAGCATAGCATGAGCGGCAATGCCGAATTTATCGCATATTGTATGGAAGAATATAAAGCCGTAAAGGGTATAACCGGAAAAGAAGCTATTACACTTTTTACGAAACACAATATCATTGATTATATTGTTGCCTGCTACGGAGCTTTGCATACTATGGGCGGTCTTGCCATTACGGAAGATATAGATTCACTTATTGAAAATAAAAAATAATTTAATCACTCCATCCTCCTCCCCACCTCCAAACAAGCGCGCGCGTTATGATACGGACACTTCCAAAACCCAGCTTTAGGCATACTTGTATCCGGCGAATTATCAATGAACAGTTCATTGTGCCATTCACCATTGGTGTGATCCACAAAATGCTTTTGAATGTAACCCCATATGCTATCCGCGGCATCAAAGTATTTTTGCTCACCAGACAACTCATACGCGTTGTAAAAACCTACAACCGCCTCCGCTTGGGTCCACCATTCCTTTTTAACATAGTTTTTTCCCGCCGCATCACAACCGCTAATTAACCCGCCGTTTTTACTGTCAATAGCGGCATTATAGGTAACTTCCGCAATTGACAAGGCGGTTTGCTTTACTTTGGAAATAAGGCTTTCATCGCCGATAGCCAGCGCCGCTTCGTACAATAGCCAGCTTCCTTCAATATCGTGACCGTAGGAAATATTTTTGGTTAGCGAATTCCAATCCATGTCAAAGAATAGCTCAAAATGAAAATCGCGGTTGACAATTTTATCAAGCGTTATGTGCAATAGCGCTTCAAGAGCTTTATGCGCGCGCTTGTCTGCGCCGGCGCGGACTAAGTTTGTGTAGGCTTCCAGTACGTGAAGGTTGGTGTTCATGGATTTTGGGCAGTTGAGGTCTTTCTCGCTTAGACGGTAATCGTCAATGCTGCGCCATTCGTGGCTGCACGCTTCAATGTATCCGCCCGCGGAGGGATCAAATCCATAGCGTTCTGTTGCGTCGAAAAGGGACATCGCTAATTCCAGCGATGATTGATCTCCGGCGGCTAGGTAGTGTTCGCTTAATGCGTAGATGCCAAAGGCTATGTTGTAAAACTGCTTTCTGGTGTTTAGCGCTTTTCCGGTGTGATCCGCAAGCCAGTACAATCCGCCGTGTGCCGTATCCAAAAAGGCTTTCGATAAAAAATCCCGCGCTTGTTGGGCGCAGGTTTTGTAGGCAGGGTCGCCGAATGTGCGGTATGCGGCGGAAAATGTCCACAGTATACGAGAATTTAAAATACAGCCTTTGTCGGCGGTTTTGTTCGGTTTGCCGGAAAAATCTGTTTCGCCGTAAAAGCTGCCGTTTTCTTTGTCGATCATGTTTTGCCAGAACGGGAGAATATTGTTTTTAACTTCCTGTATGACAGTTTGTTTGTTTAGCAAAAGCTCCTTCCTTATGTTTATCAGTATATTCATTAATAAAAATAATTGATATATTTATGTAACAAAGTAATCAATTAATTTTTTTATTAGTGAGTGAAAAAAACATGAAAACAAAACCGATTTTTACTTTACTTATTTTCTCATCTCTTATCTTTTTTTTTATCGGAAGTTGCGCAAATACAAAATATGCAGAGCAGACAAAAAAAATTCCGCAGAATTTTGTTCCGGCAAAACATTTGGTATTTATCGGTCTTGACGGATGGGGCGGCGCTTATGTTAACGATGCGAATATGCCCACGGTAAAACATATGATGTCTAATGGCGCTTGGACGCTTGATGTGTGGGGCGTATTACCCGTTAAAAGTTGGCCTAATTGGACATCGCTTTTTTGCGGCGCTCCGCCGAAAGAACGTAACAGAGAAGATTTTCCTTCGATTTTCACGCTTGTAAAAAACAACGAACAGACAAAAAAGTCAGCTTTTTTTTACGAATGGACAGAATTTCAAAAAATTTGCCCGAATGACGCGGTTGAAAAACAAGAAATATTATCTGATGTTAAATCCGCAAAAAAAATCGCCGCTTATATAACAGAACAAAAACCTGTTTTTACCGCAATTGTGTTTAACGAACCTGACGCTGTGGGGCACGCAAAACGCTGGGGGTCTGCTAACTATTACGCAAAACTTGCGGAGATGGACGCTTTGATAGCCATTATTGAACAGGCGGTTAAAGACGCGGGAATATATGACAATACTGTATTCATGTTATCTGCGGATCACGGCGGCAGCGGTTACGGACATGAATCAAATTCCGTTAAGAGGCGTAAAACGCCTTTGATTGTTTTTGGCAGCGGTATAAAAGAAGGATACGCTATAACTTCCCCTGTTAATATTTATGACATTGCGCCTACTATGGCGGCGCTTCTTGGTATGGATATTCCTCCCGAATGGACAGGTCGGATCGTATATGAAATTTTTAAATAAAACTATTTACCCGATTAAATACGCGTTAACTAAAGGCAGGTCTTTTATTCCAATTCCGTACTGAATGGAAATCTGTCCCCAGTTGCCGGAAGTCATATCCTTTAAAAATCCTTTATAGTCCGGGTGCGATGTAATATCGTATTTAAGATAAAGCATTCCCGAATTCAGATAGGTAAACTCTTTTGATA
>Ga0268262_10000709_pt1 | contig 43100 bp, 36 predicted proteins | sample TergutNc150P3_FD_190354 | JGI IMG/M metagenome (GOLD analysis project Ga0268262, IMG submission 190354) | Nasutitermes corniger P3 segment gut microbial community from laboratory colony in Florida, USA - Nc150 P3 (SPAdes) (version 2) | ecosystem: Host-associated > Arthropoda: Insects >...
ACCGCCAACGAGAAGCAGGTTTATTCAACTTATAAAAAAGATGATAAAACCCTATTACGCTAATTAATCCAAGAAAAAAGCTTATAATGACTTAACTCCATTTATACAATATTTCGGTGTTATATAATAAAACACGCCTTTTTATCATAATTTATACTAGGTTTTTGGTCAATTATTGTTTTTTTGCGGGTAAAAGTTCCGTATGTTTGATTTCCATTTTTGAAAAGGCAAACAGTTTTTTCCCCAAGTCTTTAAGAGAAGCCCCTATAAGATATACGGTATTATCAATAACTAAAAAGCGGTCATGGTAGGCATTTGATGTGCTGATGTGTATCGGTTCATACCGTGAATTATGCTTTTTTAAGTCTAACTGTAATTGGTCGGATATGCGTTTTGTATAAATTTGAGCGCTGATTAAAAGAAGGCAGAAGGTAATCTCTTATATTCCCTTATCCCTTTAGAAGATTTTAAGGCGATTTTGGGCGTTGATGACCGTGATGATAAATTAGCCAAATTTTGCCTTGTTACTTCTACTTTGACTGATGATATCTGAAAATGTTATAAGACGAAAAGTGTTTGTAGGGATGGCTACTTGAATTAAGGTTCTAAGAACTAAAACCGATGAACTTGCTCCTAATACGTGATTTTTGAACGTGAAGAATGGATCTGTCGATATCTTAAGCGGCGAATGTCTGAACCGTTAATAAAAAAGATTCACATAGCCTTTAGACAAAAACTCTTCCCTCTTTGTGTTCTTTGTCCCTTCGTGATCTTGGTGAGAACTCTTGCGAATTACTCCTGTAACGCCTGCAACGCCTGTAAAGCCTGTTGCGCGATTCCAACCTGATTCCTAAGTCTCGCGATTTCCTGATCCTTCGTCGCATTAGCGTTTTGCAGACTGGTAATATCCGAGGCGGATTTTGTTTTATCGGCTTCCAATGACGCTATTTTATCGTCTTTTGTTTTAGAGTCTTTTTGCAAAGAAGAAACGCTCGCGTTTAACTCGTCTATCCTGCTTTTAAGTCCCGAGTCTCCGCTGTTTTGCGCGTCAATTGTTTTTTGCATTTCATTGATTTTTTCCTGTAATTTGACATTCTCGGCGTTCGCTTCGGACTGATCCGCGCCGGACGAAGAGCCGTTGTTTTTCTGGGCGTCGCTAATCATAGCTTCCACAAAATCAATCGCCTGGTTATAAAAATCTTTCCTTGACAGAAATATCCGCGAGGAGGCAAGAGAATTGTTATTGCAAAAACGCCGTAAATTTTCAACGGTACGGGATGCTTGATCGTATTGCTTCTTCTGAATATTATCCCTTGCGGAAGCGAGTCCGCCTGAAATCTGAGCGTCTATGGCGGTTATTTTTTCCTGTTCCGTTCTAAGCTTATCAAGTTCGCTGACGGCGGATTCCAACTCACTGGACGTTTTCTGTTGGGCCGCGGCAAACTCCCTTGTTCTCTCGTCAAGTTGCGCGCGAAGACGTGCCTCTCTTGAACGGGAAGCCTCCAGTATCTGCGACCTTTCATCCTGCAATACGGCCAGCTGGTCGCGGAAATAAGTCTGTAAAGACAAAAGCCTTCCCCGCGCCGTAATTTGGTCGGCGGTAAGATTCTGGTTATTTGATAATAATTTTAAAAGCTCCTCGTCAATTTCATTCAATCGGGAAACTATCGCCGCTATTTCCCTTTCTTTTTCGGCGATTTTATCCGCGGTGTCTTTGCGAATTTCCTCAATAAGCGCGCGCTCCGTCAAATTGTAAACGGCGTTCCCCGTCCTTACCTGCGCGTCCTTTTTTCCGTTAAAGGAAACAAGCAGAAACGCGCCGCATAAAAGCAATACTACGGCGGCTATATTTACAGCTAACGGAAAAACCGCGTCTTTTTTTTGGGCGTTAATAATAATCTTGCCCTTGTTTTCGACAATTTGCGAACCCGTCCGTGAAAGCTGTTTGCGGTTTTTCTCGGCTATTCCGTTAATTTTAGAAAGTATATCCCGCTGTTCTTCGACGGATATTCCCGATTTTTCGTCAAAAACAATTTCTTCATTATTCATCATAACCCCCTATATGCCGCTGACTTTTTCGGCTTCCTTTGTTGAAAGCCTTATACCGCCCGCTTTTAAACCGCGCACATTGTAATCCTGCGCCTTAAATGTTTCCGATAGAACCTTAAGCCGCGGTTTGGGCTTATAGTTAACGGTAAATGAAAATTTCGGTTTAATATCCAAGTGCAGAACTTCAGCCCCGTCCGGCACGAGGAAATAATCCTTGTTCATTATCCAGCCTTCAATCACGCAACGTTTAATGCACGGAAATCCGGTATCTTTTTCCTTGTAAATAATGGTAAAGATTGTTTTGGAAAGAATATCCTTGTCCGCCAATCCGATAAACCACGCGTTCTCGCCGATAAACGTTTTTTCGCTTAGCTCCATAACGGTATACATACCGTTTTTACGGATCGCTAAAATACGGTCAAAGGGCGACACTTCGGCGATTTTCGCTCCCGACACGTTTGTTCCAAGATAGCCGGATTTACTGTCGTATTTTAACTCAACGTCCCGCTTTACAACTTCTTTGGCGATAACTTTGTCAAATTCGCCCACTACGGTTTTCCGCGCCCCTCTGCCGATTTCCTCGTTCGCTTTTATTTTAGTTATAATCCCTTTAAGGTAGGAAACCGAATAGGCGGTTATATTTTTAAGATGGGCGTTAATTTCTTTAATACGCGCCTGTATCTGCTCCATTTCCTCGCGGGCCTTGTTAATGTCGTATAATGAAATTCTGCGGATTGGAATGCGTAAAAGATGATCAACGTCGTCCTCCGTGACTTTTCGCGGTCCTATTTCGTTTAAAAACGGCTTAAAGCCCGCCATTACGGCGTCCTGCACGCCCTTTGCGGTTTTCATTTTCTCGATTGCCTTGTAAATCCGCTCTTCTATGAATATTCTTTCCAGCGTGCGCAGGTGCAGTTTGTCCAATAATTCCTTTTTTTCAAGTTCCAGTTCTTTTGTAAGAATTTTTACAAGCTGTTTCGCGTGATACTTGATTATCTCGGTCACCGTCATAACGGTCGGAAGGCCGTTTTTAATTACCAAAAGGTTGACGGAAATTGACTGCTCGCACTCCGTAAACGCGTACAGCGCGTCTATTGTCTCCTGCGCGTATACGCCGCGCGCGAGTTTAATTTCTATTTCAACTTTATCGGTGGTAAAATCATTAATACCGAGGATTTTAATTCTTCCGTTTCTCGCGGCGGAATCCACGCTGTTTATCAGGCTCTCGGTAGTGGAACCAAACGGAAGTTCCGTAATAAGTATGCGCTTTGGATCGGATGTGTCCATTTTGGCGCGTACCAGAACCTTTCCGTTTCCGTCCGCATATTCGGAAACATCGACATAACCGCCCGTGGGAAAATCGGGGTAAAGTTCAAACTTTTTTCCGGTAAGACAGGCGATTTCCGCTTCCAACACTTCTATAACATTATGCGGCAGAATTTTAGTGGACATTCCTACAGCGATGCCCTCCACCCCCATAACGAGAACCACGGGGATTTTCGCTGGAAAAAGAACCGGTTCCCTGTTTCTGCCGTCATAGGAATCCGCCCAAGTCGTAAGTTTAGGGTTGTAAAAAATATCTTTCGCCAGCGGCGTTACCCTACATTCAATATAGCGCGGGGCGGAAGCGTCGTCTCCCGTAAACAGGTTGCCGAAGTTTCCCTGCCTGTCGATAAAAAGTTCTTTATTGGCAAGAACAACAAGCGCGGGGTTAATGGAGGCTTCCCCGTGGGGATGGTACTTCATGCAGTGGCCGGTTACATTGGCGACCTTATGAAACTTCCCGTCGTCCATCTCGAACAAGGAATGAAGAATGCGCCGCTGTACGGGTTTAAGACCGTCTTCAAGATCGGGTATCGCCCTGTCTTTAATTACATAGGAAGCGTACTCAAGAAAATTGCGATCAAAAAGATTTTTAATAAAAGCCATTACTTAACAGTAAACAAAAGAAGGTTTAGCGTCAATATCGCGTATTACTTAACTTTGTCTCTTCTTTGTATAAATCCGAATTTATAACCAACGGCTACCTGAAGGCAATAACGCTGATATTCAATATCTTCATCGGGAATAGAAGCATTTGAAAAGTCCATCGAGAACCTGATGTCAAAAACTAACATTCCTAATTCTTTTTTATCCTTTATGCCGAATTGAACGCCGGTAAACCAAGAAAACATGGAGGGTTGTATATTATTCCCAAGTGAAAAATTCAAGGATACTCCGCCGTAGGGCTCCAGCGCATAGTTCTCGGCCAGCTTTAAAACATATTTTATTGATAAAGGCGTTTCCAGTAAAAAATCGGTAATCGCGTTGTCCGGAGCGTCAACCTGTTCCCATGTTACTTGCGCTCCCGCGCCTACCGACAAGAATTTTAGAAAATGAAACTCCGCGCCGAGTTTAACGCCGAAACCAAGCAAACCGAATGATTCTAATCCGTCGGTATAAAGTCTGGGAGTCCATAACACGTCCGCTTCGACATACACCCACCTGTCGCGGGAATCGCCGCTTACGGAAGGAACATCAGGCATATCCGAAATTAAATTATAAACGGCGGTTGAAATTAATTTATTCACGGAATTATCCGCGGTAATAAAAACAAAATTTTGCCTGCCAATAACCTCTTCCGTCCTGTTGTCTATCATTTCCAGTCTAAAATAATATCCTATGTCTTTTTCCTTATCGTCGGTTTTAAAAGGAGTTGTTTCCTTAACGGCGGGCTTTACGGTGGTATTATCCATGCCTGTTGAGTCATAAAAATAAAGTTTATCGCCGTTTACCGTTGAAAAAAATTCACGTCTGCCAAATTCGTTGTTTATGGAAGGAGTCGGTCTTTCAGGGACAGGGTTGTTAATATCCGTCTGTACGGCAACCTGTTCAACGGAGGCATCCTCGGACATTTCATCGGTAATCTCAATCGTCCCTTTAAAAATATAATCACAGTCATATTTTGTCTTGATAACCGTTTGATGTTGAAGAATTACTTCATAAGTAAGCCTTTTATAAATATAATCATTATCCGCCTCCTTACCGAATCCATCTATGGGCGGGATATAAATTTTAGGCTCTCGCGCGGTCTGTCCGTATAATGAAAAACAAACCAAAGAAAACATCATAAAAAGAGTAAACTTTCTCATACTATTATTTTAACTTTTTTTAACAAATAATTCCAATATCTTATGCTATAATTATTATAATAAATATTGAAGAATATTTAACGGAAATTTGGTAAAAACCATATAAATTAACATGGTAATAAACCTCTCAAAACCGAGTTTTAAAAACTTTAAAAAATTTTTGTTGACAACATAAAACCGCTATGTTACAATAAATTATGCGTGTACGTTAACGCAAAATTTATTATTAAGGAGAAAGATTATGACAAAAAAAATCTTTTTACTCGGATTAGCGCTGCTTTTAGTAGCGGGTATGGTATTTGCAAAAGGCGGTCAGGAACAAGGCAAGGGGATCAAAGTCGGTATCGTTAATCTCCATCCGTCTGAATCCGGTTATCGTGAAGCCAACGTAAAAGACATGGACAGGGTTTTTAACGCGGCAAACGGATACGACGTAAAAAAAGCCAATGAAAACACTCTCGACGCGCAACTTAACGCGGCACGGCAGTTTATCACCGGAGGAGTGAAATATCTCTTGATTTCCGCCGCCGACGCGAACGGCTGGGAAAGTGTTCTTAAATCGGCCAAAGACAACGGTGTTAAAGTGTTCTTGTTTGATCGTATGATCAATACCGATTCGAGCAATTATGAGGCCGCCGTTGTTTCCGATATGGAAAATCAGGGTAAAAACGCCGTCGCATGGCTTAAGACACTGAACCTCCCCAATTACAACATCATCCACATTCAGGGACAGATAGGATCCGCCGCCCAGATTGGCCGCACAAAACCTCTTGACGAGGCGATTAAAGCCAACAGTAACTGGAAATTGGTGCGCCGCGGCACGGGCGGAGACACATGGAGCCCCGATGAGGCGAAGAAAATCGTAGAAGCCGCCATCGCCGCGAAAGAAAATTTTAACATCATCTATGCCGAGAACGACGGCATGGCCGAAGGCGCGATGAAAGCGCTTCAGGCGGCCGGCAGAAAATACGGCGTTAATGGAGATGTCAAGATCATGGGCTTTGACTGCAACAAGTTCGCGCTCAGGTATGTCCTTAAGGGCGACTGGAATTTTGACGGTCAATGCAGTCCCTTCCAAGCGGACACTATTCATGGATTTATCCAGAAACTTGAAGCCGGTCAATCTTTGGGTCTTACCAACAAAATCGTCATCAATCAAGAGACATACTTTGCCAATCCCGGTAAAATCAGTCAGGCGGACATTGACAAGTACGGTCTCGGCGATTAAATACAAGTAACAGGTAACAGATTGCAGGTAATAGATAACAAGTAACAGGTAACAGAGGAAGAGAGCGTTTATTCTGTTCACTGTTCTCTATTACCTGTTCACTGTTACCTGTTCACTGTTACCTGTTCACTGTTCACTGTTACCTGTTTAAGGATGGCTACATGGAAAAAGATACCGTCATATCAATTCAAAAAATAAGTAAATCATTTCCGGGCGTTTTAGCTTTGGATAATGTTGATTTCACCCTCCGAAAAGGCGAGATCCACGCACTTATGGGCGAGAACGGAGCCGGTAAGTCAACCTTGATTAAAGTATTGACCGGAGTTTATCAAAAGGATGCCGGTCAGATTTACATAAGCGGGATAGACAAGGCGGTTACGATCAAGTCGCCGCAGGACGCGCAGAATATGGGCATCAGTACGGTTTATCAGGAAATCACGCTTTGTCCGAACCTGACCGTGGCGGAGAATATGTTTATCGGGCGGGGTAAATACAAATTCGTAAACTGGGACACCATGGAGAAAAAATCCAAAGAGATACTTGACAGCCTCGGTATTCCGGCTAAACCTGGTCACCAGCTTTCCACCTATTCCCTTGCCGTGCAACAGATGGTCGCCATCGCGCGCGCGGTGGATATGGATTGTAAAGCGCTTATTCTGGATGAACCTACATCCTCGCTGGACGATCAGGAAGTCGCGAAACTTTTTTCGGTAATGCGCGATTTAAAATCACGGGGCGTAGGTATTATTTTTGTTACGCACTTTCTTGACCAGGTGTATGAGGTGTGCGACAGGATCACGGTTTTGTTTAACGGCAGGTATGTCGGGGAATATAAAACGGCGGAATTGCCCCCCGTACAACTTATCGCCAAAATGATAGGTAAGGAACTTACGGAGTTATCCGAGTTGCATAAAAAAGAAATTCCCGCCGCTAATGACGTAAAAGTACCCGTTTACGAGGCGGTAGGGCTTTCCAGCGCGGAAGGTCTTAAGCCTTATGACTTTAAAATCCGCAAGGGGGAAGTCAACGGTTTTACGGGCCTACTCGGTTCCGGGCGCAGTGAAAGCGTGCGCGCTATTTTTGGCGCGGACAGAATTACCGGCGGCACGGTGAAGGTAAACGGAAAAAAGGTGAGAATATCCAAACCTATCGACGCTATGAAGAATAAAATAGGTTATCTGCCGGAAGACCGCAAGAACGACGGTATCATAGCCGATTTGTCCGTACGGGATAATATTATTCTAGCGTTGCAGGTTATGAAAGGCTTTTTTAAGCCTTTTTCCAAGCCTGAGGCAAAAGCTTTTGCCGACGAATATATCAAAATGTTGGGGATCAAAACCCCTTCTATAAATACGCCGATGAAATCCCTTTCGGGGGGAAACCAGCAAAAAGTCATCCTCGCGCGGTGGCTTTTAACCCACCCGGAATACCTTATATTGGACGAACCCACGCGCGGCATTGACGTCGGCACAAAGGTAGAGATACAAAAGCTTGTATTGAAACTCGCCGAAGAGGGTATGAGCATCACTTTTATCTCGTCAGAAATCGAAGAAATGGTACGCACCTGTTCGCGGCTCATCGTCATGCGGGACAGGAACATTGTGGGCGAGCTTCGCGGCGGCGAAGTCACGCAGGATAACATTATGCACACGATTGCGGGGGGAAGCGGACGAAAATGAAGTTCAATTTGATAAAACGCCAGAGCGGATTCCAACTGCTCATGCCTTTAATGATTTTGTTTCTGTTATTGATTGTCAATTTGATTGTTGATTCTATTCTTATGAAAAGCAATCCTAACGCCAGTAGCTTTTTCAATATAAGAATGATAAAGGATACTTTTGGCAATAATGTCTTCAGCGGAAATATTATCAGTATATTAAACAACGCTTCGGAGCTTGTTATCCTGGCGATCGGAATGACGCTGGTAACCGCCGCTTCGGGCGGACAGGATATTAGCGTGGGAGCCGCCGCGGCTATCGCGGGCAGTATTTTTCTTAAGGTGGTCCGTTTAAGCGGCGACGTTTCCTGGCTGCCGATAATATTTGCCTTTATCGTATGCTGCGCGGTGGCGATGTTGTTCGGCGCGTTTAACGGCGCTCTGGTCGCCGTTTTTAAAATTCAGCCGATGATCGCGACTCTGATCCTGTTTACCGCCGGCCGCTCGATCGCGTACGGAATCAACGGCGGCGCGTCCCCTAAACTCTTCGATAACATAACAAAACAAATCGGAACTTTTTTCTCGGGTGTTCCAATCCCGACTCCAATATTTATCGTATTATTGTATATTATAGGATTTTACTTACTGCTTAAATTTACCAATCTCAGGCTGTACGCGGAATCGGTCGGCATCAACGAAAAAGCCTCCCGGTTAAACGGACTTAACCCCGTAGCGATCAAAATATTGGTGTATGTTGTGCTGGGACTATGCGTCGCCGCCGCGGGACTTATCAACACTTGCAGGATGCAAAGGCTCGATCATCTGGGAATCCTCAGCGGCATTGAAATGGACGCGATTCTGGCGGTGGCAATCGGCGGCAACGCGTTAAGCGGCGGAAAGTTTAGCATTACGGGTTCCATAATCGGCGCATATACGATCGAAACATTGAACATAACTTTACTCAGAATGAGAGTGGATCCGGAACCGATAAAAGCCTACAAGGCGGTATTTATTATTTTGCTCATGTTGGCAAGTTCGCCCGTCGTGAAGGAATTTGTCGGTAATCTGTGGAAAAAGCGGAAATTCGCGATAAAGGGAGAAGCATAATATGCCGGACATATTGAAGAAAGCTTTCCCTTTAAAACACAGAGCGCCGCTTACGGATTCCAATCTGTTGTTTTTAATCGCCGTTTGCATATTCGTGGTTCTGTATCTGTTTGCCATAGCCTTTTTAGGCGGAAGCTTTCATAGGGTGCAGGGGCTAGCCGATCTTTTTAACAATAATGCGGCATTGATCATTCTCACCTGCGGTCTGAGCATCGTGATGGTCGGGGGCGGCATAGACATCTCGGTCGGGGGCGTAGTCGCCATGGTCACCGCAGCCTGCGCCGTTTACCTTGATTCGGGTAACGGGAATGTATTGGGATCGCTGTTTATAGCGTTGGGCATAGGTCTGGCGTTCGGGTTGGCGCAGGGAATTTTGGTGGCTTATCTGGAAATTCAACCCTTTATCATTACTCTGGCAGGGATGTTTTTTGCGAGGGGAATGGCGACCATCATCACAAAATACTCGCATGCGGTCAAACTGGAAGATTTTATAGCGCTCAAAAATACAAATATAAAGATTGAAGCCCTGGGTTATGTCGCCAGAAGCGGGAATTTGATACCGGTGACGATAGATATTGGGGTACTCGTCGCTCTGGCGGTGGTGCTGGTTGTCGCCTTTGTTTTAAAATGGACAAAATTCGGACGCAATTTGTACGCCGTCGGCGGTAACAGCCAAAGCGCGCTGACTCTTGGTATCAACGTCAAACGCACGAAGTTTTTATCCTACCTTATTTGCGGATTCCTGTCCGGCATAGGCGGTTTCGTCTTCCTTCTAAAGGCGGGATCGGGTTACTCGCAACACGCCATGTTTTTTGAAATGAAAGCCATAGCCTCGTCCATTATCGGCGGTACGCTGTTGACGGGGGGCGTAGGCAATATTATCGGTTCCCCGATTGGCGTATTGGCGCTTATGACGATTGACACGATTGTTCGTGATTCGGGAATAACCACCGGAGGTCGGGAATATTTGCAGGATATTACGACGGGCGCGATGCTGTTCATCGCGCTTATACTGCAAAGCGTGGTTCTCTCGCGCAGAGGCAAGGGCAGTTTTAAACTGATGATTCCCAAATGGCTGAAGTTCAATTTAAAACCGGTTGACAAAGACAACCCGGTACAATAAAAAATATTTTGTTAAGGATGCCATTATGGACGTAAAGCAGGCTATTATAGAAAATAAAACAGCGCTTGGAATCGAACTTGGTTCCACACGGATAAAAGCTGTATTAATCGACGAAAATTACGCGCCTGTCGCGTCGGGGAGTCATGATTGGGAAAATAAGTTGGAAGACGGTATCTGGACATATCATCTTGACGACGTATGGACAGGTTTACAGGATTGCTTCCGTAATTTGGCTCTTGACGTAAAAAACCGCTACGGACTGACTCTTTCTTCGGTCGGCGCTATCGGCATTTCCGCCATGATGCACGGGTATTTGGTATTTGACAAAAACGGCAATCAACTTGTTCAATTCCGTACGTGGCGCAATACAATGACCGAAAAGGCCTCCGCCATCCTTACCGAAAAATTCAAGTTTAATATCCCGCAACGTTGGAGCATCGCCCATCTGTATCAGGCGATTTTAAACGGAGAGCCGCACTTAAAAAATATTGATTTTATTACCCCCCTCGCCGGATACGTACATTGGAAGCTAACCGGAAAAAGAATTCTTGGTATCGGCGACGCTTCCGGTATGATTCCTGTGGATAATGGCGATTACAATCAACTGATGTTAAAGCAGTTTGACGAGCTTGTCGCACCCAATAAATACGGTTGGAAAATTGCGGATATTTTACCCGCAATTTTAAACGCCGGTGAAAACGCCGGAACCCTCACGGCGGAAGGGGCGAAACTACTCGACGTTTCAGGTAATTTGCAGACCGGTATTCCCCTCTGCCCGCCGGAAGGAGACGCGGGGACAGGGATGACAGCGACTAACAGCATCGCGGAGCGTACCGGCAATGTTTCTGCCGGTACTTCTATTTTCGCGATGATTGTTATGGAAAAAGATTTGTCAAAGGTATACCCGGAAATTGACATCGTCACTACTCCGGCGGGAAAACCCGTAGCTATGGTTCACTGCAACAACTGTACTTCCGATATTGACGCGTGGGTAAAGTTGTTCAGGGAACTGCTGGATATAAGCGGGGCAAAAATCGATAAAGCGGCTCTTTACGACGCGCTGTACCACAAGTCTCTGGAGGCGGAAGACGATTGCGGCGGGCTTCTCTCTTTCAATTACTATTCCGGCGAAACCATTACGGGAATCGAGGAAGGCCGTCCCCTGTTCGCGCGTTTACCGGACGGCGATTTTACTTTGGCAAATTTTATGCGTACCCTTCTCTTTTCCAGTATGGCAACTTTAAAGTACGGTATAGACATACTTACGGAAAAAGAAAAGGCGCGGATAGACAGCCTCTTGGGACACGGCGGACTTTTCAAAACCAAAGGCGTAGGACAGCGTTTTATGGCGGCGGTCTTTAACGCGCCTGTCGGCGTAATGGAATCCGCCGGGGAAGGCGGCGCGTGGGGCATCGCGCTTCTTGCCGCGTTTATGCGGGAAGGAACTAAAACTTTGGAAAAATTTCTAGCGGAAAAAGTCTTCGCCGGAAAGACAGGCGCGCGGATCGAACCTGATCCGAAAGATGTGGAAGGTTTTAAAAAATTTATGGAACGTTATACCGCGGGACTTAAAATTGAAAGGGCCGCGGTTGAAAATTTTAAGAGGGGTTGATTATGAATTTAAAGAAGTACGAATACTGGTTTATCGTAGGAAGCCAGGACCTTTACGGGGATGAAACCCTTAAACAAGTCGCCGATCACGCGCGGGTTATGACGGATGAATTCAACGGGGATTCCCTGCTTTCAGGTACGGTTGTGTTGAAACCTACGGCAATAACGCCGCAGGCGATACACGGTCTTTTTGAGGAAGCGAACGCCTCCAACGACTGCGCCGGTATCATAACATGGATGCATACATTTTCACCTTCAAAAATGTGGATACAGGGACTTGTTCTCAACCGCAAACCTCTTTTACACCTCCACACCCAGTTCAACAGGGACATCCCCTGGTCTTCAATAGACATGGATTTTATGAACCTGAACCAGTCCGCGCACGGCGACCGCGAACACGGTTATATTCATACGCGGATGAAACTGCCCCGCAAGGTAGTGGCGGGTTTCTGGCGGGATAAAGAATTGCGCGGAAGAATTGACGTGTGGATGAGGGCCGCGGCCGCGAGAAAGGACGGAATGGATTCTACCGTTTTGCGGTTGGGAGACAATATGCGTGAGGTGGCGGTAACCGAAGGAGACAAAGTCGAGGCCCAAATCAAACTTGGCTGGCAGGTGAATACATGGGGCATAGGCGACCTTGCGGCTCGTTACGCGAAAACAAGCGCCGAATCGGCGGAAAAACTGGCGAAAGAATACGCGGCCTCTTACGATCTCGCGCCCGAATTAAAACAGGGCGGCAAGGCAAGGACCGCCATGCTGGAACAGGCAAAAATAGAAATCGCCCTTAAGGAAACGCTTGAGGCGGAACACGCGGGGGCTTTTACCACTACCTTCCAGGACCTTCACGGTTTGCCGCAACTGCCGGGTCTTGCCTGCCAACGGCTTATGGAACAGGGTTACGGTTTCGGAGCGGAAGGGGACTGGAAACAGTCCATGCTGACTCGCGCCGCAAAGGTCATGGCTTGCGGACTATCGGGCGGCGTTTCCTTTATGGAGGACTACACTTACCACTTTGAGCCCGGCAAAGAGGCTGCGCTTGGCGCCCATATGCTTGAGATATGCCCATCAATCGCCGACGGCAAACCCCGTATCGAAGTTCATCCGCTGGGAATCGGCGGCAAGGCGGATCCCGCCCGCATGGTGTTTGACGCGGCTCCCGGTCCCGCAGTACTGGCGACGCTCATCGATCTTGGTAACCGTTTCAGAATGATTGTCAATGAAATTGAAACCGTCAAAATTGAAAATGCGATGCCGAAACTTCCCGTAGCCCGCGCCCTCTGGAAACCGTATCCCAACTTAAGCGACGCGGCCGAAGCGTGGATAATTTCGGGCGGCACGCATCATTCGGTATACACAACGGCCTTGACCGCGGAGTACTTCCGCGATTGGGCTGAAATGAGCGGCATTGAATTCGTGCTTATAGACCGGGATACAAAACCGGCGCGTTTGCAGGACGAATTGCGCCGCGGCGACGCTTATTGGTCCCATTAGGCGGATTGTCAGGTGAAAATGGATTAATATGGACGCGTACAAAACACTAAGGGAAGAATCATTCGAGGCGAACCTTGAGATAAAACGGCGGAATCTTGCAATCTATACTTGGGGCAACGCTTCCGCTTTTGATCCCGACAAAGGGGTATTCGCGATTAAACCGTCCGGCGTGGAATACGACGAATTAACGCCGAAAAAAATGGTGTTGGTCGATCTAGACGGCGCTGTTGTTGAAGGGACTCTAAAGCCGTCATCGGATACGAAAACCCATCAGGTTTTATACCGGGAATTCGCGGTGCGAGGCATTACCCATACCCATTCGCCATACGCCGTAGCTTGGGCACAGGCCAAAAGACCGGTTCCGGTTTTCGGCACAACCCACGCCGATCACTGCGCGATGGAAATTCCCTGTACGGAATACATAAGCCCCGAAGCCGTTAAAAACAATTACGAGCTTGAAACCGGAAACCTTATTGTGGATACTTTCAGAAAGGGTAATCTGGACCCCGCACAAATAACCATGGTTCTGACGGCAGGACACGGTCCTTTCACATGGGGGAATAGCGCGGCGCAATCGGTTTACCACGGCGTTATTTTGGAAGAAATCTGTAAAATGGCGTTATTTACCGTAATGATTGACCCAGGGGCAAAATTATTGCCTGAGCATATCGTCAGAAAACACTGGGAACGCAAACATGGAAAAGACGCGTATTACGGTCAGAAATAACCTCGGCGGCACGCAACATTGTCAGGCATGAATTTATTAGCTTACCAATTTTGCCGCCTTTTCAAGCAATTCAGTTTTTTTGACCGGCTTTTTGATATAATCAACCGCCCCCATCTCCCTTGCTTTGGCCATATCTTTTGGGTCTTCCGATGTCGTGTATATCGCTATCGGCGTTTGGTGTAATTTGCTAAGGTCGCGTATCCTGATAAAGGTTTCCCAACCGCCCATTTCAGGCATAGATAAATCCAATAATACCAAATTGGGAACATAGCCCTGAAAGAACAATTCTAAAGCCCGTTTGCCGGAATTGACTGTGGTAACGTCATAATCTTTTTCCAGCGTGCTTTTTGTCAAGGTAAGAACGGTTTCCTCATCATCAACAACGATGATCTTCTTCCTCTCATTGCCGGATTCAACCTTGAACTTTGACGACTCCACTTTAAGCTCGTCGAAGTTCCTGCTGTTCTCGGCGCTCATTTCATCAACAAGGGTTACCGCGGCTTTTATTTCTTTCATGGCTCCGTTTACGATATCGTTCATGCCGTTTACCACGTCAGTACTGGATCGTATTAATTCACTGGTCTGCCGGTTCAGGTTATCGCCGGATACCATCATGCCCGACGCCCCCTGCTTGACCGATACGCTTATCTCTTTCAGGCGCTGTATGGATTCCAGTATCTGCTTCCCGCCCACTTCCTGCTCTTCCATCGCGTTACGTATATTTTCTTCATGTGTTGATACGGTTTTTACTTTTGCGTCAATAACCCCAAAGCGCGAGAGTACCTCGTTGGAAGACACAGTAATGCTGTCGATGGAAGCCTTTATCTTCTTCAACATATTTGCCGTAGTTTTCGATTGATTACTTGACGATTCGGCAAGTTTGCGAATCTCACCGGCGACGACGGCAAATCCTTTCCCCGATTCTCCGGCGTGGGCCGCCTCGATTGCCGCGTTCATCGACAATAGGTTGGTCTGGGCGGCGATATTGTCCATGACCGAATTAATTTCCAGAAGACCTTCGGAGTCCTTGGCTATATCCTGTATCTTTTCCGCCACCATTTGAAGCCCGGTTTTTCCGTTTTCGGACGCTTCGGTTAATTCAATAACATTTTTGCTGTTTTCCAGCAGGGTGTTGGTTACCGAATGAATATTGGCGGTCATTTGCTCAACGGCGGAAGACGAGGCGTTGATACTTTCGGACTGGCTTTCTATCATTTCATTCAAACTTTCAATACTGCCCTTTATCGCTTCCACCGCTTTCTCCGCTTCATCTGCGTTCTTTTCCTGTTTGCCCATCTTGTTTTTCATGCTGTCAAAATTTATTGAAATATCGTCTACCGAATGGGACGTTTTTGCCATGTTCGCGGAAAGCTCATGGCCGGTATTGGTCAGCGCGTCAACCTTGTATTTTATCCTTTTAATAAGGCCGCCTATAGTCCCAAGAGTATTATTGAAATATTTGGAAAGATCACCGATCTCGTCTTTACTGTTTACGTCCAGCCTTCTGGTCAGGTCCCCTTCGCCTTCTGATATTTCTTTGAGGTTGTCGGTTACATGGACAATTGGTTTGGTAGTGGCATGGAGGATAAAATACATGATTATCGCGGCTACTATAATGGCTATTGCCGCAAGAAAAATTGTAAATCTGGTAATCTCCCTGACTTCTTTAAATACAAACGATTCAAAGGTTCCTACCAATATTCCCCAGTTCATGTCCGAATTGCCTATTTGAATAGGCTGCATCTTAAAATATACATTTGCTCTTAGGGTTGGATCATAGGTGTCGCTCGAATACAGCGTTCCTTCTTTAATCGCCTTTAAAGCCGCCGGTCTCCCGTCTCCTATTTCCACATCGGCCTCGGCCAAATTTTTACCTATACGCTCCGGAATAAAATGCCCCATAATTGTCCCATCGCCCGAATATATAACCATTAAGGCGATTTCATCATAATTCTTTATAGTATCCATAACTATGGTCTGCAATGCGTCTATAACCAAAAGGCCGCCCACGCCTCCCACTATTTCTTTGGTCCGGGAGTTAATAATAGGAACTACCATTCTGACAATATAGGTATCTTTCCCGTTTACGTTTCTGGCTGTGGGGTTTTCCACACGGTCCTTAAGCGCATTGGGGCCGCTGAGATATGCCATGCAAGCCGCCACATCGAGGGAAAGTCGGCTTGTTATTTTTTCGTTTTCCTTGATAAATGTTATGCCATACTGCCCGGTATTGGTGGAACCGGTACGGCCTATAAAGCGGCTGTCCATGCCGTCAACAGCGTTTGGTTTCCAGATGGTATAGATTTGATATATAGAGTCCTCAGTTTCCAAAGTGGCCTCCAGCATATCGTCAAAACGATCCCGCCTTTCGGCCGCCGGGATATCCTCGTAATCACCCATAACATTCGCCAATGAACGAAGTATCATCAAATTGGTGTCTTCCCGGCCTTTCAAATAGGTGGCCCGTTCACGCGCGATTAACTCAAGACCCCGAAGGCTCAGGGAAAGGGTAATTCCCGAAGCCCGCCGCAGAAGTATCACCGCAATACTCGTTACAATGACTGCCACAATTGCGATAACTATTAGACTCAGTTTGACTTTAAGTTTCATTTTTTTCTCCTCATATAAGAAACCGTATGTCATCCGGCAACGCCGGATAGTCGTTATTAATACTGTAGGTAATGGTGTCACAAAATATAGGCGAATGTTACGCTTATGAGTGAAATATTATCATTTTTCACTTTATGTTTCAATTGAAAGAAGCTCTTTGTGGGAAATATAGGCTTATATTACGCCGGTGGTTAATTCTTATGAAATAGTACCGTACAGGGCAAAAAGTTCGGCCTAAATTTTAATTCCCTTCCATCTCTTGGACATATAAACTAATTCCACTACAATACCAAATATGACCGTGCATGAAATCGCGGCCCTTGCGGGAGTCTCTATCGGGACGGTTGATCGGGTGCTTCACAAAAGGAGCAGGGTCTCGGCGGCGACCAGGGCAAAAGTTGAGGCGATTATAGAACAATACCAGTTCACCCCCAATCCCATCGCAAGGAGGCTTAAACGTAACAAGGCATACCGTTTTTGCGCGCTTATCCCCCGGAGGGATCAGGATGCCGGTTACTGGGGGCAGATCATAGCGGGCATTGAACGCGCCGCCCGTGAAATTAAGCCATTGGGCGCTGAAACGGAAATAATAGAATATGACCGCTATGCTCCCGAAGCTTTTGAACGAACTTCCGACGCGATACGTTCCGGAAAACCTGAAGGACTGTTATTTGCCCCCATTATGCAAAAACGAACGCGGCCGTTTGTCGAGAGGATATGCGCTGATAAAATACCGATAGTTTTTGTTGACACCGATATGCCGGGAACTGAACCTTTATGCGTTATAGGTCAGGACTCATTTAGCGGAGGCTATCTCGCGGGACGGCTTTTTCATCTTTTTGCGGGGACCGTGTCCATGCCGGCGGCGGTATTGGACGCGCACGGCGATGACTATAACATTATCCGCAGAAGAGAAGGCTTTTTGAGCTATGCGGAAAAAAATGATTTTCCCGTGATAGTCCGGGAATATTCGGATTACGGCGGCGGCGATATTTCGGTAAAAAAAATAGCGCGGTTTCTAAAAGAAAATCCTAATCTTTCCGGTATCTTCATAACCAACTGTATGGCCCACCTTGTAGCGGATGCCGTAAAACAACGGAAAGGAAACGAGCCTTTCCTTTTGGTCGGCTACGATCTTATTCCCTCCAACCAACTGCAACTTCTTCAGGGACGCATCAGCGCCATCATTTCCCAGCGTCCCGAGGAACAAGGCCGGGAAGCGCTATTAACACTGTTCCGCTCGGTCGTACTGGAACAGACCGTAGAAACCAAATGGGAAATACCGTTGGATGTGTATATAAAGGAAAATACCCATCCTTTGCAAGTCTCCCAATAAAAAATTCGATAATTTAAGAACTCTATGTTTTTAACAACTATACAAAAAATATTTTGTCAAGTAAAATAACATATACTATTAAGTCTGTAGCGTTAAACTTGATATTTAATAAGGGGGCAAATTATGAAAGAACCAAGAATTAAGGGGTGGTGGCTAATCAAAATACTTCTCACTATTGTCGGGAAGAAATGTATTAATGAAATGAAAAAAGCGTCTAAAAACGGGAAAAAAGCCTCGGCAAATTGCCTAAGAGGCATCCTGGCCACTTCCAAAGATACGGTTTACGGAAAAGAACATCACTTTGAAGAAATATTAACGGCAAAAACAGATAATGAATTATTTGAACTTTACCGGAAAAATGTTCCCATAAACGATTATGAGAATTTTCGCCCGTATATCGAACGGCATAAAAACGGCGAGCCGGACATACTTTTTCCCGGCAAACCTAAATTTTACGCCACAACCAGCGGAACTACCAAAGAGCCGAAATGGATACCGGTTACCGAGCAGTACTATCAGGAAGTGTATAAAAAAATGAACCAGGGCTGGTTCTATACTTTGATAATGAACAAACCCAATGTGTTCCACGGTCCTACGGTTTCCATCGTGGGCAAGGCCATTGAGGGAGCCGCGCCGGACGGCACTGTTTACGGTTCAATCTCAGGAGTAATGCAGAGGGATATTCCCAATTTTATGAAGTCGGTTTACGCCGCGCCTCTGGACGTGTCCCATATCGTAGATTATAAAGCGAGGTATTACGCCATTATGCGCATGGGCATAGAAAGGGACGCGCACCTTGTCCTTACCGCCAACCCCAGCACTCTTGTTGAAATGCAGACTAACGTTAATGAATTTTTTGACGAATACTGCAACGACATAGAGCATGGAACGGTAAGCTACAAGTTTCCAATCCCCGAAGAAATTCGCGCTTCCATGATCGCGTATACAAAACCAAATCCCGCGCGCGCCAATGAATTGCGCCAACTAAAGAAACGTTACGGCAATGTCCTTCCAAAACATTACTGGCCGAATTTGCAGATAGTAAACGTCTGGTTCTGCGGAAATACGAGAATCTACTATGAAAAAGTCCGCGATTCATTTCCGCCCGACTGCGTGTTCCATGAATTCAGCTATGTCTCCACCGAAAGCAAAGCGGGATTGGTACTCAAAAGCAATACCCAGGAAACAACCGTTTTCGGCCATAAGAGCTATTTTGAATTTATACATGAATCGGATGTTGAAAATACCAACCCAAAAATTTATCAGATAGACGAGCTTAAAGAAGGCGAACGTTACTGCATGCTGGCCACAACCAGTTCAGGGCTTTACCGTTACAACATGAACGACCTTATTGAAGTTTCCAGCTACCTTAATGATTTCCCGTTGATAAAATTTATCCAAAAAATAAACGGAACCATAAGTCTTACGGGTGAAAAATTGCATGAAAGGCAATTTATAGAAGCGGTGCATGAATCGGAAAAAAAGACCGGAAAAATCGCCTCTTTCTTTGTCGGTTTCGCGGATCCGCAAAAATCAAATTATAAATTCTACTATGAATTCGCCGATCAAAGTATTTCAGTTACGGAAGCGGAAGAATTTACAACCCAGATTGACCGTTTACTCCAGGAATACAACCTTGAATACAGGGAAAAGCGAGCGTCCAACCGCGTTAAAGCCCCGGATACCGCTCTCTTGGGACCCGAGTCCTTTGAACGCTTTAAGGCGACCTGCATCGACCGGGGCTACCGCGACGGACAATTTAAGCTAAACCTTCTTATGCAGGATGAAAAACGCCACGCTATGTTTAAAGAGTTAATCAAGTGACCGAAATACCATCCACTGTAAAATGGGTTAATTTACAGACAGAATCAAGGTCTGACGACACTCAATCCGAGACTGTCTGTAAAAAAATGCTTCGAAGTATAAAAGGCGTTATTTTTGATTTTGACGGCACGCTCTTTGACAGCACGGGGATAGCGTTTTATCTGATTGCGGCGTACCTTCCCGATATGTTCCTTGTCAGAAGAGAACGTCTTATTCGAAACCGTTTTTCAGGGCGCGATTATTTAATAACAGAGAAATATTTTGAATCTTTCTTTAAAGAAATGAGCGGCTGTTTCGGGAGAAAGAGCGAAAAAATGAGGGCATGGTATTTTAACCGTTATATGCCGCGTATGGTCAAAGTGTTAAAAAAACATTTTAAACCGAGACCCGGTCTGAAAGAATTAGTTAATCTAATGGATTCCCCGACAAGTCCGATAAAAACCGCGATTTATTCGGATTACTCTTTTTTAAAAGAGCGCATGGAAAGTTTGGGATTGGATATTTCAGGGCATATCCTCCTATACGGACCCGAATCATTCGGGGCGCAAAAGCCGGCGGTACGGCCGTTCCTGCAAATCGCGAAAGATTTACGCCTCGCGCCGGAGGAAATTCTTGTAATCGGCGACCGGGAACAAACGGACGGTCTTGGCGCGTTTAGGGCGGGGATGCATTTTTTCTGCCTTGAAACAGGACGCAAAAGGTATTTTAAATTGGATCCCAACCGCCGCCCGCCGAATGAAAAACCGCACGGCCCTTCCCTTTTGATGTACGCCGGCTCATGGGACGGTATCTGTAATTTGCTTATAAAAGAAAAATTTCAAAAATAATTTAATATTGAAAAGCGCTCCATCCGCTCATCATCTTAATAAATTCTCTATTTATATCCCACATAAAGAGCTTCGTATTAAATATTCATTAAATATATACCATTTAGATGTTTTAATCTTCTATCCTACGAATTAAAACGTAATCTTTATTAAAAGAATGATTTATTACAATTTCTTGAATTATATCTTGAACGTCTTTTTTTTCTTTTAAGCAAAGTCTTAGACGGGCTATGTCTTCTTTTGTCAGAGGTATATTTTCCTCTTTCATGGCTAAGTAAATATTTTTAATGACTTTTTCTATATTGTTAGCCATAAAATCCTTTAAAAAATTAACTTATATGTTTTTATTATACCATATTTTTATTATTGGGTAGCGGTATTTATAGAAGGTAATTTCGGATAGAGATTCATAATTACCGGAAAGATTTTATGACTAAATTTTATTATTATGTCTTGAATTTTCTTTTTCCGTCAATTAATATTACAAGAAGGAAGAAAAAAATGTCGATTCATATTACTGCGAAAGAGGGAGATATTGCCGAAGCGATATTACTGCCGGGCGACCCGTTAAGGGCAAAGTTTGTAGCGGAGAATTTTCTTGAAAAACCGGTACAATATACGGGCGTTAGAAATATTCTGGGTTATACCGGAACCTACAAGGGGAAAAAAGTCTCCGTTCAGGGAACCGGTATGGGAATCCCCTCTATTTCTATCTATGTAAATGAGTTGTTCAATGATTACGGGGTAAAACGGGCAATCCGCATCGGAACGGCGGGTTCAATTAATAAAGACGTAAAAATACGCGACATCGTGCTCGCTATGTCAGCCTGTACCGATTCAGGAGCAAACCATATCCGTTTTGGCGGCAGAAGTTACGCCCCCACGGCGACATTTTCACTGTTAAAAACGGCATGGGACATCGCCGCCTCCAAAGGATGGCAGCCAAAAGCCGGACCGGTGGTATCGGCGGATATGTTTTATACGGAAGACAGGGATGAATGGAAACTCTGGGCGAAATACGGCTGTCTCGCTCTTGAGATGGAAAGCGCGGAACTCTATACCTTAGCCGCTAAATTTAATCGTGAAGCCCTATGTATACTGACCATCTCCGACAGTCTGATCACCGGGGAAGTAACATCAGCCGAGGAGAGGCAAACAACCTTTACCCGCATGATGGAAGTCGCGCTTGAGACGGCGGTTAGCGATTAGTTGACCTTTGTTTAAAAACAAGATAAAGTATCAAAATAAGCCCGGATGGTGGAATTGGTAGACACGCTAGTTTCAGGTACTAGTGCCTTCACCGGCATGGAAGTTCGAGTCTTCTTCCGGGCAAATTATACCCGAAGAGTTCACGCAAAAATCACGAAGATTCGGAAGATCACAAAGAGGGATCAGAGGTTTTTGTCCGTTATCTTGTCGTGAAGCTCATGCATAGCCTTCGGACAAAAACATTTTCTTTCCCGCTTTGTGATCTTTGTCCCTTTGTGTTCTTTACGTGAACTCTTCGGATAAAATTCATTAGGAGTATATATAATGAAAAAAACAATCTTAATACTGATAACGCTTGCCGCGCTCCTTATCGAGGTCGGCGGCTGCAAGCAAAAAAACGCCGTTACGCGCAATGCGGACGGCAAACTTAACGTGACGACGACTAATTTTCCGCCGTTTGATTTTGTCAGACGCATAGCCGGGGATAAGGTAAACCTATCCATGCTGTTGCCGCCGGGAGCGGAAAGTCATTCCTACGAACCGTCGCCCAAGGATATAATCACAATTCAGAATAGCGGCGTTTTTATCTATGGGGGCGGCGAGGGAGACGCATGGGTAGACAGGATTCTGGAATCCATGAATACGTCCAAAATGATAATTGTACGCATGATGGACGCGGTTAACGTGGTGGAGGAAGAAATTGTTGAGGGCATGTCAGCGGAAGCGGCAAAGCCGGGGGAAGAAGGTGAGGAAACAGCCTATGACGAGCATGTTTGGACTTCTCCACTCAACGCAATATTGATTGTTGGGGCGATAACCGAAGCGTTGTGCAAAGCCGATTCCGCCAATACGGATTTTTACAGGCAGAACGCCGCCGCTTATAGTAAAGAATTGATACAGCTTGACTTATTATTTACTTTCGTAGTAAGCAGAGCAAAACGAAACACGATTGTTTTTGCCGACCGCTTCCCATTCCGCTATTTTGCCGACGCTTACGGGTTAACTTATTTTGCCGCATTTCCCGGCTGTTCCACGGATACGGAGCCAAGCGCAGGTACGGTCGCCTTCCTAATAAATAAAATCAGGGCTGAGAAAATCCCAGTGGTGTTTCACATTGAGCTTTCCAATGAGAGGATGGCGGATGCAATCAGCGGCGAAACGGGCGCTAAAAAGCTTCTGTTTCACGCCTGCCATAATATTTCTAAAAAAGATTTTGAAGCGGGGCTTGGGTATCTTGACCTAATGCGCGGTAATGTCGAAAATCTAAGAGAGGCGTTGCGCTAAATGCTAATAGACTGTCAAAACCTTTCTTTCGGGTATGACGGACACATTACGGTCTGCGGTCTGAACTTTTCCGTTAAGACCGGGGACTTCCTCCTTATTGCCGGGGAAAACGGCTCCGGTAAATCTACGCTTGTCAAAGGACTGATGCGGCTGATACCCCCAATGGAGGGGAAGCTCATTTTTAGCCCTGAATTTAAACAGTCTCAAACAGGTTTCCTTTCACAGCAGACAGCCGCAAAACAGGATTTTCCGGCCGGTGTTATGGAAATCGTATTATCGGGAAACTTGGGGAAAAAAGGTTTTTGGCCGCTTTATACTCATTCGGAGAGATGCGATGCGGAAGAAAAATTGCGTCTTCTTGAAATTGAGGATTTAAAAAATCGATGTTTTCGGGAACTTTCCGGCGGACAACAGAGACGAGTGCTACTTGCGCGTTCCTTATGCGCCGCGGAAAAACTTCTCGTGTTAGACGAACCTTTCGCCGGTCTTGATCCGTTGATTAGCGCGCAGTTGTATAAATTGCTTGAAAAAATAAACCGCGAAACGGGCATGACAATAATCATGGTTTCCCATGAAATCGAAGCCGCCGACCGAGCGACAAAAGTACTGCACTTGCGGAAACAACAGCTTTTTTTCGGCAGTATGGAAGATTACAAAAAAAGCGAGACAGGCAGGAAATTTTTAGGAGAAGTTTGATGTTAAAAGTTTTATTAGCGATGTTCAGTTACACGTTTCTTGTCAGGGCTTTTATTGTCGGCGCTCTTGTCTCAATCTGCGCCGCGTTGCTCGGCGTAAGCCTTGTTTTAAAACGTTACTCGATGATAGGGGACGGGCTTTCCCACGTCGGCTTTGGTTCCCTCGCCATCGCTACCGCGCTTCATGCCGCGCCGTTAAGTGTCGCGATTCCGATAGTTGTAGCCGCAGCTTTTCTTCTTTTACGCATGAGCGAAAACGGTAAAATCAAGGGAGACGCCGCAATCGCGCTAATTTCCACCGGCTCTCTCGCCGTAGGCGTAGTGATAATATCCCAGACTACGGGCATGAATACCGACGTATGCAATTATCTTTTCGGCAGTATCCTCGCGATGGCAAAAGCTGACGTGTATTTAAGCATCGCGCTCTCGGTCGTGGTGCTGGTTCTTTTTATCCTTTTCTACCATAAGTTATTTATCATAACTTTTGACGAAACGTTCGCCAAAGCATCGGGAATAAAAACAGGCCTTTACAATATGCTCATCGCGTTTTTAACCGCCCTTACAATCGTGCTTGGAATGCGCATGATGGGGGCTATGCTTATTTCAAGTTTGATAATCTTTCCGGCGTTAAGCTCCATGCGTATTTTTAAAAAGTTCAAAAGCGTTACCATTTGCGCCGCAATTATTTCCATTATATGCTTTTTTATCGGCGTTGTTATTTCGTATCTATACGCCACTCCGACAGGGGCCAGCGTTGTAATAATTAACATAATCGTCTTTATACTGTTCTATCTGGCCGAGAATTTGCGAAATTCAAGGACAATAAATAAATTAAGAGGAGAAAATCATGGGTAAAAACAAATCCGTAAAAAACAGCCTTATTATCGCCGTAGTTATTCTGGCGGTAACCGCTTTATTTCTCACCATTAACTATGTCAGGACAAAGAAAAATATTGAAAACTTCAATACCGTTGTGGGAAAAAATGAAAAAGTCGGTTTTTCTCAGGTTTTACAAACCATATTGAACGACAATAAATTCGGAACCACCGAAGAAAATGCCCGCTATTCGACCATGTCACCGAAAAAAGGGGTAATCGAAATAAAAGAAAAAATGTTTATTTCACAAGTCAACGATATCAACTTGAATTTCAAAGATTATCTCGGAAAGACAATCAAACTTGAAGGAATTTTCAAGAATGAAAAATCTTATGACGGAGACCAATACTGCTTTGTTATCCGCTACGGTCCCGGCTGCTGCGGCAATGACGGCATTGTAGGATTTGAAATAAAATGGGACGAAAACAACGCTAAACCGTACCCTAAAACCGACTCATGGGTTGAATCAACAGGCGTATTAAAACAATATGAAGCGGACGGATACACGGACTATTTATATCTTGATTTGATTTCGCTCAATGTATTAAACAAGCGCGGAGCGGAAACTGTGGTGCAGTAAGATTGTAATCATAGAAGTTAAATATTATTAAAATTTTTCTCCTCTAGCATCCTACGATGGATCATTGTCGTATCTTTTATTGTAGGGAAAAAAGAAAAAGAGCTGAAAATGGCTGGGCAAAAGAAAAGAAAACTATAAGGCATTTAATATTGTATTCAGCAAGAATAATACAAAAGAGTAATATTCCCATTATTGCGATGTTTTATCTATTTTTCATAAAATTCATTTGGTAATATATCCATATATATTATATTGTGTTTCTCTAAATTCCTATGTAAGGCCTCACGTCTTTTTCCGATTCGCTTAAAGCCTATTTTCTCATAACATTTTATCCCGCCCTTATTAAATTCATAAACCTTTAACATTATATTATGAAAATTTAACGCTTTAAATCCATAATCAATTAATAAGGATAACGCCTCCGTCCCATATCCTCTATTCCAATAATTTTTGTTCCCGATAAATATTCCGGTTTCCGCCGTCCGGTTTATAAAATCTATATCCAAAAAACCGCAATTCCCGATTAATTTTTCAGTTTCCAAGTCTATTATTGAATAATTATGATCTTTGGATAAATTACTTAAAAAGGCTTTTTCATTTTCCAAACTAATTATACCGCCGTATAATTGAAGATTGGTTAATATTTCCATATCATTAAGCCATTCGGTAAATATTTCAGCGTCATTTACATCTATCGGCGATAAATAACATTTTTTGCCGACAAGTTTTTTAAAATACATTATTTCCTCCATAATTCCTTATTATCTTTATATAATATTCTTTAAAAATATTTTAATTTATATAATAATCAAATATATAATTTAATACAACCCCATCTATTTATTTTCTTCTTTTTTCAGAGACGGGCGTATACCATTCCATTTGGCAATATACTCCGTCATAAAGCCTTGTGTCTATCATCTCAAAATGGATTTTATCATTTAACAAAATATATTTTACATATTTATTTTGAGTATAATTCCTAATAGCGTCGTACATCATTGACGCGGTATTTTTATTAATGTCATAATAATGATGCCGTCCTATATACCGGAATCTGGCGCACATTGAAGTCTCGAAAGTGTCGCCGACAAATCCATGCGGTATGTTTTTTAAATTCTCTACCTGTACCGACGGTATATATTCCGAGTGTTTTTTTTTCAAATTTATATTACGTGTTAAACCGATATATACATCGGGATTTACAGCGTCTTTTATCCGTTTACGTTCATTTTCCCAAAACCGCTTCCCCACCCGCGGGGCCATGTCCGTAGAAACCCCAAACGGTATCAGGTGTCGTTTGCCTATGATATGAAACCGCGGAATTACCACAATATCGGGTCCGAAGAAAACATTGTCACCTAACTTGTTTTCATTAAAAAGATGAAGCGGCGGTCTGATTTTTAAAATCTTCCCTGTTTTACGCAAATCGCCGGGTGTTATTCCAAATTCGCGTTTGAAAGTCCTTATATACGACTGTTCATATTTAAAACCGTATTCAGCCGCGATATCATGAATATTGCCATTTTTTTTTAATATATCGTTAAGACTTGCCGCTAATTTTCTGGAACGTATATAGGCGGCGATTGTTTGTTTAAAAGCGAAACTGAACAGTCTTCGTAAATGCACTTCCGAGAAATCGTATTTTTTGGAAAGAACGGATGCATTTATATTATTTTTAATACCGTTTTCAATATCAAGTAGTATATTTTCAAGTAAATCGTACGGTTTAAGCATTTAAACACCAACCCATAATATAGTATTAGATTTTTTATTGTCGTATATCCTACTCTTTCTTCAGGAGTTTTCCTATTCTGCGTAACAAATCGTCATTATCATAAGGTTTTTTAATATAATCAACCGCCCCCATTTCTTTCGCGTGTTTTATGTCTTTCGGATCGTTTGATGACGTGAAAAACGCTATCGGGCTATCGTACAAACCGCCAATCGCCTTTATTCTGGAGTAGGTATTCCACCCGTCCATATCCGGCATAATTAAATCCAATAATATTAATTGGGGAACAAGTCCCTGATAAAATAATGCGAGCGCTTCTTTGCCGGATTTTGCGGTGGATATGTCATACTTATTCCGCAATAACGCTTCCGCCATTTCAAGATGAATACCGTCATCATCTACTATAAGAATTTTTTGCTTCTCGTTACCTACGGTATCATTAAATTTTTCCGTTTCCTGTTTTAAAGCGTCGAAGTTCCTGTTGTTTTCCAGACTCATATCGTTTACATGACTGACCGAAATATTTATCTGATTAACGCCCTTCAATATCTCGTTCATGCCCTCTACCGCTTCCTGGCTTGTTTTTATAAATTCGTCCGTTTCCTTAACCAGAGTCTTGCCCGATTCCGCCATGTCATCAGAGCCTTTTTTAACGGAACAGGTTATATCCCTCAGACGGCTTATGGATTCCAATATTTGCTTTCCGCCTGTTTCCTGTTCCCGCATGGCGTTTAAAATATTTTGTTCGTGCCCGGAAACTGTTTTTACGCTTGAATCTATAGCGCCAAAACGGTTCAACACGTCGTCGGAGGATTTGGTAATGTTGTCTATGGACGCTTTTATTTTCTTCAGCATCGCCGCCGTGGTTTTTGACTGTTGTGACGATGATTCGGCAAGTTTGCGAATTTCACCGGCGACAACCGCAAAACCCCTTCCGGCTTCTCCGGCGTGGGCGGCTTCAATAGCCGCGTTCATCGAAAGCAGGTTTGTCTGGGCCGCGATATTGTTCATCACTGAATTTATTTCAAGCAACCCCTCGGAGTCATGGGCTATTTCCCGTATTTCCTGCGCGACAGTTTGTAGCCCCGTCTTTCCGTTCTCCGATGCTTCAGCCAAAACACCGACATTTTTACTGTTTTCAGCCAGCGTTTGAGTCACCGAATGAATGTTAGCTGTCATTTCCTCAATGGCCGAAGACGACATATTTACGCTTTCGGTCTGTTCCTCTATCATTTTATTAAGACTGTCAATATTTGTTTTAATTATCCCGACCGCCTTGCCTGCTTCTTCAGCGCCGTTTTCCTGCTTGACCATAAGGTTTTCCATGTTGTCAAGGTTAGATGAAATCTGAGTCACGGCCGTCGAGGTTTTGCCCATATTAACGGAAAGCTCAAAACTGGTATGGTTAAGCCCGTTGATTTTGTATTTTATAGTCCCTACAAGGTTTCTGATTTTTTCCAGCGTCATATTGAAAAAACTTGACAACTCCCCGATTTCATCTTCGGATTTAACTGCTACTTTTACGGTTAAATTCCCGTCTTTTAACTTCTCCAGAGCCGAGTGTATCGCCTTTATCGGAGAGCTGATTTTTCGCGCGACAAAAAAGACCAATACGAAGACAACTACCGCCAACATGGATATACATAAAATAATCAGGCGTAGGATCAGCGTATTTATATCATTGAAAATTAACGATGACGGAATCGTTGACACAAGAATCCAACCGGTATGAGGTATGGCCGAGGAATATATAAAAATATTTTTATCGATATTAAAGAATTCGGATGAACCCAATACGGACGCGCGGTATTTATCAAGATTTAATTCTTTAAATAAATCTTTTTGCATAACGGCGTTGATGTCTTCATGGGTAATAAAAAGCCCGTCGGCGTTAATCATATAAATTTTTTGTCCGGTAAAGCCCCGCATCGCGTTAATTATCTCTCCCATAACATTTACCGCGACATCATCCGCCGCTACACCGATGTCCGTTCCTTCACCGTTAAAAACCGTCATTGAAAGTGTAACGATAACATCGCCGGTATCGGAATCGACATAAGGTTCGGAAAAAGCGATGCGGCCCCGCTCTTTTTTAGCGTCGGTAAACCATGGGCGTTGGGTATTATTCCAATCGTCATCGGGAATCCATCCTCCGGCGAACGCGGCAAAACCTCCGGACTTGTTCCAAACCTGATTATTTGTAAAATACATATCCAGACTGTTAGGTACTATTTTTTTAATGTCGTCCAAATAACCGGCGACGGACTCCGTACTAACAATCGCTCCTTGTTTGAAAAGATGGGTAATACCGATGGCGGACTCCTTGAGGGCTTCTTCATGTTCCTTTATGAAAGATAACACCATATCCTGCGATCGGGCGACGTTTGTCTTTGTATTTAACTTCGTCAAATCGGTAACAATATGGCGAAGGTTGTAAAAAAAGATTAAAGATAAAGATACGGTTATAGATATAATTATTAGTAAAGTGACGGTTGTAAATAATCTCGCGAACGATGTTTTCTTAGGTTTTTTCATATTACAAATATATAAATATCAAATATATAAAATAAAAGATTAACACTATTGATCATTTTCAAATATTTTTCGAGAAAAAATTATTTTTTTCAGGTTTAAATGAACAATTTTGAACATTTTTACCGTTTATCGGGGATCGGAGTAAACCATTTCATTTTTATTTTAGCGGATTTAAATATTGTTACTCTCCTTATCACTTTAAACATTAAAATTAAAATGATAAATACTTTACAATAGAATCAAGCGGTTTTCGAGTTTTCTCGCGCTTATCGGGAGATTGTAGTCCGTCCGCGCCCTAACCTATGGCGAGGATATTGACAATATACTATTACTGATTTATTATTTTAAGCAATTACTTTTTTTCAATATAATTACCTTGAAGTAATATTAGTTTCAAATAGCAAGTAGGTAGAAAAATGGTTACAAAAACAAAAGAACAGGAAATTTTCGCGGAAACCTGCGGTACGGTGGAATGTCGCGTTGAAAAAACATTAAATATAATCGGCGGAAAATGGGGATTTCTCATTCTTAAAAATCTTTTTTCCGGGAAAAAAAGGTTCGGCGAGTTAAGGCGGCTTCTTCATAACATAAACGCCAAATCACTTACAATTAGTCTAAGATTGTTGGAAGAGAACAAACTTATTAACAGAAAAGTTTTTGCCACTGTTCCCGCTACAGTTGAATATTCCCTAACTGAAAAGGGGGAAGATTTAAAAAAAATTATTATGGAAATGTATTTATGGGGCGAAAAGTGGGGGAAGTAAATAGTTTTTATTAATATTTATCCGCTTTATTTAATCACTCAAATAATATTTTATCCGTATGCGGCAAAAAAAGCGCTCCCGTGTATCTATCCATATAGTTAGCCTCGCTACTTAAATCCAAGTATGTTATTTTATCGGCAAGCTCATACATTTTTTTTCTGCTTTCCCCGCTAACCAGGGTAAGGTACGCTCCCAAAACCGATGTGTTGCCAAGAAACGCGAATTTTTCATTTGGAAGGCGCGGCAGTAAGCCGACCGTTCTAGCGTCTTCAAGATCGAGGAATCTTCCAAAACCGCCGGCCACATAAAATTTTTCCACGTTGTTAAACGACATTCCGGCGTTGTCAAGCATTATCTGGCAGGCGGAAAAAATCGCGCCCTTCGCGCGGATAAAATTGTTAATGTCGCTTTCGTTGAGCGAAATTCCGTCGCAAAGAAAATACTCGCCTTTTTTTCGCGAAAACTTTCCGGCGGAGTCAATAATTCCCTTCCTGAAAAGTTCCGCAATAGCGGAAATTACCCCCGATCCGCAAATACCGATAGGAGCCGCGCCGCCGATTGTGAATATTTGCGGTTTGCCGCTTTCGTCAATCACTACCCTTTCTATCGCGCCTAAACACGCTCGTACTCCGTGTTTTATCCCGCCGCCCTCAAAAGCGGGACCCGCGGAACAGGCGCAGGCGAAAATAAAATCGTTATTTCCAAGGACAATTTCTCCGTTAGTGCCGATGTCTATAAATAAAATAAGTCCGCCTGAATATTTTTGCGGCGGCGCGGCAAGAGCGGTACAAAGTATTCCCGCGGTTATGTCGCCCCCCACATAGCTTCCTACGGCGGGAGCGAAAAGGACGGGAGCGTTTTCACATGCGCCGATTCCCACCTGTCCCGCCGTATAACATCGCGGCATGAAAACCGCCGGAGTGTACGGGGAAAGACGAATGTATTCAGGGATGATACCTAACAGCAAATGGATCATCGTGGTATTTCCCGCCGCAGATACGCAAACAATTTGATTTGTTTTAATTCCTGTCTCTTTACAGGCGGTAATTAATAATTCATTAATTGTCTTTAGTATCCGCGTTTTTAATTCGGGAAGAAATTTTTTCGCGTAATTTATGCGGCTAATCACGTCCAGACCGCACTCAATCTGACCATTATACGCGTTATGGACCGAGATAACTTTTCCGTTTTCCGTGTCAACAAGCCACAATGCGACGGTCGTGGTTCCTATATCCACGGCAATTCCATAAGCTTTTTGCGGTTTTTTATAAATATCCACTATTTTGGCAATATCGTTTTCAACAAAATAAAAAACCAGTACCTCGCCTTCGGGAAAAGAATCGCTATCTACAGACGCGCCATCTTTCGAGTCCGGCGAAAAATCGGAATTCCGTAACTTCTCGGGTAAAACAGCTAACACATTAAGCGGTATTTCTACGGCTCTATATTCAGTTTTTTTTGTAAATGCCTTTGAAAATCTGTCGATGTCAGATAATCCGTCAAGCGGCGCCGGTTTCGCTATTTTAAGATTTATTTTTTTTAAAAACGCCTCTCCGCTTTCAGGCAAATATTCGGTCGGATCGGTAAAATTTTCAAATTGACCTTTCGCGGCGGAGGATTTTCCGTAAACTGATTTTGGAAACTCCACCGTAATTGATTTATCAGGAACGGCGGTTTGACAAATCAGCGCGTCTTTAACGCTTTCCCCGCCTTCTTCCGACCCGGTTATTTTTACGCGGCATTTTTGGCAGATTCCTTTGCCGCCGCACGGGGTCTCAACAAAAGCTCCGGCAAGACGCGCGACAGATAAAAGCGGCTCGCCTTTTTCCGCTTCTGCCGTGATATTATCCGGTAAAAAAATTATTTTAGGCATTCTTTTTTAACAATACGCTTTTAATAAAACTCTCAATATCCCCCGCTTCGCAGGGACCTACAAGAACCTTAAAACCCGGCATATTTTCCTCAAGTTCTCCCGATATTTGCGCCACATAACCGGGGATAACAATTTGTTTTGTGTCTATCTGATTCTCGATGTTTATCTCTTTAATGAATTTGGCGATTGAAGAACCTGAAAATTTTCCCGCCGCCCATGCGGTCAGTACGCTAAAGCCCTCACATTCGGGAATAATCAGCCATGCGGAAATGCCGCTGTTCTCGATTTCTCCCGATACTAAAAAGTAGGTTAAGGAAAAATTTGTCGTTACAAAAATCGGCGATTTCCTGTCAGGCTTCCCTATCGCGTAAAGTTTGGGCTCTACCTGAATCGGTTTTTGCGGGTCCGTATAAATATTTTGGCGTAACGTAAGAAGCGGCATAAGTTGCGCCGGATCAAAACTTGGGAGCGCTATTATTCCTCCGAATTTATCTATTTCCGTAACCGCGGCGACAATATCATCCGCCGCGTTTCCGGTATTAATAAATCGAAGCGTAGCGTAACCTAAGGCTTTAATGTTCTTTTTAACCGCGGCTTTTCTCGCGATTGAGTTTGTCTGAAAAGTTTCAGCAAGAGAATGTGTTTGAAATTCGATAATTAAATCGTTAAAACCGCCCTCCTTTATTTTTGTCGTTAACTCAAAAATACCGTCCGCGTCCGCCGCCGTAACAGCGATAACCTGATTATCCCTTTTAGCGATTTTAACCGCTTCTTCCGCCGTATCCGCCGTTACGCCGCATAAAACGCTTTTGGAACCGGCTACCGCGGCGGAAGCTTTATCAAGTGAGGCGATATCTTTCGCGCGAAGCAACAGCGGCAATTTTGTTTTAGCGTAAACTTTTGCGCAGTAATCGGCAAAAGATTCGCCCTTTTGGGTAACGGCAATAGCGCCTATAAATAATTCCTCGCCTACCCGGACGGGCCTGTAGTTTTTTATCTTTTCAGCTAACGCAAGATCATCCCCTTCATCAAGATTAATAGCGATAACCGTTTTATTGACAAATGTTTTTTCGTGCCGGTACATTACGGTCTCTTCGCCAAGAGGGCTTATAACTTCCGTCCCTATTTTTACGCCTTTCACCGGCGGCTCGCCCGCGGCCCCAAGCACCAGCTTCGCCTCGTCGGAGGCGTAGGGACATTCTGAGAACATCGCTTTTTTCGCCGCAAGTTTCATTGCAAACGCCATACATGTGCTTGAACCGCATTCCTTGCAGTTAGTACCGGGAAGGAGTTTTTGAATTTGTAATCCGCTCATCGCCATTTATTTTCCCTCCCTATCCATCAAGCTGTTGATGGTCTTCTTTATCGTCGTTACCGCTTCAGGATTATAAAGAATCAATATATCAGCGCCCGCGTACAACAGTGTTGTCGCCGTAGCGATTTCCCAATAAGCGGTTCGTTTCGCGAGATCGCCCCATTCAGGAAAGCTCGATTCAGGCGCTTTAAATTCTTTAATCTTGGAACACTCCATGCCGACAGAGACAATCATAGGACTTAAAAGCATATTATCCCCGCCGAGACCCGTTAGGCGAATACGTTCCATTACGGAATAAGTGTATTCTATACCGTAACCTATCGCGCTGGTCATCGGATCTATAATTATTTTATCTGGAGCCAAGCCCATATTGGTCAGTAGAATATTCAGTTGCTTGCTGATGTTAACGTCGATAGGGGCCTGGGCTACCAAAGTGTGACCGTAAGCCATCACGGCTCCCGCAATGGTCCTGTAATTATCCTGCTCTACCCAGTTAAAGAGAAGGTTCTCCCCTTCGCAACTTTGGGCGATTGCCTTCATTACCTCGTTGTTTTTATCGTAGTGGCTTGTGCCGGTGATAATCAACGGAACATCGACGGCTTCAAGAATAGATTTAACAAGTTCCACGCTCTGTTTACCGCTTCGGTTTTCGCGTTCGGGATGAGTGCCGTCAAGATTAACGCTGATTAGTTCCGCGCCGTATTTTTCCACGCAGAGTTTCGCCATTTTCACGGGGTCGCCCGACACGTCTCCGTAAGCCTTGCGAAGAATACCGGGGTACTTTTCACTTACGCTGTCAAAGACCTCCATGGCGACTAACGGCTTGTTCGGCATTTTCCCTTCCCAGAAGTGGAACGGCATACAATCCGCGCCGCCGACCGTATAAGTTTTCCCGCGCGTGCCGCCTTCCGATTTTAAATTTCCAAGCTTTACGGAATATGTGGAACAGTCCGCTTTTTCGGCGGGAAGAGCGAAACTTTTAATCGAGGAAATACGCTCGTGAACCGATATTTTCCGCTTTTTCGCGATGTTAGCTGATTCCGTTTTAACTTCCGAGCCTGTCGCCGAAGGAGCCTTGCCTAAAAAACGCTCGCTTAAAATTTCGATTATGCCGGTAACAATTTCCTTTGTTACGTCGGCTTTTATCTTTTCCGTGATAGCGGCAATATCTATGTTTATGGGAATATTTCCTACTTCTTCCTTTTTTGTAGACTGAGGTTCACCTAACGGCGCGTCTTTTTTAACGGCGTCAGTTTTTGCGGCGGCATCCCCCGTTTGTTCGCTTTGCGCGAAATCGGTCATATCTTCCATTTTCAGCGCAGGATGGTTAACTTTCTCCATGAACTTCCGCACGTCTTCGGCGGTTACGGCGGTTGTTTCATCGGCAATTTGATCGATAAACCCCGGCAGTTTTTGTTCTTCAAAACGTTTTAGCAAATCGTTACGCAAAAGATCTTTTAATTCTTTCGGCATCCATACGACCCTCGCGTAGCCGCCTTCGGCGAAGAGGAACTTTCGGCTTGTAAGGAACACTTTCCCGCAACCGAAGAAACCGGGAGTCTGCTGGCCTCCGCCGACGGAACCCGCTAGTGTTGAAAATGTCATTCCTACGGGAGTATCCCCAAGATACTCTCTGTTAACTATCATTACGCCGTTGCATTCAGGCACATATGCGCAGATAGCTTCAAAACAACCGCAGCTTGTCATCGGCCTGTCCATGATTGAATAAGCGCAGAAGGCGTCTATCGATTTATGGCTGTTCGTGAAAACATAATCATTTACCCCCGACCATATCCCCTTTACGGGATCAAGACACTCGCCTTTTACAAGCGGCTGATTTGGACCCGTCTCGTCAATTTCATACGCCGCTTTGCCGTCCAGCCAGTTGTACGCTCCGCAAAGCCCGAGCCTTTCCGGCGTGATAACGCACACATGATTGGGAGCGAAGCTCTGGCAAAGCAGACAGGAATAAAAAGTATCCACCGATTCATCGGTCATGGCTTCCAGTCTGCGGTTGCGCTCATCGTACGCTTTCCGCGCGACGGCAAGCCTCTTTTCCACCTCGGCCTGATCCGTAACAAGCGTTACGCGCACTTTATCCACTATAGCGGGATAATCCGCCGATAATTTGGCGTGGAGAATCTCCCCGTAATGTTTTAGACGCAGACCTTTCGCAAAACCTGTTTTGGAAACGCGGGTCCACACTATATCCCTCTGTCCCATGTGCCAGATTCCCTCAGCGCCGTTAACCATGTGATGAATCTGCCTCTCAAGTATCGGTTCAAAATCAGGCTGCATTTTTCTGCCCGCTACTTCCACCCAAATACCAAGCGGAAGCCTGCCGCCTGGTTCCACGGTATCGATGTCGGAACCTATAATTTTAATTTCACCGTCGTTAATCGCGTCATAATCCACGCTTGTAACAAACTCAAAAGCAAGGGTTTTGTTGCCGCCGAATTCAACATGGGTGTCTTCTTTGCGGATTCTCTCCCCTTCAAACGCCGGACCGTAAGCGACTGGAACGGGCACATTAACAATTTTTATTTTACAGCCCCGCACTTCCAGGGCTTTTTCCACGATTTTATCATGGGGGATTTTTGAAACTATATGTTCGTAAGTACAAACGCCCGTCGGCAGAATTTCAGGAATATCAATATCTGAAATAATCGGGAAACCGTAATTAATGGCGCCCATCGCCGCCGCGGATTTATCGCTTGTTATTTCACCTAATGCGATGACAAAAGCGAAAATTCTGTTCTTGTTATACTTTAGGTTGGCTTCATAATCACCCGGTTTTACTCCGCCAAAGGAAAGCGCGACCCGACTCGCGAACCCAAGCGCGTAAATTAATGAGGAAACATCCCGCCCGAAAGGTACAAGGCGGGTTTCCCAGCCAAGCTGTACGCCTTCCGCGGCTAACTGCTCCGCGAATTGCACGCCTTTTGTACAGCCGCCCATAAACACATAAAGATTTTTTTGCTGTAATTCCTTGGCGATTTTCACGGCGACGGCGTTGTCCGGCGCGGCCCCCGTAATCGCCGCAAAACCGGGAGCGGTTCCGTCTACAAACTCAATTCCGCGCTCGCGCATTATTACGTCGTTAGCGGCCCCAAGCCAGATGCCTTCAACGGGATTCGGACCTATAAGGTACTTACATGCCTCTATCGCTTCACACGCGAAAAGAGCGGCTACCCCAGCGTCAAGGGCGTTGCCGAAATACGGCAGCCAAACATTTTCAGCCGGTCTTACGGGCAGTAGCGCTTTTGCCTCTTCCAGAATACTCCGTAAATCCTCAAGCGTTTTCATTTTTCTGCCCGTAAAGGAATAAATGACAGGCAGGTAATAATTGGTATTGGGAAAACCTACGGCGGCGTTTAAACCTTTTTGTTTTACCGCCTCTTCCACCGTGTTGACAGCATGGGCAACAATCGCGACCGCGCCGTCAATCGCGCTTGTACATATAAGCTTTGACATTACAATGCCCTCCTGTCTTTCATATCAAAGAGTTTGCGCTCCGTTTTCTTGTTAATTCCAAGCGCATCTCTCGCTTTATTAATCAGCTCTATAATAAGATCCGCCGCCTTTAAAGGATCATCAATAAAATGAAAACTCGCCCCGTATTCATCCCTCACCTTGTTGTGAAGATAATCGCCGACGACCTGCGAACCTGAAACACAAAGAGGACTTCCAAGTATTACGTCAACTCCGCTTGCCACAAAGTAACAGCCAACGACGGTAGCCATCTCGTTCATACACTCCGGAACAACGCACACGGCGGGAAGACCGGCAATATCATCTCCAAGACCGCCCTCAAAAACAATTTCCGCCGCGACTTCAAGAATCCTTGAGTCGTCAACACCGCTTCCCATGTGCAATACGGGCGGGATGCCTACGGTCTCGCAGAATTCCCTAAGCCCCGCACCGGCATTTTCTAATGCGGCTTCCGGTTTTAGAAGCCCCGCCTCGGCGCTTTCGACGGCCAAACAGCCTGTTTGAAGCACAAGTATATTTCGTTTAACAAGCTCTCGTGTGAGCGTATTAGTATAATCGTCCGTCTTTTGTTTTGCATCATTACAACCGACAATTCCGGTTATACCGAGAATCCTGTTCGCTATAATCGCGTCATTCAGCGGACGGAAAGAGGCGCGATAACGTCCGCCTAACATATATTTTATCGCGTCTACGGAAAAACCGGCGACAAATATTTCATTATTTGCGGGAATATTAGCTTTCGCTGAATTTCCGTTTTTAAGATTATCGACTGAGGTTCTTACGGGAGATGGGGTTCCAAAAAGTATATCGGAACATATTGAAGCTATTCGCGAACAGCCCCAACCGTCGGCAAGAGACACTTGAAAAGTATTATGAAGTAAATTGAGATAATCGTTATCAACGTCCGTCGTTGTCTTATACATCGCCTCTATAGTCGTACGATCTATTCCTTTCGGTTCAATACCCGCGGCCTCCCAAATACCCTGTCTTTTTTTAGGCGCTAATTTAAGGGTTTTTAATAAACCCTCCTGCTCTGAAAATTCGTTAAGGAACAAATTGGAAAGTTCCAACGCTACTTCTTCGGCGTTCCCACCCTCCTCTTTCACGCCGTAAAGCCTTGCCGCGCGGTACAGGACTTTTTCATCTTTTATTTGAAGGTCATGCGTTTTCCCCGACGCGACTTCTTTAAGTGTCAATACCAAATGCCGTCCGTGATTTGAATGGGCGCTTATTCCTCCTACAACTTTACGGAGAAAATTTTTTGCGGCAATCGTATCCGCACAAGCGCCGTCGCTTACTTTTGACATAGTATCTTTACTCTCCATAATTGTTCCTTTATATAACGTTTAGACGGTAACCGCCGTTTGCTCTACGCCGTGACTTTTTTATTTTATACGTTATATTTACTTCTTGCAAGATAATTGAAAATTCTTTAAGTTGGGACAGACTACGGCTTTCTTTCTTTTTTCTCTTTAAAAATAAGTTTAAAAATCCCAAGATGAAACATGGGCGGCCATAAGAGAAAACCAGAAAAATATCGGCGGACTTAGCAACTCGTTAGGCTCTATTGTTGAGCGTATACTGACCCCCGGCCTCCCCGAAAAATTTAAAAAATTAGGCTACAGCTTTAATCGAATAGCCAGTTATAGTTATGCGGCAGGCGTATACGCCCAAATTGACGGTATGCTTGAAAACGGCACACAGGCGGTCGCGGTAGAAGTAAAAACAAAATTGCGGAAAGCGGACATAGACGATCATCTTGTACGTATGGAAAAAATACGAAAACACGCCGATGAACACGGTGACAAAAGGCGGTTCATGGGGGCTATGGCAACTTTCATTACAGACGAAACCGCTAAAAACTACGCCTTAAAGAAAGGACTTTTTGTAATAGAACCAAGCGGTGAAGATGTCAAAGTTACAAAACCGGAAGCGGAACCGCGAATTTGGTAATTATAAAGTCGATGTTACATAAGAAGCGCAAGCGTAATATGCCCTGCCTCGTAATAAATAGGCGGCGGTTAAATTCCTATCAAGTGAAATTGCTTTTGTAAAGTTATCTATCGCTAAATCCCATTGGCGGCGTGAAGCATAATAAATTCCCCTGTCAAGATATGCGCCTGCTGTCTGAAGTTCTGCGTTTGGTTTTTCTCCGTAATCCGCTGTAACCGTAACGGGCGCATTTTTTGTAACATCGGCGATTAACTGTTGTAACGATTTATCATTTTTTACATTGTAACGTAATGAAGTTTCCTGTACGGCGGTTTCTACATTTATACCCGAAAGGCGGTAACGGTAACTTTTGCCTGTCTTTAGAAATTGACCTGTAACGACATATTTAACGCCCAAGAATTTACCGACAGAGACGGCTGTTTCATCGCTTATATTTCCCGACATTTGAAAATTCAACTCTTTGAAAACAAAGGCAAGGTTTCGGCGGTCTGCGGTTTCGATTTTTCCCTCTACAAATGCGCCTGTGAGTTCGTCCATTATATAATTCGATAAGTTTTCATGTTCAGATGAAAACGCTATTATCGCTATTCGGTTTCCTTTTTGGAGTTTGTTTGTCAATTCAACAGCCGATTTTTCTATAGCGTCATCAAGTGAAATAATATCCGTGTTTTGAACGGAAGCGCAAGAGAAAGAGAAAAGAGAAAAAAGAAGAAAGAAAAAAAGGAAGATATGTAATTTATTGCTTTTTATTTTCATTTATGTTTTACCTTTTTTTTTATGGGTGTAAAAGGGTTATTTTTTTTATTACTTATATTAATTTCCCTCAATAGAATAATACTTTTTATCATAACGATGATTGCTACTATAAATGAACAAATTGCTATGAATAAAATTATTTTTTGTGCAAGGTTTAGTTGATAGTAAATAAACAAATAAATCATTTATATTCTTCTTTTAAAATGATGTTCTTCATTATTGCATTACCTTCTTTTTATAATTTCCGTATGATAAACAGGGATTTTTCTTTGATGTGTTTTATTCTTGCCCGTACATAAAAGCCTTTGAGAATTTTCTGTTCCGCTTTACTGATAGTTGTAAAACATTGCAATTCATGTGTTTTGTCTATTACCGATATAATGGCTTTGATGACTTCTTTTGCTTCCGCTTTATCGGCTTTGGAAGCGTTATCCGAAAGAACTTTTTCCGCTTTTTTAGGGTTGTTAATTTCCGTTAAAAGAGAAATCAACAATTCTTCGGCGGCTTTTGTTTTGAGTTTGGAAGCAATGCCTTTGACTGCTGTGTTATTTATATCTCTAGTGTCAATTTCTTCAAGTTTAATATGTTTCAGTATGGCGCAGTTAAGTTTGAGTTCTGACTTATAACTCTGAAACGCTTTAGCAACAGACAATTTTGTCTGTCTGTCGGCTTTTCCTTTTTCAATAGCCCATTCAATTAATGGCGGGGCTATTGTACTTATAAGGGTAGTTAAAATAATTTTTTTCTCCTTAAATAAATATTTCTAAAAATACCGCCTGCCGTTTGGAGGAAAAGAACCAAACGCTTGATGTTTATAACAGGCGGCAACGAAATTTACAAACCGCTATTCTACTGTTTCGTCCATCTTGGATACCAGTATTTAGATGGGTCATCTGGTAATGGCGTTGTTGTGGTATATGTACCTGCGCCTCCTGCAAGGTGTTTTATGCGCAAGTCGCCACAGAAAGCATCTTCATGAAAAGACCCTTTGTCAATTTTACTTCCAAACGTTACGCTGGTAAGTTTAGTGCATTTGTCAAAAGCTTTATCCCCAATAAAATAAACGCTTTTGGGTAAAGTTATGCTTGTAAGGCTAGTACAACCTTCAAAAGCCCCCGCACCAATCTGCTCAACCCCGTCCCCTATGGTTACGTTGGTAAGGCTTGTACATCCGGCAAAAGCATATTCTACAATAGTTTTAACCTTACCTGGAATGGTTATACTTGTAAGGCTGGTGCAATTTGAAAAAGCTGACCCGCCAATATCAAAAACACTGGCTGGTATATTTATGCTGGCAAGGCTGGTGCAATCAACAAAAACTCTATAACCGATGCGTACAACTCCATCCGGTATGGTAACGCTGGTAATTGTAGAATTTAAGTAAAAAGCATCATCCATAATTGACACAACTGGCAGCTTTTTTATTGTGGGAGGAATATTTACCACTGTTTTCTTACCAGTATACTTCTGTATCGATATACTGTCGCCAAGGTTCATAAACTCAAAATCACTTGCGCTGTTGAAGCCATTGCCGCCGCCACTTCCGCTTTTATTGCAAGCGGTCATTGAGAACCCTATTACCGCCACAAGTGCGATAATGCCGAACACTTTGATTGCGTTTTTCATGTTACATTCTCCTTTCTTGTTTGCCTTTACTGTTTCATGCTGTCTGGCCATTTAGCCACGTCCAAACCTGGAACTTTTATTTTTTCAATACCGCTGGGAGTTACCAGCATACCTTTGGCATTGATCTTAAAAGTTTCCTTGTACCCATCAGAATAGATAAGATTGATCGTATCGCCTGACTGTGTGAATGTTCCTTCCCATTCTATTTTTGGCACATTATGTTCCAATCCCGACAATGGAATATTTGTTTGTATGGCACTATTAGTCAAACCCCAAGGAATACTAGACATGGTAAAATTAGACTCACCAAATTCAATAACCGAGAAAAAAATAATACCCAAACGGCTTCTCATCCCTTTTGAAACTTCATTCTGAGCCTGATTTGCCCAAAAAGTGTTCTGTACCGATGCCGCCTGTTGAGCGTAAACTTTGGTGGGCGCAAATGCCGCAATACCGATTACCGCAACAATGGCGATAACCTTCAAGAAATTTGTAAAAGTCTTCATAAAAGACCCTCCTTTTTAAAGTCCGCAGACTGTAAATATAAAAAAGTCGGTGTTTCCGCATACGCACAAATCCGACAATTTTCCATGTATATCCACCATGCTAGAAACTGTCTTTATAGCCACGTTTTTTCAGAGCCGCTTGGCTTGCCAGAGAGAGTTTGGAACATCCCTTAAATGCATCGGAGCTTCCTCCAGATGAAATAGCAGGAAAACTGATTGTTTCCACAGAATCGGGAATGGTAACGGTGGTAAGGTTACTACTACCATAAGTAGCAAAAGCATTCCAACCTATTGCCTTTATTGAAGCCGGCAGGGCAATTGAGGTAAGTGCATTACAGCCAGAGAACATTTCTTGCGGTATTTCCTCCATGCCTTCTGGCAGTGTTACAGTTACCAGACTTTTACAGCCATTAAAGGCTCCTTTTTCTATTTTTGTTCCGGTGGGAATGATAACGGAGGTTATTTTGGTAGAAGCAAACGCATCTTTTTCAATGGTTTTCAGGCTTTTCGGCATGGTAATTGATGTAATCCCACTATAGTAAAATGCTTCTACGCTTATTTCCGTTACCCCCTCCGGTATGGTTACCGAGGCAAGCCTTGGCGTTTGATAAAACGCTCTATTCCCAATTTTGGTTACTCCGGCGGGTATAACAACGCTCGTAATATCAAAGTTGATGCTAAAAGCCTCCTTTCCTATTTCCCGTACCGGCATTCCCTGTATGGTTGCTGGAATGCGTACCGACACGGCTTTTCCGGTATAACCCGTGATAATAACCCCTTCGCCGTCCTCCGTTAAGCCGACAGTAAAATCCGCTTCTGTTTGGGCATAGACTGCGGAAACTGCCAGTACCAATGCAGCAAACAATGCCGCAAAAAGTTTCTTGTTCATACATACTCCTTCTTTTGCTTTTGTGTATAAAAAGCCTGTATTCGTGCATACGCAGAAATCCGACAATTTTCCAAATGAGAAAAAATAAAATTGTGAGGTGATATTAATAATGCTGTCAGATAGTTGACAAAATTGATTAAAGAATGAGTATAATTGCCCTGTGCCCTGTGCCCTGTGCCCTGTGCCCTGTGCCCTGTGCCCTGTGCCCTGTGCCCTGTGCCCTGTGCCCTGTGCCCTGTGCCCTGTGCCCTGTGCCCTGTGCCCTGTGCCCTGTGCCCTGTGCCCTGT
>Ga0268262_10000710_pt1 | contig 43091 bp, 41 predicted proteins | sample TergutNc150P3_FD_190354 | JGI IMG/M metagenome (GOLD analysis project Ga0268262, IMG submission 190354) | Nasutitermes corniger P3 segment gut microbial community from laboratory colony in Florida, USA - Nc150 P3 (SPAdes) (version 2) | ecosystem: Host-associated > Arthropoda: Insects >...
GCGCCTTTGGCTTCTTCGCTCCAAGACTGGGAAAAACTTCTCCCCTGGAATATTTTTAAATCTTAAATATATTATTTCGTCTTTCTTCACTTTTGGGTGTGTTTTCACTGCTTTATTTGACGGTTACGGGATACGTCAAGTGTCTGACACTTTTTTCTGATTTCCGGCAATCCTTACCAAACCCGAGGTTCAACCATAGGTTTAGTAACTTTGACATCTTCACCTGAAGGCTCTATGACAAAAAGCCCTTTTTTTAAGGCGTATTCTCTGGTGGATTTATCAGTAATCGTGGCGGCTATTGCCCCCATGAATTGCCTTTTGTCATTGTATTCATCGGCGTGTTTACGTACCTTTTCCATGCGTAAAATATGGTCGTCAATATCCGCTTGCCGCAAGGTGGTTTTTACTTCTACTACAATCGCCTGTGTGCCGTTTTCAATCAGGCCGTCAATTTCAGCGTATACTCCTTCGGCATATTTTATAGTTGTTATTCTGTTAAATGAAAACCCAAATTGTTTAAATTTATGAGGTAAGTCGGGAGTCATTATATGCTCAACAAGAGAGCCTAATGTGTTGTTAAGACCGCCTATGTTTTTTTGTGTCTCCCTTATAGCTGCCCACGCTTCTTCTTTTGCTTTATTAAGGCCAAAGATGTCATTATGGGGTTTTTTTACGGCTGCTTGTGTTTCTCTAATGGCTGCCCATGCTTCATCTCTTGTTTTGTTAAGACCAAAGATGTCATTATGGGTTTTTTTTACGGCTGCTTGTGTTTCTCTAATGGCTGCCCATGCCTCGTTCTGGGATTTTAGTAAATCGTCCAATGTAATTTTTTTGGGTGTTTTTTTTCTCACTTTTCTGACGGGCTTCATACCAGAGGTTTGCATACCTTTGGTTTTACGAGAGGTTTTTTTTGCTTTTTTTACAGGTGTTTTTGTCGACATAATTTCCTCCTTTTTTTAATTTTATCGGTTTTTAGTAAAAATATAAAGTTATTTTACGAAAAAAAATAAAAATTTTTTCCGCGAAAGTAATGCAAAAACGCATGTCTGCACATATATATAAGGAGAAACGCCGAGAGCCTGACACAAAAACCGCTTTCCTTTGTGATCTTTGTATTCTTTGTGCCTTTGTGTGATATCTTTGCGTTCTCCCACGCGAACCCATATAAACTTTTTGAAAATTTGCTTATTATATAAATAGAGAGGAAAAATCATGAAGAAGCGTATTATTTTTTTTATTTCATTATTAACAATCGCGGGATTAATTTTCTGCGCCTGCGTGAGCGACGGGAAAAACGGCGAGGCGGCGACTGTAATAGAAAAGGAAGATCTAACGCCTATCAGCATTGATTTGCCGGAAGGGACAAGGGAATTTCATGTCTACCTTGCCTTTGGGCAGTCCAACATGCAGGGGCCGGGGCAGATTCGCCCTCAGGATAAAGAAGGTATAAGCGAGCGATTTAAAATCATGAGCGTAGTTCCCGGAAGATACGCGGGCGAATCAAGGGCAAAAGGCGAGTGGTACAGGGCGGTGCCGCCGCTTATTATTCCCGATACGGGGTTGATCAACTATTTGGGTTTAAATATAGGGCTTACTCCCATTGATTACTTCGGACGAACTCTTATAAACGGCATACCAAAAGATATTACAATCGGCGTTATTGCGGTCGCGAACGGCGATATGGCTCTTGCGGCGTTTCACAAAACAAAGGGCGATGATTATTACAAGGGCAAGGACACATTGAGCGGCAGGCCGAGCCAGACTGAAATGCAGGGCATGGCCAGATACAGAGCTGCCGGTTACAAGAACATGTACGACGCCATTATTCAAAACGCTAAACTCGCGAAGAGGGCGGGCGGAATAATAAAGGGCATAATCGTTCATCAGGGCGAAAGCGGAGTGGGGATTTACGATAACGACTGGGACGAACTCTTTAAGGAAATCTACGACGATATACTTGCCGATCTAAAACTTGCGCCTAACTCCATACCTGTTCTGCTTGGGCAGACGTGGAACGGCGGCTCCGGCGGCACGGGCGGCGTTCTCGCGAGCAACGAAAGAATACAGCCTCTTTTACCTAACGCTTGGATAATTAGCTCTGTCGGCTGTAAGGGCAGAACCGGCCAAGGGCAGCCCGATAATATCCATTTTGGTTCTGAGGGACTTCAACTGCTTGGCACGCGCTACGGCGAGAAAATGCTGGAACTGGTTTACGGGAAGAAGTAAAGAGTTTCTTCCTTACAGTCTTGGATCAACAGTCTCATTTTCCAGAGCCAGTACCGCAAAGACGCATTCGTGAACGCAGAAAAACGGTTCTTTATTAACAAAACGTTCCAGCGATTCCATGCCTAGCGCGAATTCGGCAAGGGCCAGTTCCTGTTTTCTGCGCAGGGAGCGTTTTCGCAGCCGGTTAAGGTGGGCTTCCGTCGTGTAATCCGGACCGTATATTATGCGCAGGTATTCGCGCCCTCTGCACTTTACCGCCGGCTGCAAGAGGGCGTCTTTGTCACGGGCGATAAAGTCAAAAGGTTTGACAACCATGCCTTCCCCCCCGGCGTTTGTAAGGTTCAGCCACCAGTCGATAGCGGCGGCAACCGACGCGTCATCGTTTAAATCAACCGTTAGGTGATTTGTAGGAATAAAAATAGGATCATTGCCCGAGCTTATATAATCGCGGATTACTTCCAGATGGCGAAGATGGTTTTCGTCATGCCAGACTTTGCCTTCGGTGGCGAGAACGTGAAAGGGAGCGACACGGTAGTCGTCCGCCGAGGAGACAGTCCAGCAGTAACGGCGGTAGGCTTCGGTGTAGTTATCGAGGCATTTCAGGCGGTTCTTGTAATCTTCCAAAACCGCAGCAATGTTCATGTCGCCGGGAGTTCCCGATTCAATCGTTATATCTGAAACATTGTTTCCGTTATACGACATTTTCGCCGCTTGCAGCGCTTCAACCGCTTTGGCAAGGCCATTTCTCCCGGCTTTTCCTGTCGGGGCGTATTGTTCCAAAATGAGGGCGCGGGCTTTGGCGGACCAGGGCATAAGTTCCGTGTCGAGACACACCCAATCCGTGGAAAAAGTTTCCCAAAAACCGGAATTGTTCAAAACTGTCCGCAGGCGGGACAGAATCGCCTGTTCGTGGGCTTTTTCTGAGTCAGCGAAAAAGTGGCGGCCTGTGCGCGTGTAAATGATCCCGTACGCTTCTGAATGAAGCGACGCTTCGTTCAGAAGCGACGCTTCGTTTTCCGGCAGGGAATTAACGTCTATGCCGAACCTTGTTTTTGCTGTTTCAATGTTTCGGCACAGGACTATCACGGCGCGGGAACCCATGTGTTTTTCCTCGCAGATGATATTTGTTACTCCGCGTTTTTTGTAATAGTCAAAAGCTTCAAACGGATGTTCCAAAAAAGAATCAAGTTTGCTTGTTCCGCTGGGAGACATGGTAGGCGGCAGGTAAACAAGCCAGCGCGGGTTTGCGGAAAAGCGGCTCATTATTTCCAGAGTAAAGGAACTTGCTTCCTCGTTTACGGCAATCTCGCGGTACAGCCGGGTACGGACGCGCCGCCTTCCCAAAACATCGGCAATGTCCGGCTCGCCGCATCCGTTAGCTGAAATATTAGCGTTGTAGTCCAATGGTTTTATCGGCGCGTAGTATTCGCGTTTGGCGTGAACTTCAACCAGTTCGCCTTCCGGATAACGGTAGGCGCTGAGTTTTCCGCCGAAGACGCAGCCTGTGTCTATGCGTATTGTATTGTTAAGGCTTTGGGTTTGCGCGGATGGGACATGGCCGTAAACAACCAGCGCCTTGCCTCTGTATTCTTCCGCCCAGTTGAGCCTGACCGGAAGGCCGAACTCGTCGGTCTCGCCTGTTGTGTCTCCGTATAGGCAGAATCCGCGGACTCTGCCGGAACTGCGTCCTTGAAATTTTTCAGAGAGGCCGGCATGGGAAACAACAAGTTTGCCATGATCCAGCACATAATGGCTTACCAAGTTTTCAATAAATTGTTTTACTTTGTCAATAAACCATTGAGGCTCCTGTTCCAGTTCTTTTACGGTTAGATCCAGGCCGTGAGTCAGCTTGACATCGCTTCCGCGCAGTTTGCGGAGCAGTTTTACGTCGTGGTTGCCGGGCACGCAGAGGGCCGCGCCGGATTCGGCCATGTTCATCACCAGACGCAGCACGTCCGCGTTGGCGGGTCCTCTATCGCATAAATCGCCGAGGAAAATTGCCCGTCTGCCTAAAGGAGATTTCGCGGTGTGGGATTCTCTGTCCACAGAAAACCCTAACTTTTCCAGCAGTTCCGTAAGTTCGTCATAACATCCGTGAATGTCGCCTATTATGTCAAACGGGCCTGTCTCGTCCCGTTTGTCATTCCAGAGTTTAGTCCTGACAATTTCCGCGGAATCAACTTCTTCCTGACCGTGAAGAATATGCACATAACGAAAGCCTTCTTTTTGCAGGCCGCGTATATTTCGCGATAAATCGCGCGATAAATCACGGACGTGCTTTTTAACGACATGGGAGCCGACATACCTTTCGGTTCTTGCGCGGTTGCGCTCAACGCATATATCTTCCGGTATGTCAAGAACAATGGCGGCTGAGAGAACGTCATGGGAACGGGCGGTTTCTATTATTTTTTTTCTGGCGAATTGCTGGACATTGGTCGCGTCAATGACCGTAAGCCTGCCCCGTTCCAAGCGTTTGCGGGCAAGGTAGTAAAGGCTGTCAAAGGCCGCGTCTGTGGCGCTCTGATCGCTTTCATCGTCCGATACAAGGCCGCGGAAAAAGTCCGAGCTTAGCACCTCGGTGGCTTTGAAATGTTTTTTCGCGAAACTTGATTTGCCGCTGCCGGACGCGCCCACAAGGGCGACAAGGCACAGTTCGGGGATTTCTATTTTCATACGCGGTTCTCCGCGATGCCGCTTTCCGCTGTGTTTTTCCTGAAAACGGCCATTTGAGTCGGCGTGTTTTTATTTTCGTCCTGTTCGCCTATATCTTCATAACGGACCGAGTAATCATGGCGGGCGGCGGCGGAATCGGCCCACGCGCGGAACCGGACGCGGTTCCATTCAAAACGGTGGTCGCTGTGTCGGAAACGGTTAGCCGAAAGCCCCGTATAATTCACGTTGTAATCAACGTTGGGCGTGGTTATGATAACAGTCGCGGGAACCGCGTCGGCAAAGACAACAGACTCAAAAGCGGGAATGCGGTTTTCATCCAGATGCTCGATTACTTCCACTATCGCGGCGGCGTCGTAGTTTTTAAAACGTTTGTCCCTGTAACAAAGAGAGCTTTGAAATAATGTTACGCGCTTTTTTTCTTCTTCCTTCATATGGTCAAGTTTGAGATTGTCGGCCGTACGGCTTAAAATAAGGGCGGACACGTCGGTTCCCGCTATTGTAACAAATTGCTTTTCCTTTATAAGAAGCCGCAAAAAATGGCCTTCCCCGCAGCCCATGTCTATTACCGATCTTGCGCCGCAGGCTTTCAATTCGCCCAATACGGCAAGCATGCGCCTGTCGTTAAGGCGGGGTATGGGCGGCTCCGTTTCCGTCTCGCCTTCCGCTTCGGGACTTTCGGCGCCGCCCTCGCCGTTATCAATGCGGTTAAGGCGTTTAAGAGCCTGCTTAGTAAAATGGCCCAGCCTTGCGAAATAACGCCTTGTGATAAAATTTTTTTCCGGGTGGTTTTCCAGCCAGCCTGAGCCGTGGGCAAGGAGCTTGTCAACCTCTTTATCGTCTATCCAATAATGTTTGCGGTAATCAAAAACCGGAATCAGCACATAGATATGCCGCAGAAGATCCTGCAATCTAACTTTTCCGCTGATAGTTAAATTCACATAACAGCTGTCGCCCCATTCGGGAAAACTGTCGTCCAAAAGGCCGCTTTCCCATTCAACTTTATAACCCAGAGGCGCGAAAACCTTTTCCAGCATGGCGGTGTCGCCGCGGCAGGGCAGCATGACAAGAGAGGCGCGAAGGTCCAGAGCGCTGTCGGCCAGAGCCTGATCTTTTTCACAGCGGCCGGACATGGCGGTTCCGTAAACTCGGGATATGGCTGTGCTCATAAACGAAGATGAAACATAGGGACGGTCGTTTACATAATCAAACAAACCGCTTCCGGCGGAACCTTGTTTCCCGCGGGCCAGATCCAGCGGGTCCATGTCCAATAACAGGGCGGCGGTACAGCGGTTTGCGCTTACCTCGGGATAAAAAATATGCACTTTGCCGAAGTTAAATTCGGCGGTTTGGGGGCGTGACGGATTTTTATGGAGCAAAAAGCCGAGATTTTCGGCGTTCTCTCCGGTATATGTTATCGTAAAAATCATAGATTACCAGTATTGTCCGTTTTTTAAAATACATTTGCAATATGAAAAACATTGGTAAAATACTATATAATAATATTATGGAACATAAGTTTTATTTTCTTTTTTTGTTATTCCTGCTTTTCTGCGCGGCCGCCGGGTTTGCCGCCGGGGAAGATAATTTCGAAAGCGGAGATTTTTGGGTCTGTCCGGCCGGGGAAGCCGCGATGTATACCCCTTACGGCTATTCTTTCGGGGTCGGGCTTGCCCTTGGCTACGGCAGGGGGTCGTCAATAGGCCTGAAAACGGTCTGGTTTCTGGAAAAAAACGGGGTTAGCATATTGGAAATTAATTGCCTATTGCGTTTCTATTTTTACGGAAAAAGGGCTTATTCCGGTCCTTTTTTACAAATATTAGGGGGACCGGCTCTTTTTTACTCTCAGAACAGCGAGGTTTCCCTCCCCGCAAGAGTGGGCATGTTTACGTTTGGCGCGGATCTTGGGTGGCGTTTCTTGCTTTTTGACAGGGTTTTTATAGAACCTATCGTCCGCACCGGGTATCCGTACCTAATAGGCGCGGGAATTTCAGCGGGAGTGCGTTTTTAACAGAATTCCCTGTTTTTTAGACTAAATTTCTACGATAATTATTAATATACCTATGGAAAAAAACAGTAAACGGCGCGCAATTGACAATATCAGATTTTCTATCGGCAAAAAGCTGATAATGATCATTTCCATAATGGTTATTATCTCGCTTGGGTCTATTACCGCCCTCGCTTCATGGCTTATCTATAAGGATTTGGAGATTAACGCAAAAGCAACCAATGAGGAGACAAACCGCCGTTCGGCGGCGGAAGCGGAAACGACTTTTTCGAACGCGCGATCCAATTCAAGGATACTTATTCAAGCCATTACCACTATGGGGGCAGACAGCGTTGAAATAAAAAAGCTGGAAAATTTATTTTTTGCGGAAAATCCGCAGATTGCGGCGTTGTTTTATATTACCCCCGGAAAGGTTCAGGGAATGCCGGTTAACAGCGATTTCTTTAAAATCGCAAAAATTGACGCGGGGCTTGCGGCGTCTTATTTTATCAATCAGAGAGACGCTCTTGGCCGCGCCATCCGCGGAGAGACATTGGTATTAAACGCTGATCCTCATTTTTCATGGCCCGTCCTTGCTTTGTTTTTTCCTTTGAAGAATGATGAGGGGCGGGACGCGGGAGCGTGCTGCGTTCTTTTTTCTTCCAGCATTTTGAATAGTAATTTCGACTCGGGAACTAATAAGTCCTTTATGATCAATAAACAAGGCGATATTCTGCTTTCCGCCGATCCTAAGCTTATACGTTCATCCGTGAATATCGCGAAAGATGATTATATCCGCAAGATACTTGAAAAGCCGGAAGAACTGGGCAAGGTAGTTACAGACAAATTAAAATTTTTACAGGACAGCGGAAGCTCCGTAAATTCTGGTTTTTTTACGGCGACATGGATAAATATAAAGCCGTTAATTCAATTTGTTCTTAAAAAAATAAATAAATATTTTAATACTAATTTTAATACACAGCTTGGATATTCAGAGGTAAATGAAAATGGAGAGCGCGTTATTTACTATTTTGTGATAAGTACAAGTTTAAACAGCATAAACGCGGTGGTAATTACCAGCAGTGAATACGATGTGGTATTTGAGGGAATAAACGCCACCACAAGACGTAATATTTACCTTACAATCGCGGTGTTAAGCCTTTCTGTTATGTTTATCTGGTTTTTCTCTAAAACCATATCCATTCCCATAAGGGCGCTTGCCGTCGCCGCGCGGAGCATAGAGGGCGGAGAATTTAGAATTGAATTGCCGCAAAAGGGCGGCGATGAAATCGGCATATTAACAAACAGTTTCCAGCGCATGAGCAGCGCCCTGAATGTTTTCGGCAAATTTACAAACCGCGACGTCGCCGTAAAGGCCATGAGGGGGCAGATAAGGCCGGGGGGGCTTCCAAAACACGCGACTATCTTTTTTTCCGATATCCGTAATTTTACCGCCATATCCGAATCATTTACAACCAAGTTCGGGGGAGACTCTTCCGACCGCATCGTTTTCTGGCTTAACAATTACTTTACGCAGATGATAGACTGCGTGGAAAAAACCAACGGAGTCGTGGATAAATTTATCGGCGACGCGGTTATGGCGCATTGGGGCACCGCTTACAGCGCCGGAAGCCCGCGCAAGGACGCGTTCAACTGCGTCATGGCGGCGCTGATGATGCGCAAGGCCCTTCTTAATTTGAACAGGGGCAGAAAAAAAGACGATCCTTCTAACCCTATAATCAGAATAGGGTGCGGAATAAATACGGGCGTTGTCACCGCCGGGCAAATCGGCTCCGACCTTCGCATGGAATACACCGTTATAGGCGATCCCGTGAATCTCGCGTCCAGGGTCGAGTCGCTTAACAAACCTCTTGGCACCGATATTCTGATAACAGAGGACACATGGAAACTTGTGGGCAGTAAATTTATTACCGAGGAAATGCCACCCGTAACGGTAAAGGGAAAAGAAGGCGCCATCCGGTTATTTGCCGTTGTTAATCATGTTGATAATAACAAAGGGCCGTTTACTCTTGCGGACCTTCGGGAAATCTTGGGTATTGAACCTCCGCAAATGTCAAAGGTAGATGTCAATGCAGACGAAAAAAAGTACAAAATCGGCGCCGCAGTATAAAACGAAAGCTAATTTTCGTTTTGCCGATTTTTTTATTATTGTATTTTTTCTTTCGCTTGCCTTTATCAGTATATTTTTATTTAGGCAGGATTTGTTTCAAACCTTAAACAATCAAAAAAAGGAGCCTGCCGGTTCCGTCATAATAAAAAAAAATATTGTGCAGCGCAAACTTGTCGACCGCGTGCTGTGGGACAGGCTTGCCAATGAATCTCCCGTATATTTGGGGGACATAATCAGCGTGGAGGATATATCTTCCGCGCTGCTCATAATAGACGGTAACAGCATAGATTTGGATGAGAATACCCTTGTACGAATAGCGCGATCTAACGACGGCGAAAGTTTTCAGATTGAGTTAAGTTCCGGAAACGTATCGGTTTCTTCCGTAGATGCCGAAAAAAGCATTTCTTTGGAAATTAACGGGCAAAATATAAAGACAAATCCCGGAACGGTAATGAGCGCCAGCGCTCAAAAAACCGGGGTGTCGGTACAGGTTACCGCCGGAACCGCGCAGATAACAAAAAGCGATAACAGCCGCGCGGCAGGATCGCGCGAAGCCGTTTCGCGCGAAACCGGCACACGCGAAACACCTCCGCGTGTTATTTCATCCGGGCAAAGAATTGAGATGGACTCAACCGGAAAGGAAAAAGAAGATAAAAAAACAGTTGCCGTAATGCGGCCGGTTCAAAACGCCCGTTATCTGAAAAGTTCTAACGCGCCTATCCCCATAAATTTTGAATGGAGCAGAATTCGTTTTTCCCCGGAAGAAAAAATACGCCTTGTAATCGCTATGGACAGGGGTTTTAAGCAATTTATGCATGATTTGCCCGGCCTTAACAATCAAGCGCAGGTTACTCTTGATACGGGAATATGGTACTGGCGGCTGTTGTCATTTGAGAATTCCGTCCTTTCTGAAGGCAGGATTACTGTAGTAGAAGGCGCGGGAATACAGTTAATAAGCCCCGCGATTAACAGTTTGTTCCGTTACCGCGATAATCCGCCTTTGATAAATTTCCAGTGGTCGCGCGAGGAAGACGCTTCTTCTTACATTATAGAAATAAGCAAAACGGCGGATTTTTCTTCTTATCAAATACATAAACAGATTGATTCCGCCAATTACAGCGATTCAAGTTTAGGGGCGGGAACATGGTATTGGCGCGTTAGGCCCGTTTTCCCGGGTGTTTTCAACGGCAGTTCTTCTTTTTCACAGCCCGCTTTTTTCAGAATTGAACAAAGTACGCCGGCGTCTTCCGTTGCCGAATCGTCCGGGCCCGCGGCCGTCGAGCGGACTTCTCTTGGAAGAAACGTGATGGAACGGAACAGCCTTGAAGAATTGTTTGCGGACGCGGCTCCGTCCAAAAACGTGCCAAAAGACGTGCCGCCGGAGCTTGTACCAGATGAATGGAAAGCCGAACCCAAACCTGTAAAAAAAACCGAAGCAAAACCCGAATCGAAGCCAATCTCAAAACCCGAAGCGAAATCTGAACCAAAACAGGAAAAGAAAACAGAAAAGAAACCTGAACCTAAACCCGAACCCAAGCCTGAGCCGAAACCGGAACCAAAATCCGAACCGGAACCCAAACCAGAGCCGGCGCCGGAACCTGAACGAGCGCTGCCGGAAATTCATCTGCTTCTTCCGGGGCAAAGGGAAAGGCTGGACGGACTTACAGCCTTGCGGCAGCAGATTGTTTTTACATGGGAATGTACCGGTAATATATCAAGGGCAAGATTTGTGCTGTCAAAAAATCCGAATCCCTTACAGGGAGACGCGGCGTTGGAAATTCAAAATCCCGGATACACTATCCGCCTTGACCATCTTGACGAAGGCGTATGGTACTGGAACATTGAAGCGCAAACCCCCGACGGTCTTACCGTAAGCGCGCCCGTGGCGTATCAATTACAGGTGCTGCCTGTCCTCCTCCTGCCGCCGCCGGAAAATGTAAGTCCCCGCGCAAGACAGCGTTACGGACTGGCGGAATTAAGAAATCTTAGGAACATTGTCTTTGAGTGGAGGACGGTTAACGGGGCGAACGCGTATATTTTTTCGCTTTACCAGCAGACTGAAACCGGGCGGCGGCAAATAACCGCCACTGACCCTGTTGCCCAGACAAGTTATGTGTTGGATAATCTTAGTATGCTTGAAAACGGGACGTTTATCTGGCAGGTAGAAGCGTTACACATAGGCAGTAACGGCGATGTTGAACAGCACGGAAGGCCGGCCGAGTATACTTTTGTACTGGATTTTCCGCGTCCTGAGCCGGTACAAATTGAGGATCTGGGGATATTGTATGGCAATTAATAACAAATTTAAGTTTTTAATGCTTACAGCCCTGTTTCTTTTGGAATTATCCGCCGTTCGGGCGCAGACCGCTAATTATTTTTTGGATCCCGACAGCGACCCGCCCCGGTTTATCCAGCGGTTAACATGGAGCGGCGGAACATACGCGCTGCATTGTGAAATAATTATCGAAAAAGAAGAAGGCGCGGATTATGTAAATTATCTGGATAAATTTACCAACGGCAATTTTTATGACATTTCACTGCCGCCGGGAAATTACCGTTTCCGCATAATACCTTATGATATTTTAGGAAAGCCGAGCGAGGGCTCCAGGTGGGCGGAGTTTAAAGTTTACAATGCCGTAAAACCGGAGATTTATAAGCCGGATGATGAATTTGAATATTTTAATGACAGTCATGGAAGCAAATTTGAATTCAGCGGAAAAAATATAGAGCCGGACGCTCAGGTTTATTTTATAAACGCCAAAGGAGAGCGTATTGTCCCTTCCGAAATAATCAGAAGCGGCGATGGGGACAGTCTTCGCGTTGTCTTTGACAAGAACCAGCTTGTTGACGGGGAATATGAAGTTTTTATTGTAAATCCCGGCGGTTTGGAAACAAGCTTAGGCGGAATAGATTATAAAACTTACAGGGAAAAATTCGGCTTTATGCATTATTATGCGGGCGCCTCTTTTATGCCGTCGGTTCAATCTTACGGGGAAGGATTAAGCGCCGAAGGGTTTCTTTTTCATATAAACGCGCGGATAGGCATAATGTCCTGCATATTTTCAAATAATTATATAGGCATGGAATTTACGGTATCATGGTACTCATTAGTTCCGGACGAATTAAAACGGGACGGTTTTACTTCCGGAATGAATCTTATATTTTTAAATTGGCTGCCCGGCCGGAACGCGGCGGTTAATTACAGGATAGGCATAGGTTTTGATATGCAGCCTATGGACTTAAATTATGTAAATATGGGAATTTCTTTTCTTTACCGTGTTTTCCAAAATTTCAGCGTTGAAGGCGGAGTTAATTTTTCCCGTCAGGCGGTTGACAGGAACGTAGGCGAGCTTCAGCCGTGGGTCGGACTTACCTTTTTATTTTAAGCGTTCAATTTTGAGTTAATTACATAAATGGCGATATTGTACATCGCGTGGGCGATTGATATGCCGTGAATGGACTTGTAACGCAAAAACATAAAACAAAGAAGAATACTTGAAAGAACGGCGTTTAAGAACCCCCACGGCCCTTCGTAAATATGGCAGATAGAGAATAAAGCCACTGAAAACACAAGAGCGTATACGGCGGTTAGTTTAAATTCATTTCTTCTTGTCAGTAAATAAAAACGGAAAAAGCTTTCTTCCAGATACGCCGCGAACAGGCAGGAAAAACCGAGTATTATCCATTCGAAATTTGAAGAAGGGGAAGCCAGCTTTATTTGCAGCGATGTCTCCCCTATTTTAGAAGAAATATAAGTGACGGTAAAACCGATAATTAACAGGCATGGTAATGTGATAATTCCCGAAACAAGGTCTTTTAAGCCCGGTTTTATTCCCCAGTCTTTTAATTTCTTTTTTCTTAAAAGCAGGAACCAGATCAGGATAAGCGAAGGGACGCTCCGCAGGAAGATGCCGCTAAGCGCCGCGGTAACCGAAAAGCCGGCTTGTACCGCCGATTGGGGGCCGTTAATAAGGGCGCCCGCCGTACCTGATAAAAACAGGACTATATACAGGATAATAGCCTCTAAATATACACCCATTTTCCCTTCCTTGCGCTTTTCTGAAAGTTGTTTCTATATTATAATTAAAATAAGGGGATGAGGTAAACTATTGACTGCGTTTATTCTTGTTATTGTAGTACTGTTTCTCTGTATAGTTTTGTTCGCCCGTTCGGGCGGCGAGAAGAACAAGGGAAATTGGCTTAAATTTTTCGCAAAAGGCAAAGAAGCGGGCTTTTCAATAAGGGAACTTGAGCAGATACGAAAGCTTGTCTCAAATAATGACATTGACGATCCGGCGTTAATATTTACATCCCAAAAGCACCTGGAAACCTGTATACGCTCCGTGGTAAACGCCGTCCGCATGTCCGGGGAAAGCGAAGATCCCGCAATTCAGGATTTTCTTTCAAGGCTCTTTGATTACTGCAAGCAGCTTGGAATAAAGAACGCCGAAAAAAAATCCAACATTACCACTTCCCGTCAAATCGGCGAAGGCCAGGTGTTAAAAGTTTTGGTTTCCGGCACGGGGGTGTTCAAGTCCGCTGTTATTAAAAATTTCGGAAATTATCTTACCATTACCAGGCCGACAAATCAAAAGATGACAAGCCACATGCAATGGGACGGCCTGGCAATATCCGTATATTTTTGGCGGGAAGACGACGCGGGCTATGTATTTGACACGCAAGTGCTGGACGAAGTTTTTTCCATGGGGCTTTCGGCCTTAAAAATAGCACATAATGACGCGCTTTTCAGGACCCAGAAGCGCACGTCTTTGCGCGTTAAACTGAACAAGGCGGCGTTTGTTTACCTTGTCAACGACATGGATCCCCACAAGATGGAAAAGTCGCCGGGCCTAAGATGCATGATGGAAGATATTTCCGATACGGGATGCGCCTTCAGGGTAACGGGCCTGGCCCCCGTCGGACAGCGCCTTAAAGTGCAGTTCTCTCTGGACCACGTTCCCGTATGCATACCGGGTACCATTCGTTCCGTTGATTACCAGCAGGCGTCGAATATATCTGTTGTACACATGGAGGCGGACGAGCTTCCGATCTCGACTAAAAACCATATCCTTTGCGAAGTTTTTGACATGCTGTCGGACGATGATGATGATGAACTGCCGTACAGGGTGATAGAAGAGGAAACAAAAAGGACTCCCTCTGCGGCGGCGGCTCCCGCTCCCCCTTCAACCGATGATAACGGCCAGTTGAAAGACTTTCAGGAGATAATAAATGGCTAAAAGAGCGTTTTTCATAGTTTTGTTTTTTCTCTTATGTCTTAGCGCTTTTTGCGATTCGCCTGTTCTTCAGCTGTACAAACAAAGATTTTCCAGGGCCGATCTTCCGGCAAAAGCGCAGATTCTTGAAAACGCGGCTAACGACAAAACCCTAGCGGCGGAAATCGGGCAATTTTATGAATACGCCCTGCAGTTCGCGCTGGAAAATTCCGCGCTGTTAAAAAACGATCATGCCATGCTCAGGATGATTGATAACGCCGTGGTGGGTCTTGGGAAGACGGGCTACAGCGGCAGCATAGACACCTTATGGAAACTTTTTATAGAATATCCCGATTCAACGATAGGGGCGGAAATCCTTATTGCGGCAGGAAAGATTGGAAAGGGAAATAAAACCGTTATAGACAATGTAAATAATTTTCTTATAGATAAAAACATGCAGTACCGTTCCGGCAGCGCCGTAAATTACATGATGATTTCGGCGTGTATCATCGCGATTATGGATTTGAACGACAGCTCGTCTTATCCCGCGCTGTTTGCCGTTGTCTGTTCAGGTTATCCCGAGGTAATTAAGTCGGAGGCTCAAGGCGCGCTTGATTTAATTTCAGGAAACTTAAGGCAGTTCTTGTCCAATATAATTGAAAAGGGCAGCCCTCCCGAAAAGTTTTTTGCTTTTACCGTGGGGATGAACAGCATCAAGCTAACCGTATCCGAGCGCGGACAGCTTGCGGAGCTTGCCTTTGAACAGAGCCTTACCAACGAGGAAAACGCCGACTTGTCCGCGCTGCGTTACGAAGCCGTAAAGGCGCTCACCCAGCTCCGCTGGACAAGGGCGAACAATCTGGCTATCAGGCATTTTTACCGCGTGCAGACCGAATACCAGAGCCATACCGCCTCCAGAGAAAATTTATTGGAAGCGATTGCGCTTCTGGGCGCGGTCGGTAATTCGGACGCGGCCCTGGCTCTTTGCCTGCAATTGGGCCTGATAAACGCGCGTACGGAAAGAACGGGCGAATTTGACGAGGAAATAACCCTGGCGATTGTCAGGTCTTTGGGCCTTATAGGCGATAAGGCGGCTTTTGATCTTTTATTAAACGTCAGTAATTTAATGTATCCCGAGAATATTCTGGCGGCAGCCGGGGAGGCGATAGACCGCCTCAGGTGGTAAATCAATGGTAAGGAATATTCATCTTACTCCGGTCCTGTGCGCCGCGATAGGCGCGGCCGCGGGTTTTTATCTTTTCGGCGCAATGTCTGCCGCGTGGCTTTTTGTCATCGCGTTTGTGCTTCTTGCCGCGCTTTGTTTTTTCAGGGTATTTGTTTCCGTCCGCGGAAATTTTCCCCATGCCGGTCTGCGGCTCGCGTCTCTGTACAGCGCGGCGATAGCGGCAGGTTTCATGCTTGGATTCTGCGCGGCAAGCGCGGGGCGCAATGTTGTAAATTTCGCACTCCCGCGGGAAAAGATAACCGCGATAGAAGGCGTGCTTTTGGAAGACCCGCGTATAATAAACGGCGGCAGGGCGATGGCGTCCCTTTCCTTAAAAAAATGCGCCGGGAACGGAAAATTAAGGGCTAGCGCAAAAGGAACGATAACGGTTTTTTTCCCTCAGGACAACGCGTTAAGGCTTAGGGGCTTCGGGCGGGGAGCGGCGGTCTTTTCCGAAGGCGCGTTACGCGCAACGGATACGGGATTGTTGTTTTCGGCGGAATCGGCGCACATTGTAAAACCTGCGCCGCCCGTCGAGCGTATGCGCACGGGTATAAGGTTGAAATTGATAGAAAAATTCGACGGCAAGGCGTGGGGCGGTCTCGCGCTTGCCCTGCTGTTGGGAATCAGGGACAATCTTGATACAAACCTCGCTGTTATGTACAGGGACGCCGGCTGTTCCTACATTCTTGCCCTGTCGGGAATGCACCTTGCCGTGTTAGCCGCGTTAATTGCCTTTCTTTTTAAAAAGCCGCTGGGTTTTAAAGGCGCGTCTCTCGCCGGAGCGCTGATTATCTGCCTGTACTGCTTTATTGTTGGCCCCATGCCGTCTCTTAACCGCGCCGCGATTATGTACCTGTTGGGAGTCGTAACGCTCCTCGGCGCTTTTCCAAAAGAGCCGCTTTCAATACTAGCGCTGTCTTTCCTGTTGCAAATTATAGTCACGCCCTCTCAAGGAAATTCGGTCTCGTTCATTTTGTCGTATTCCGCGCTTGCCGGAATCCTGTTAATCGGACAGCCGCTTTATTCCCTGTTCTCGGGAAAAGCGCCGGATTTTCTTTTACAGCCGTTTACCGCCTCCTGCGGCGCTTTTCTTGCCACGGCCGGCATTACAAGTTTTACTTTCGGCGTTCTTGCTCCAGCCGGAATTATTATCGGCCTCGCTCTTGTTCCGTTAACCACCGTCTTCATGATAGGCTCTATGATTTGGCTCGCGCTTGATTTTTTCTCGCTCTCCTTTATTTTATCCACGCCCCTTTCCCTGCTTTACAGGCTTATGGAAAAAATAGTTTCGCTTGCGGGCATTGTGCCCCGCGTTTCAAACGTAATGCCCGCAATAATTCTCTCTCTCTCGATTATCGCGTCGGCGTTAATTGCCGTATTTGTTTACAAACAGCGCACGTCTGTTGACCGCCTTCCGTCTTTCCTATGATCAACTACAATTCCGCTTCCGCCCTTAAAGCCTTCCTTGCTCAGGAAGGCCTTGGAATGAGAAAAAAATTCGGCCAGAACTTTTTAATTAACCCCGCGGTAAGGCAGACGCTTGCGGACGCGCTTGAATCGCGAGGAGGCGATGAAGTGTGGGAGATAGGTCCGGGGCTTGGCGCTATGACTGCCATGCTGCTGGAAAAAGGACTAAAAGTTAAAGCCTTTGAAATTGACGAAGGGTTTATCAGAATATTAAAACAAGAATTTGCGGAAGAGAAAAATTTTTGCTTGATAGAGGGCGATGTCTTAAAAACATGGAAAAGCCAAGCCGGAGTTATACAAAAAGAAAGAAATAACCACGGAGGACACGGAGTTACACGGAGTTTTAGTACGAATATTATTTCTTCCTCCGTGAAACTCCGTGTACTCCGTGGTAAAAATTCTTTTTCGGATAGCTCAAGCGGCATTGTTTGTAACAAAACCGCTCCGTTTCTTTTCGGGAATCTTCCGTACAACATAGCGGCTGTATTTCTCGCGGATTTAATTGAAAATGGCTGTCTTTTCAAACGCATGGTGGTTACCGTTCAAAAAGAAGTCGCTCTGCGCATGACCTCTTCCGTAGGCTCGAAGGATTATTCTTCTTTCTCTGTGCTTTGCGCGTCGGCTTATAATGTTAAGCCCCTTACGGTAATAAAGCCCGCTTCTTTTTATCCCCAGCCGAAAGTTGACAGCATGGCGGTTTTGCTGGAGAACCGTAATACGCCCGCTCCCTGTCCCGTTTTTTTCCCGCTTGTCCGCGCCCTCTTTTCGTCACGGCGCAAGACTATAAAAAACAACCTCTCTGTTTTTTGCGCGTCCCGTTTTGGAAACCCCGAATTATACGCCGGATTTTTGGAAGAAAATTCCCTGAGCGGCAGGGAGCGCGCGGAGGAATTGACGGCGGAGGTTTTTTTATCTCTTGCAAAATCCGTTCAGAATGTGCGATTATAAAAGACGGGAATGTTAATCAGGAATGTCGATTGCCGAAAATCTGGAGCAAATAGAGGAGAGGATTCAAAAAGCCTGTTCCGCGGCTGGAAGGAAACGGGACGAAATTACCCTGATGGGGGTAACAAAGTTTCTTTCGGCGGACAAGGTTGAGGAAGCCTATACCGCCGGCATACGCTGTTTCGGCGAAAGCAGGGTAAAAGAAGCGGCGGAAAAATTCGGCTTGTTCAAGGTTTCGCATCCTATTCAGCTTCATATGATAGGCGGCTTGCAGCGGAACAAGGCAAAGACCGCCGCCCCTTTGTTTGACTGTATACAGTCTATAGACAGGGAAGAGATTATCGCCGAGCTTGAAAAACATTCCGCGGAGCGCGAAAAGCCGCTTGAGGTTCTTCTTGAGCTTCACACAGGCGAGGAAACAAAGAGCGGTTTTGCGGAGCTTGACGCTGTTTTTAAAGCGGCGCAAACGGTTGCGGACAGCAAGTTTCTGAAAGTACGCGGGCTTATGACCATGGCGCCCTTTACTCAGGATACGCAGCTGATTCGCGCCTCTTTCAGGCAGCTTGTTAAAGCGCAAAAAGAGCTTGAAAGCCGTTTCCCTCCTAAGGAGAACTGGGAATGTCTTTCTATGGGAATGTCAAATGATTTTGAGATTGCCGTTGAAGAAGGTTCAACAATGATAAGGATAGGCAGTTTGCTTTTTAAGGAACAATGAAGAATTTAATTTTTGTAGTATTAATTATTTTTCTGTTTTTATCCCCGGTTTTACAGGTACAAGCGCAGAGCGGCGCAAATTCTTCGACTCCCCCGCCAAACGTTTTTGATACGACAGATTTTCCCCAATGGGCGAAAGATTTGCGCCGTTGGGATATTATCACTTTCGGCGTATATCCTTTTGCCTTGTTTTTTACCACGGCGGTTACCGATCTTGTGCGCTGGAATAACGCCAACGGAATGAGCATGTCGGATCGCCGTTACGCGCCCTGGCCGTTGAAATCAGCCGGCGCCGTAGAAATGACAAAGGATGAGTTCGGAAGAGTTTTATTACAGGCCGCCGGCGTTTCGGCAATGATTGCGTGTACGGATTTAGTTATAGTATTGATAAAGCGGAACAAGGAACGTAAACGCATAGAAAGCAGGCCCAGAAGCACCGCCGTTGTTGACATAAACCCCTATGGCGACCAGCCTGATGATTCATCACCGGAAGACTCGTCTAACGATACGCCGGAAAAAGATGAAACGCCCAAAGCGGATAAAAATTAATGCCGGAACTTTTGCATACGGTCGAAGAAGACGCTCTTGGCTTAAACCTAAGGCTGGACCGTTATGTGTCGGAAAATTTGCGCCTTCTCTCCCGTTCGCAGATAAAGGCAAGAGGCCTTAGCGCGAAAATTAACGGAAAACCCGTTAAACTTTCTCGCGTTGTCAAGCGGGGAGACATTATTGAAATGCGCTGGGACGAAGAAGCCCCCGTATACTTAGTCCCCGAAGATATTCCCCTGGACATAGTTTACGAGGACGAAAGGTGCGTTGTAATTAACAAGGCTCAGGGCATGGTTGTTCATCCCGGCGCCGGCAACAGGCAGGGCACCTTGGCAAACGCGCTGTATTTCAGAAGGTTAAAAAAAAACTATAGCCCTCCCGAAGGTTTTCGTACAGGCATAGTTCACCGTCTTGACAAGGATACGTCGGGGCTTATCATCGCCGCTTATGACGACGAAGCGCACGCCTTCCTTGCCCGGCAATTCAAGGACCGCAAAGCAATAAAAAAATACGCCGCTATTATTCACGGGACGCCGAAAGAGGCGCAAGGCCGCATAGAAACATTTATCGCCCGGGACCCCGGGAATAGAAAGCGCTTTACGGTTTCTAACGCCGGAAGAACCGCCGTCACTTTTTACAAGGTTATAAAAACCCTGCAAAATTATTCGCTTGTAATGCTTCGCCCCAAGACAGGCCGCACCCATCAACTGCGCGTTCATCTAAAGCACATAGGGCATCCCATTTTAGGCGACCCTGTTTACGGTTACCCCGATAAAAATCACCCCGACCTTACGCTTATGCTTCACTCAAAAACACTGGCTATTGTTTTGCCGGGAGAAACGGAAAGGCGAGTTTTTACTACTGTTTTGCCGGAGCGGTTTTTTATTAGAATGTGACATCTTGACATATTAATAAAAATCATAATATAATACCAAAATAGCTTCGTTGAAGCTTATGGCGGAAAACCGCCTATCTCTTTTCAAAAAAAAAGGAAAAAATTATGAAAAGGAAAAATTTTTATCGCTTTATTAACAACAAAGCGCTGCTTATCGCGGGTTTAATCGCCCTTGTTTTTTGTATGACTTTTACGTCATGCGATTTACCGCCGGAAGAAAACGATGTTACCGGTTTTACTCTGAGCCAGACCGGCACTATAAACATCAATGAAGGGGATGTAGATTATCTTTACGTTACATCAGTAACGCCGGCCAATGCGACTTACCAAACTATATCGTGGAAAACCAGCGATCAAACACTTGTAACTGTATCAAATGGTAAGATTACTGGCGTTGCTGCAAACCAGAGTAAGACAGCAGTCATTACCGCTACAATTGGCACTGTATCAAAATCTTGTACCGTTAAAGTAAACGCCGTTTCGGTCACTAAACAAGTTACCGGCGTAACTTTGAGTATTAAAACTCTTCCCTTGGGTGTAAACGGTAAATATACTCTTTCTTCCGTTGTGAGGCCGGATGACGCGTTAAACACAGATGTATTTTATACTTCCAATAATCCAGCAATAGCGAAAGTAGACCCCGACAGCGGCACAGTTACCGGCGTTTCCCCAGGTACCGCGACTATTACTGTTACCACAAAAAACAAAAATAAAACCGATACTTGCGCTGTTACGGTAACCGCCGGTTCCACTCCCGGTTTAGTACCCGTAACCGGTGTAACGCTTGACAAGGATACTCTTATTTTGGCAGTAGGCGCTACAGCAGACCTTGTTCCTACAGTACAGCCGAGCGGCGCGACTAATAAAAAAGTAACATGGGAGTCGGATGATCCTGCCAAAGCAACTGTAGACAGTACCGGTAAAGTTACCGCTGTAGCCGCAGGTAATACAACCATTTCCGTTATCACAGAAGAAGGAGAATTTGAGGCAAGGTGTGTAGTTGTGATAACAGCAAACGCAAGTGATAGCAGTGTAGCTCTGAATAAAACCAGTCTTTTCTTAATAAAAGGAGGGTCGGCAACCCTTGCCGCTACTGTATTACCAGCTAACTCAGCGTTAACTTGGACTTTAACTGGTGATGATATAGCAACTTTAATCACTAGTAATACTGGTTGCACTGTTACCTCCAAGGCAGGAGGCACGGCTACCCTTACAGTTAAATTGGATAGTGACGCTACCAAAACGGCAACTTGTACAGTAACAGTAATAGATCCGGCAGCTCCGGCAGTTCTTTATAATACATACACAACAACATATGGATCCACAACAGAAACCATTAAAATAGAAAGTGGAAAGCTCCGTATCTCTGATAATGCAAAAGGAACAGGCTCTTTGGAAGACTATCTTGAATTTAGCATCACAAAATGGGAAACGTTTACCACTCCGGATAAATATAAGAGCAGTTACCCTATTGGTCTTAAAATTACCGGAAAAATTACAGAAGCAAAACCGTTAGATACTACTCAACTTTATGGTCCTTCGACTGCATCTGGTTTTACTTTAGCTGATAAAGGTACTACTGAGTGTTGGATGTACATCTATATTGACAATGACGGTAAATTTATAAGAGCTCCATTTAGTAAGACCGGTACAAATAATGGTACTGTTGCTGTTCAAGAAAATAAAAGTGGTACGCTTCGCGTTTATTCAATACCGGCGGCAACGCCTTAATTCCGCATGATTTCTCTGACCACCTGACCACTCTAGAGTGGTGGTGGTCAGAGAATTGTTAATTTGCCGGCTGGGGTCGTTTCGGACCTTCGGTCCAGGGGGGCCTTTCGGTATCTTGTCAAACATTAGACACCCAGTCGGGCTTTTTTATTTTCCGTAGTATTTTTAATTTCTTATATTTTAGCCCGGTCGTATATTTGACAAATATATTTTTTTATGCTATATTATAAAATGGCTGGCTGGGGTCGTTTCGGACGTTCGGTCTAGGGGGGCAGATATCTTAGGGTATCTTGTCAAACATTAGACACCCAGTCGGGCTTCTTTATTTTTTGTTTTCCATAAGGTTATTACCCCTATCTGGCTATTACCCTTTTCAACGCTTGCAATATAAATTGTTCCTTCAACTTTCTTGGTAAATAAAAGTTTTTTGTTACCTATCTTGTCTTCTCCGGTTTGTTCTACGGTGTCATATTCATTCAAAACAACAGGAATAAGCGCAAAATCTGCCGGAGTTATGTCTATTTGTCCTCTTTTTTCTTCATTTTGCCCGTGATGTTTTTTTATATGCCGGGCATCACTGTCAGTTATGAATATTTTTTGTATTTCCTTTCCTAATAGTTCTGTAAGTTTTATTTTTAATCCTTCTGATAGAGAAAATTCTATTTTTATTGATTTACGGTTTCCATTCCATGTACTCTCTGCCATAGCGACAAGTAGAGGAACTTCCGGATATTGTTTTATTAATTTTGTTTCTTTATCTGTCATAATTCAAATTTAATACTACCGTCCTTAAAAAAAAGAAACAAGTTTATTTTTCAACCATATACAATAATTTCATTCATTGGTAAAATTCCATAACCATGACCGACAACGCCCCCTATATCATAGAAGAAACAAACGATTTTGCCGTAGTCTTCAAGCCGCCGCGTATGCACAGCGCCCCTCTAGCCAAAAAAGAGGGGGGAACGCTCCTTGATTGGTTTAAGGCGCGGGAGCAAGCTCTGTCCCCGCAGATTTCCGTCCATCTTATGCACCGCCTGGATTTTGATACCCACGGACTTGTGCTTTTCGCGAAAAATATGAAAAGTTTTGAGTTCTTTAAGGAATTGCAGGACAAGGGCGGCTTTGTAAAGGAATATTCCGCTGTTTGCACCGTTGCTCCCAACGCAAGCTCCGTCCCCGGTTTCCCGCCGCTGCCCGCCCTTGCCGCACATGCCCCTTCTCCCGAAAACCCGCTCATAATCGAAAGTTATTTCCGTCCTTTCGGTCCCGGCAGAAAATTAGTCCGCCCCGTAATCGAAGAAGGCAAAAAAAGCAAAGAAATCGCCAAAGACAACGGAGGCTTTTACCGCACGGAAATTACAGGCATAAACGGCAATGTTTTCTCACTGCGCCTAAAACGCGGCTTCCGCCACCAAATCCGCTGCCATCTCTGCTGGATCGGCCACCCTATACTGAACGACCCCCTCTACCCCCAGCCGTCGGAAAGCGACGCCCCCCCTATGTCCCTCCGCGCCTGTTCCCTCTCCTTCGTTGATCCCTCAACCGGAAAACAACTTGAATACAGAATTGACAAATTTTGATGCTTTGTAACAAAAATTTATTCGAAAATAACTCACACAAAGGCACAAAGAGCACAAAGATCACAAAGTTGTCGTTCGAAAGCTCAATATTTTCCTTTCATGATCCTCGTTTTAAGATAATAATTATGGATTAAAGAAAATCTTTCGGACAAGAGCTTTGTGATCTTTGTGTCCTTTGTGCCTTTGTGAGAAATTCTTCTCCGATCAATTCCTCTTGAAAAACAATGGTTTTAAGTTAAAATTATCTATAATAGTTATGATTACCGAAAATATCTTTAAACCGGGAGCGCAGTTTTATTTTGTCGGGATTAAAGGCACAGGAGTTTGCGCGCTGGCTGAGCTTATACTTAACGCCGGGATAAAGGTGCGCGGCAGCGATACGGACGAAGTGTTTTATACCGATGAAATACTGAAAAACCTGAACATTCCTTACTTTGAAAATTTTGACGCGGCGCATATCACCAGTGATATTGATACTGTGATCCATTCAGCCGCTTACGGCGCGGATACCAACCCTGAACTCGCGCAGGCGGTAAAACTCGGCATACCTGTCATAAAATACACCGACGCCCTCGGAATGTGGTCGCAGAAGTTTGATTCTACCGGCGTGTGCGGCGTTCATGGGAAAACAACCACAACCGCGCTTGCGGGCGTTTGCGCAAGAGGCGCGGGACTGCCGGCACAGATACTTACGGGAAGCGGCGCGTTTGATTTCGGGGGGAAGTCAACGCTTATTATGGGAGATAAATTTTTTATCGCGGAAACCTGCGAATACCGCAGGCATTTTTTGTCGTTTCACCCCAAGCGCATAATACTCACTTCTATAGAGAGTGATCATCAGGATTATTTCCCGGATTACAAATCCATTCTGGACGCTTTTATCGAATACTGCAGACTGCTTCCTTCGAACGGACAGCTAATTTACTGCGCCGATGATCCGGGAGCGGATGAGGCGGCTCTAATTATTGAGAGCGAGAACAGGGGGATTTCTCTTGTTCCTTACGGATTTTTAGCGCATGGCGATTACCGCGTGGTTTCTTATAATGTTGAGAATGAGAGGGCGCGTTTTTCCCTTGCGGGATTTTCATATCAATTTACAATGAGGATTCCCGGCCGGCATCAGGCCTTAAACGCGGCGGCGGCTGTCGCGCTTACGGTGTCATTATTGAAAGAGCAGGGTAAATCGTTAGACGAAGAAAAAGTTCAATCTGTAGGCAAAGAGCTTGAAAATTTTAGGAGCACAAAACGCCGAAGCGAAATTATAGGGGAAGCGGGCGGAATTATTTTTATGGATGATTACGGGCATCACCCTACAGCCATTAAAAATACCCTTGCCGGGATTAAAAATTTTTATCCTTCGCGCAGGCTGATTGTAAGCTTTATGTCGCATACTTATACGCGCACTTCCGCCCTTCTTGACAAATTCGCCTCGGCGTTCGACGACGCGGATATTGTTTTCTTTCATAAGATTTACGCCAGCGCCAGGGAAAATTACAAGGGCGGCGTTAACGGCAGGACTCTTTACGAAAAAGCCGCGGAAAGAGTGAAAGCTTTTTATCAGGACGAGCCGGACGGCGCTTTTGCTCCGTTATGCGAAATGCTCAAACCCGGCGATATATTTATCACGCTTGGAGCTGGAAACAACTGGCCGCTGGGCGTTAAATTGTTCAATCATTTTGGGGGAAGCCATGATTAGCATGACAGGGTTCGCATACTGCGAAAAAACAGGGCAGGATTTGTCGGTTACGGTGGAAATAAAGGGGTATAACAACCGTTATCTGGAAATTATTATCAACCTTCCGCCGTGGCTTTCCGTTTTGGAACCGAAAGTCCGCGAACAGATTGTTTCCCGCTTTGGCAGGGGGAAGGTGGAAGTTTCCATCCGCGTGCGCGAACAAAACGCGCCTGTAAACATCAGCGTAAACGCGAACGCCGCAAAGGCGTATTATGACGCGATAAACAAACTTGCGGATGAGTTAAACCTTGAGGAAAAGTGCAATCTTTCCGCCCTGTTAAGGATGGAAAATGTGCTTGAGATAGAAAAGAACCGCGACGAGGAGCGTTATTGGAAAGAGATAGAGCCCTTATTAAGCGAGGCGGTTCAGGCCTTTGAAAAAGAACGAAACCGGGAAGGGAAGCACACGGAAGAAGATATTTTCACGAACCTTGAAATAATACTCTCATCGGTAAAAAGTATTTCGGCGTTTGTCCCTGTGATAGAAAACACATTAAAAGAAAACATCAGAACCCGTTTTGCGGAACTTTTGGGCGACAAAGTTGATGAAAACCGCGTGCTCGCAGAAACGGCGTCGCTCCTGTTAAAGTATACGATTTCCGAGGAAATATCGCGTCTTAACTCCCACCTTTCGGAATTCAGGGCGGAGGCGGAAAGGAATCAAAGACCGGGCAAAAAACTCGATTTTTTATGCCAGGAAATTAACAGGGAAGTTAATACTATCGGCTCAAAAAGTACTATAATTGAAGTAAGCGCGGAAGTAGTAAAAATGAAGGAAGCGCTGGAAAATATCAGAGAGCAGTTGAGGAATATTGAATAGAGTTGTTCGGAAACTTCAGTTTCAGAACAACTCTAATAGGGGCGCGGAAGATGAAGAGTGATATCAAGATAGCGATTTCGGGAAGAAGCGGCTGCGGCAATACGACCGTAAGCAAAATGGCCGCGGACGCCCTGAATTTGCGCTGTGTCAATTTTACGTTCCGAAACCTGGCGCATGAGCGCGGCATGGAGCTGAAAGAAGTGCTGCATCTGGCGATAAAAGACGAATCGTGGGACAGGGAAGTTGACACCCGGCAATTGGCGCTTGCCCGCGAAAACGGCGGCTGCGTGCTTGGTTCGCGCCTTGCGATATGGATGCTTAAAGAAGCCGATTTAAAGGTTTACCTTTACGCCGAGGCTGAAATCAGGGCCGCGCGCATTGTAAACAGGGAAGGCGGCAATTTGGAAGAAGTCGCCGCTTTTACCAATAAACGCGACAGGCAGGATTACGCGCGTTATCTCAGATTATATAATATTGATACCGATGATTACAGTTTCGCGGATATGGTAATTGATACCGGAAAACATACGCCGGAAGAAATTACGGATTTGATTGTCAAAAAAGCGCAAACAATAACAGATTAAGGAGAGAAATGAAACGTATAATTTTTTTTAGTTATTTTTTATTAATTTCATTTTTTTGTTTTGCCCAGCAAAATTTACCCGTAAAAATAATCGGGAGTATCCCCCCCGCCTCAAGCTCTAAGAAATACCAGATTCAGGTTGGCGCCTATAAACTGGAAAAAAACGCGCAAGACGCTATTTTAAGATTAAGAAGAGTCAATCTTGAATCCGATACCGAAACATTCCGCAATTTAACCCGCGTAATTGTAAAAAATGTTCCCGCAAGTCAGGTTAGAAGCATTCTTTCAAGTATAGCCAAAGCCGGATTCAAGGAAGTAATTATCCGGGAAGACGCGCCTTATAAAAGCGAGCTTTCTAAAAGCGCGCCTGCTAATGACGCGCTTACCGTAAGACCGGAAAATAATTACAAGCCGCCGGCACAGGAAAGCGCATATAACCCAGCGGCCCTGGAAAGCAATTATAACCCGTCGACGCAGGAAAGTTATTATGGCCCGTCAACGCAGGGAAATAGTCCAAAGCAATCGGATATTTTATGCGGGACATGGAAAATTGTAAACTGTCCCAATCCGGAACTTATCGGTTCCATGTTTTTTATCACGGAAGACACATATTATGTTAAAACCCCAGAGGGTGAAACCAGTTCTAAATCCGACTGGAGAAGGAGCCCCGACAATAATGATGTATTTGAGTATTCCCACGATGAAAACTTTAAATATTACGGCAAGGCGGAAATTTTCAATAGCAGGGAAGATTACTTTGAATTAATAGATTCCGGCTACAGCTACGCCGCCCCCGGCAATTTCTCGGCACGACTCAGCAAACTCTGGGTTTTTTCCCTGGTCAAAGACGAGCCTTCCGAAGAATAGTACCTTGACAAAACCCCCTATTTTTGAGAATATATCCCCAATATCTCGCGGCTGTCGTATAACGGCTATTACCCCAGCCTTCCAAGCTGGAGACGTGGGTTCGACTCCCATCAGCCGCTCTGTTACATTTATTCTCGTTGAAGCTCCGCTTCAGCAGAAGATGATGAGCGGCTGCTTGCGTCAGCCGCCGTTAAATCTTGGTAACAGAAAAGCGGCTGCCTACGGACAAATGTAAAAAGTTAGGGATTTTTTTAGTATTTTTAGGTTTAAAAATATTGGGGATTTATCGGCTTTTGTCCTTCGGTCAGCTGCCGCTGAATCTTGGTTACAGAAGTAGCGGTTGCCTTCGGCAAGCCGCATAGGTTAAGGGGCGCATAACTCAGCTGGTTAGAGTGCTTGCTTTACACGCAAGATGTCCCTGGTTCGAATCCGGGTGTGCCCATCGCTAATTATTTAGGAGGATTAATATGAGAAAAGTTTTTGTTTGCGTGTGCTTGATTTTTGTTTCGCTTTTTGCCGTGGGTTGCAAGAAGAAAACAACCGAGGCAAATACGGGTACGGGCGTTACGGTCCGTCTTCTTACCGACGCTACCGGAATTGATGACAAGTCCTTTAACGCGGCGGCGTGGAGGGGTATTCTGGAATTTTACGGAGATACCTGGGACAACCAGAAGCAGAGGGGCAAGGCTTATGACTTTATTACGGCGCAGACTCAGGATTTGTATATTCCCAACCTAAGGCAGGTTACGGACGAAAAATACGATTTAATTATTGCCACGGGTTTTACTTGGGGTGATTCCCTTGAAAAAGTAGCTTCTGAAAATCCGAATCAGAAGTACATGATAGTCGATGTTAACTGGCTTAGCTCGACAAATGTAATGCAGGCCATTTACGCCGAGCATGAAGGCTCCTATCTTGTCGGAGTCGCGGCGGCGTTAAAGTCCATTGAAGACGGCATCCCCAGCCCGCGTTTTGGTTTTATCGGCGGAGTTCCCGGCGCTACCATTACTAAGTTTGAAGTCGGTTATGTGCAGGGTATTCTTTCCGTGATACCTAACGCCCAAATCGTCGACTATTACGTAAACAGCTGGGGCGAACCGGCTCTCGCGAAAACACAGGCGAAAAACTGGTATGACTTGGGCGTGTATGTAATTTATTCAGCGGCGGGCGGCAGCGGCAACGGGACAATCGCGCAGGCGAAGGAATACCGCTCGTCCGGCAGAAATGTCTGGGCCATAGGCGTGGATTCCGACCAGCATGAGGAAGGCGTTTACAATGACAAGGGAGATTCCGCCGTTCTTACGTCCATGCTTAAAAAAGTTGAGAGTTCTCTGGTTTACGCGCTTAACGCCGTTAAAGATAAAACTTTTAAGGGCGAGATTATTACATTCGATTTAAAAGCGGACGGCGTAGGCTATTCTACGGTTAATTCCGCCATGAGCCCCGCCATCAAAACCAAACTTGAGGATGTTAAGAAACAAATCGCGAACGGCGGAATTAAAATTGCCCCCACTCTTGCCGAAGCTATGCGCCGGCCGGGCTTTCCGCAAAATTTAAGAGCAATTGACGATTAAATTAAATAAAGTAGAAAACAAAATACTTGAACTGTTAACTGGCGGCGACGGAGTAACTTCCGTCATCGCCGTAGTTCTTGGTTTTCTTACGGCGACCATTCTTCTTATCGCGATTGGGAAAAACCCCTCGGGAATGTATCAGGCGATACTTCAGGTGGTTAGCGGTTTCGATTCCCGCCGAGGCACATGGAATGCGCGTTATATAGGCGAATGGCTTGTCAGTTCCGTCCCCTTAATTCTTTGCGGGCTTTCAATGGGATTTGCCTCCCGTTCGGGCTTGTTCAACATAGGCGCGGAAGGCCAGTACATTGCCGGTCTTACCGCGGCGCAGGTTATCGCTCTTTTTTTCCCGCCGGTTCCCGTTCTTCATTGGCTTGTCGCGGTCTTGGGCGCGATACTCGCCGGGGCGTTATGGGGCGGCATAGCCGGTTTTTTAAAGGCGAAGTACAAAGTTTCGGAAGTGGTTTCCACTATCATGATGAACTACATCGCCCTTTACGTTCACCGCATTGTAACCTTTAGCATTCAAGGCACCAATACTTTCAAAACCCCTGATTTTCCCGTAACTGCGTCTGTTTCAAGCGCCGTAATGTCGTCGGTTACAAACGGTTCAAGGCTTAATTACGGACTTTGGTTCACGGTATTGGCTGTTGTAATTTATTGGGTTATCATGGAAAAAACAACGCTTGGCTATTCCCTTCGCGCCGCAGGGTTTAACAGGGACGCCGCATTTTACGCGGGCATGCGGGTAAATTTTAACATTACCGTGTCCATGTTAATATCGGGAGCGTTTGCCGGTCTTGCCGGAGCTTCTGTTTCGCTTGGGCTGTTCAACTTCGGCCGCGTGCTTGCCGCCTTTGACAATTTTGGTTTTGACGGCATCGCGGTCGCGCTGGGCGGCAGTTGTACCGCGGGCGGAATTTCCGTTGTGGGCCTGCTTTTCGGAATGTTAAGGTCGGCGCAGCCTTTAATGCAGTCGCGTCAGATACCGAGGGAAATCGCCTCGATTATCATGGGATTGGTCGTCGTGTTTATTTCGCTCCGCGCCGGAGTGCAGTTGTTTGTTGAATGGCGCATGAAAGAGAGAGTGGGAAGGGAAGAGCAGTAATGGGAATGTTCGCCTCAACATTTATGATAGTCGCCCCAATTTTAATTGCCGCTATAGGAGGCATGATCTGCGAACGTTCCGGCGTTGTAAACATCGCGCTTGAGGGCCTTATGTCGCTTGGAGCCATGACCGCCGCGATTATCCATGTTATTTTGGAAACAAGGACAAGCTTTTCCATTCCGCTTGCGCTCCTGCTTTCCGCGCTTACAGGCGGGCTCTTTTCCCTTATTCACGCTTTTGCTTCCATTTCCCTGCGGGCGGATCAGGTTGTTTCCGGCACGGGAATAAACCTTCTTGCCAACGGGTTAACTATTTTTGTGTGCCAGCTTGTTTTCCGCATGGACCGCAGCATGAATTACAGGATGGGAATGAGATCCGGCCTTTTCGGACTGTATCCCACCATCTGGATTGCGCTTGTCATTTTGGCCGTAAGCTGGTTTGTGCTGTACAAGCGCCCGTGGGGCTTAAGACTGCGCGCCGCCGGCGAGCATCCGCAGGCTTTGGCGTCCGCCGGGGTAAATGTGGTTAAACTCCGGTACGCCGCCGTAATTATTTCCGGCCTTCTGGCAGGCCTTGCCGGCGGCTGTATAGTTCTTACTCAGGACATTCAATTTACGGTAAGCACGATTAACGGAAAAGGCTTTATCGCCCTTGCCGCCGTTTCCTTTGGCCGCTGGCTGCCGTTAGGCATACTCGGCTCCAGTTTCCTGTTCGGCGTATCATCAAGCATGGCGGTTAACATTGTTAATATCAAGAAACTTCAGTTTCTGCCTTCGGAAGTTTTCAGCATGATGCCGTTTTTAATTACTTTGATTACCCTTGTTTTGTTCAGCGGCAAAGAGACGGCGCCTAAGGCATTGGGGCAGAAGGATTTTTAGGCATAATTTTTTTATAAAGGCTTTGCGTAATCGGCCATTATCCTGTATCCTGTAATCATGTATAGCGTAGGCATAGCCTATCTTCTATGGCTGGTTTCCGGTTTCGGGGCGCTGGGTTTTCACAGGTTTTATCTGGGGAAAATCTTTACCGGATTATTGTGGATGTTCACAGGCGGTCTTGGAATGATTGGCTCAATTTATGATTTAATAACTCTGCCGGCGCAGGTAATGGAAGCGAACATGCGCCGCCGCGCGTTTTATGAAAATGCCAATGTAAATAACAATAACAATAATTATACCCAGACAACGTGGCGCAATGTAGATGACGGCGAGGCGCGCATAGTCCATGACAAAGACGAACAGAAATCTTAAGAATTCTGTTGTGTCACCGCGCGCCTGCCTTTGAAAAACTGCCGCTAAGCGCTAGTCGTGGAAAATCACCTCTGTAAGCTCGAAGAACTTAACATCAGGATTGGATGCCTGTATAAGAATCGCGCCGGGGTTTTTACTAAATCTAACCCTTGAGCCTTTGTCTGTGTTAGTCAAAGATGAACCGCCAAAGTTAAATTCCTTTAATGGGGTATTGGGGCCTGTGCCCATTTCTGGTCCTTCAAGGTCGCCTTCGGGATCGTATGCTATGACAATCATCGCGCCGCCGTTGGCCGTATTAAGTTCCGCGCCGGCAGCGTTAAAATATTTGGCTCTGACGGTTACTCTTTGATATTTTGTAATGTCCGGATATTCGGGAAGTATAAACACTACGCCGTCATATTGTTTTTCAAGAGGTTCTACATTTTTTACGCCTGTTCTGAGGACCTTGGTTCTGGTACGCGCCGGTGTTAGGGAGTTGCCTTTGTTGCTGAAAATCGCGTATTTCACCGAACTTAAATCCAATGAATAGGGGGCAGTTGCCGCCTTCTCCGTCTTGCTGTCTTTTCCGCCTGTACTTGCGCACCCGGCTATTGTCAGGCCGGTTAAAATTACAAGAATAACGATAAGTTTTTTCATATAATTCTCCTAAAACCTTAAAAATTTTAATGAAACATACGTTCCATTTTTGTTTTGTACCTGAATATTATAAACTCTTTTTTTTTAACAGTCCAGTCTTTTTTTAATTAACGTAAAACGACTTCCGTCCTGCCGAACCCGCCAAGCTCAGGCCGCGCAAAATAATAATCCGCTACCGCGGGATCGTTTTTCAGATATTCATGAATTCCCTTTTGTAAAACGCCTGTGCCCGTGCCGTGAATAACGGAAAAGTTTTTTAACCCGGAAAGAACGGCGGCGTCTATCTGGCGGCGCAGGGCTTCCGTCGCTTCCCCCAGCCTCATCCCCAAAAGTTTTAACTCAAAGACCGCCTCTGTCGAGCTGTATTCCACTTCCCATGATGAGGATTTTTTGATGTTTGCCGGGGCGGCGGGAACTAATTCATTTTCCGGGAAACTTATTTTTAAGGAGCCTGTTTTTACTATCCATGATTTTCCAGACGGGCTCTTTTTATCGGCGCGGACAATGACGCCCCGCTGTTTTGAAGCGCCTACGAAAACTTCCATGCCCACAGCAAAAGCGCCGCTTATGGCGGCGGCACTCTTTTCCGCGCCGCTTGCTGCGCCGCTTGCTGCGCCGCCGCCGTTTTCCGCGCCGTCTTTTTGCGTTTTCAGGAATTGTTCCCTTACAAGACGCTCTTCTTCGTCAAGGGCGGCGCTCTCTATTTCCGCGTTACGCGCGAGATCATTCAAAAAGCCTTTAACCTTCAATGTTTTTTCGCGGGTTACCTCTCCCTCTTTTAACTCTCGGACAAGGTTTTCAAGGGTTTTTCGGCTTTCGCCCAGAAAAACTTGAAGTTTCCCCAGCGATTCGCGCTTTAGTTCCATTTCCTTCTGTCTAAGACGCAGTTCTTTTAAGTCGGCTTTACGTTTTTCTTCCTTAAGCCTGTTCTGCTCTATCACGCTCTTGTGTTCAATTCCGATAAGCTCCCTTTGTTTTTGTTCAAGGCCTTTTATCAATCCCGAAACATCAGATTTTTTTTCGTCTATGTATTTTCTCGCGCTGTTTACAATTACGGTATCAAGGCCGTTGGAGGCGGCAATGTCAATCGCCCTGCTTTCTCCCGGAAGCCCGTTGATTATTTTGTAAGTGGGCGAAAGAGTCTGCGCGTCAAATTCAACCGACGCGTTTTCCACGCTCTGCCTTGTGTAGCCGTAATTTTTTAATATACCGTGATGAGTGGTAACTATCATCCGCGAATTTTTTTCTATCAGATAATCCAGTACCGCCATCGCGATTGCGCCGCCCTCTTCCGGGTCCGTGCCTGAGCCAAGTTCGTCAAGGAGAACCAGAGAATTTTCCGTCGCGCAGGCGGTAATCGCGGAAATTTTTGTGATGTGCGCTGAAAAAGTTGAAAGGGACTGATCGATGGACTGCTCGTCGCCTATGTCTGCGTATATTCCGTCAAACATGGGAAGGACGCTCCCTTCCTCAAGGGGCAGGGCGAGCGCGCTTTGATTCATCATGGCAAGAAGGCCTAAGGTTTTTAAGGCTACGGTTTTTCCGCCCGTGTTCGGGCCTGTAATGATCAGGGTGCGGGTAGTATTTTTCATCTCTATATTGATGGGAACCGCTTTTTTTAACATGGGGTGGCGCGCTTTTTTCAGGATAAGCGTTTCATGTTCGCCGCTTCCGTTTTTAGTAAAATGCCCTTTTACCGCGAGCGAATATTTTGCCCTTGTTCTTAAACATTCCAACTCTATGATAGTTGCGTGCAATGTTTTTAAGTTTTCGGCGTGTGTGTTTATTTTTTCCGTTAATTCGCGCAGGATTTTCTGAACTTCCGCGTCAAGGTTTCTTTTTTCCAACAGAATATCGTTGTTTTTTTCCACCACGTCAAGAGGTTCAATAAAAACTGTCTGACCGCTGGAAGACACTTCGTGCACAATTCCGCTGATCCGTCCTTTGTAATTGGCTTTTACCGCCAGCACCGTCCTTCCGTCCCTTTGCGAGGGAAGCGGGGATTGCAGCATACGTTTGTATTCATCCTGCGCGGTATAGCGCAAAACGGCCGTTTTCAGCTCTTTTTCAAGCGAGCCTATGCGCTTTCTTATTGCGCGTAACGCCGGAAGATCGCGCATGTTGCCTTCCCTGTCAATCACTTTGAAAATTTCAGCGGCGGCGGGCCCCAGGTTGGGCAGGGTTTCCTCGTTCAGCATGGCAAGAAGCCTCCGCCTGCCGTTTGTTTCCTGTTCTTCGCCGCCGCGGTCTTTAATGATCCAGTTTGTTAGTTCCGCGGCGCGTTCGATAAAAAGCCCTATTGCCAGCGCTTCGTCAAGGGCCAATACTGCTCCAGGCGTTTCTGCTTTTGGAAGAAGGAAGGCGATTGAAGGCAGCCATGAACGCGGCTCGTCATTGCGCGATTTTATCAGGGCGTAGATGGCATAGACAATTTCTTTAATTTCAGCCGCTTTATCCGTGTCATAAAATGGTTTTGAATTTTTTATTATAACGGCGGCTTCTTCGCTTACAGCGAAGCCCGCGGCGTTTTCCAGTATTTTCGGATATTCAAGGAGTATTTGGGTTTTTTCAGCCAAAGTAGGTTTGTCAATCATCGCCATACTTGCCTTCAAGACTGTCCCTGATACGCAGATAGCTTTCGTAACGGTCCTCGTGAATAACGCCGGCGGAAACGGCTTCCAGTATTTTACAGCCCGGTTCCGTTGTGTGGGAACATGACATCCCGAAACTGCACTTGCCGGCAAGAGGGGCAAACTCCCTCATGTGGTTAATAATTTCGTCTTTTTTAATTCCGTCGGTAACAAAAAGACGCACTCCCGGAGTGTCAATCAGCCGCGTGTTATCCGCAAGTTCTATCATGTACGACATTGTGGTCGTGTGGACGCCCCTGTTGTATTTTTCGTTTAACTCCCCCTCTCTAATATCAAGCCCGGGCTGTAATGCGTTAATAATACTGGATTTTCCTACCCCCGACTGGCCTGCCAACACAGAAGTCTTGCCCGTTATTTGGCGGCGAAGCCCGTCAAGCCCTTCGCCGGTTTTCGCGGAAACGCTCAATATCTTATAACCGATACGCTTAAAATCTTCCATGCGCTCGTTCACGTCCATGTCGTCCGGGTCAAGATCGATTTTATTGCAGACAATAAGAGGTTCGATTCCCGCGTAATCCGCCTGCAAAAGAACCCTGTCTATAAAACGCGGCCTGAAAGGAGGGGAATCCGGAGTGCAAATACAAATTACAAGATCGACATTCGCCGCCAGAAGCTGGCTCGCGCTGCCTTTCTGGTTAAAGCGGCTGAAAAGAGTCCGCCTTTTTTCCACGGAAAGGATTAGGGCCTTGTTTGTGTCTTTTTGTCTCTCAATTACTACAATGTCCCCGGGAGCCAGAGGATTGTAAAAATTTTCGCCGCCCTTTAACACTTTTCCTTTTATGCGGCATTCAAGTTCTAATGGCTCGCCGTTAACAGCATGGTTATCAGCCTTTACGGTCATAACATTGCGCGAACCGCGGATAACAAGCCCTTTAAGGATTTCAGTTTCGTTTTTCATAACTCGTTTATCAGGCAAAGATCAAACCCGTACGTTTTCGCGCGGTTTATCCATGAAGAATCAGGCGGCTGTGTCCCCGTAAGAATAATTTTTCGGGTATGCGCGCAGTCTTTTTGCGCGCGAAGGGCGCCTGAGTTTTCATTCAGCAGGAATTCAATGCGGTTGGTTATTCCCTCAAGGGAGTCAAAAATTTTTATTTGAGGTTCCGCTTCGCGCCGGAAAACGTCGAGCAGATAAAGAAAGTGGGTGCAGCCCAGCACAAGGGCGTCTATTCCCTTTTCGCGGAAAATGTTTATATATTTTTTAACTATTTCCGTTTTTTCATTTTCGCCCGCGCTGTCAAAACTCTTTTCCACAAATTCCACCAATTCCGGCGCGGCAACGCCGATAATCTCGCAATTTCCGGTTTCAAGATTTAAAGCGCGTATGTCCTGAATGGTGCGTTCTGTTCCAAGCACGCCTGTTTTTCCGCTTTTGCAGGCGATTGCGGCCGGCTTTAACGCGGGGACTGTCCCTACAAAGGGAAGCTGCGGAAATTTTTGGCGTAACATAGAAAGCGCGGCAATAGACGCGGTATTACACGCAATAACGGCAAGTTTTGGGGCTGTCTTTTTTTGCAGTTTTTCCGTAAGTGAAATTAATATTGACGCAATTTCCTCTTTTTTTCGCGGCCCGTACGGAAAATTTTCGCGGTCGGCAAGGTAGAAAACGGATTCATGTTCGTTGCATTTCAGAAAATCGCAAGTGTAGGGAATTCCGCCTATGCCTGAGTCAAGAAAAAGTATGGGTCTGTTATCCATAGTTATTTAAAAAGGCTGTCAAATGCCGCCCTTGACGCTTCGGATTTTTTCTGCCGGTCAGTCTGCCCCGCGCTTTGGACGCGGAATTTTTTATCCAGAGAAAACCAGTCGCAGAAATTCGCGCGTTCCTTGTCCGGCTGCGGCTCCGCGCCGCTTTCGCTGCAATCGCCGTTTGCGAGACAAAAACGGCAATTCCTGCAGGCCCGTAAATCCTTGCCGCATTCTTTACAGCGTAAGGATCGGCCGATTGGCTCTTCATCTGTAACCGGAGAACCGCAATACCAACACATGACTTATTTTATCGTTTGAAAGACTGGTTGTAAAGACGATAATGTGATAAAGTTAAGATAAGATGTTTAAAATTAATCCATGTGCGGCAGGCTGCGGAAGGCCCGCTGTTACAGGTTATAATCTTTGTTTCATCCATCTGGCAAATCCCGAACAGGAATACAAGCGCATATGTGAATTTATCGAGGAAAACAAGTCAATTAAAGACGTTAGCATCTCGGGCGTGCGTTTTGAAAACACCGATTTTTCCTCTCATCATATTTACGGGTGTAATTTCAAAGAAGCGTCATTTATTCACTGTAATTTTACCGGCGTTGTAACGCGTATGAGTTTTTTTGATTTTGCGACATTTAACGACTGCGATTTTTCAAAATCTGACCTTCAATTCGCGTCGTTTGCCGGAACGCGCATTAATAACTGCACCTTTGAAGGTTCAGAAATAGTGCATGTTAATTTTGAGGGGGCCGCGATAGCCGGTTCCCATTTTGACAATTCAAATTTATACAACAGCCGGTTTATCAGCGCGGATTTGGAAAAAACCACTTTTGTCAACTGCAACTTAAAACAGGTTTATTTTATCAGCGCGAAGCAAAAGGATCTTTTGTTTAAGTCGTCAAATACCGCCGAGGCCGTATTTGAAATGGATGAATCATGAAACTATTTTATCAATACTGTTCTTTTGGTTTCAGTAATTGCTATGTTATCGGAACCGACAGAATCAAGCCCGGACAGCAAAACGCCGCGGTCATTATCGATCCGGGAAGCATAGAAAACGTAATTTTGGACACGATAGAAAACAACAACATGGACGTAAAAGCGGTTCTTATAACCCACGACCACCTAAGCCATGTGCGCGGCCTGCGCACCTTAATGCGCATATACAACATAGAGGTTTTTGCGGTTAATCAAAGCATTCTGGATCACAAAACAACCGTGGTAAAAGACGGCGACAAATTATTTATCGGCGGGTTTACTGTTGAGGTTATTTCCATACCCGGACATTCCTCGGATTCCGTCGTTTACCGCGTAGGCGACATGCTCTTCACAGGCGACGTGCTTACGGCCGGCCTTGTCGGCAGCACCGCAAGCGCTTACGGATCGGCCACGCAAATGAACAACCTGCGCAGCCGCCTTCTCTCCCTCCCCGGCGATTATTTGGTTCTTCCCGGCCACGGCCCACCCTCAACGCTTGAAGCGGAACGCCGTTTTAACTCGGACATCTTCAACTACGACCAAAACCGCAGCAAGCGCCCCGTCTTCCGCGTGGAAACATAACCTCACAATGGCGGTTTACGACGTTCCGCCAAAGGCGGAATGTAGGGCGCAGCGCCGCAGGCGCACGCCCGTAAACCGCTACGATAAGCGGCGTTTTAATGCCGCTTATCGTGCTGATATACGCCGTTTTAATGGCGTATATCAGCGTTTGTACCTCAGCGACTCAACTGTCCCCTCTCCGCGCTGCATGCCGAACCACAACTCGCTGCCGGTCTTTTCGCGTAACGCTTTGAAGAACGCGGCCATGTTTTCTGTTTTTTCGCCGTTAACGGATATGATTCTGTCTCCGCGCTGAAGCCCGACAATTTTTGCGGGACTGCCGTCCGTAACGTCAACCACATACAGGCCTTTTGCGTCCTTGGAAAGTTCAAGGGTTTCCCTAAGCTGGTCGTTCAGCGGGATAACGGTTACGCCGGGCCACAGTTTGCTGTTGTTTGCCGTTGACGCTACCTGTTCGGTGCGCGCTTCAATGCGGACTTGAAAATCAACAGACTTCTTGTCCCTGATAACGGTAAATGTCGCCCTGTCGCCCGGTTTTAATTCGCCTACCGTTAATGTTAGCTGTTGGACGCCCCTTATTTCCTTGCCGTTTACATGGGTAATAAAGTCTCCGGGTTTTATTCCGCCCTTGTCGGCGGGAGAGTCAATGAAAACCTGGGCCGCAAGAGCGCCGCGTTTTCCTTCCACTCCAAGCGATTCGGCCGTTTCTTTGCCGGGTTCCGTCAATAAGACGCCAAGCCAGCCGTAGCTTATCGAGCCTGTCGAAATAAATTCATCTATGGTGCGTTTTGTATTATTAATCGGAATAGCGAAACCCAAACCGACGTTGCCGCCGCCCATGGTGTTACTTGCAATCCATGTGTTAATCCCTATAATTTCTCCGCGTATGTTCACAAGGGGGCCGCCCGAATTTCCCTGATTAATGGGAGCGTCCGTCTGGATAAAATCGTTGATGTTTCCGCCGGGGCCGCCCGTGCGCCCAAGAGCGCTTACAATTCCCAATGTTACGGAAAATGAAAATTGCTCTCCAAGCGGGTTGCCCATCGCTATCGCCCAATCCCCAACCGCGACCTTGTCTGAATCGCCCAGCGTCGCAAGCGGGTAGGAGTCGTTTGTCTTGAAAGAAACCATCGCAAGGTCTTTGCGTTGGTCGCTTCCGACAAGCGTTCCGGAATATTCCTTTCCGTTCCTTGTAGATACTTTTATCTCCGATACATCTTCCACGACATGGTGGTTGGTAAGGACATAATAAGTTCCGTCTTTGTTTCTGACAATAATTCCAGAACCAAGACCCTCGGAGCGGCGTTCGCGATCCTGTCCGTTTCCGCGGTCGCGGTCACGGTCGCGCGGACCGAAAAAGAAGTCCCAGGGGATGCCGGGAATCGTCTGCTGGCGTCTTACGGAGACTGTCTTAAGCTCCACTACCGAAGGCAGCACTTTTTCCGATACAGCGTGGAAGACGGTCTGAAGCCCTTCCGCCATGGCAAGCGCGTCTTCCGGTATTTTTACCGGAGCTTCCTGCGCTTTAGCCTGTATTTTCGGCGTGGAGCAGGAAAACGATAAGAAAGCCAAAGAAAAACCAAAAATGGCCCCGATAAGAACCAGATTAAAGATAAACAGATTTTTAGAAGACAGTTTTTGTACGATGTTCATATTAACTCCTTGCGTGGTTTATGGAATACTCGTACCTTTGGTACGCATACCTGGACTTTGTAAAGTCGAACTAATCTAATAATAACAAAATTTACAAATATAATGAATGGTTACAAAAAAATTAATGATTCAAGGGGATCCGTCAGAATTTCGGTGCGGCCGTTTAAAACGGCGATAGTATGCTCCCAATGCGCCGACACCTGCCCGTCGGCGGTTACGACCGTCCACTCATCGTCAAGAACCTCGATATCCGAGCCTCCCATGTTGATCATAGGCTCAATGGCGAAAACCATTCCGTTGTTCATTTTGGGATTAGGCCCGTGGGGGTAATTCGGCACTTGCGGGTCCTCATGTAATTCAAGTCCGGTTCCGTGTCCGCAGTATTCCCTCACGATGCCGTACTTCATCTTTTTCGCGTGGCTTTCCACGGCGCGCGATACCTGCAAAAGCCTGTCTCCCTCCCTTACCGCCTCAATTCCCCTGTACAGACATTCCAGCGTTACGACATTAAGGTCATGAACCGGCCTAGTCACCTTTCCGGCTTCAATGCTAATCGCCTGATCGCTGATAAAGCCGCCAAGATCGATCCCGCAGTCCAGCGAAACCAAGTCCCCTTCGCGTATGCGCCTCTTGGAAGGAATGCCGTGGATTACTTCCTCGTTAATCGAGATGCAAATGGAAGCCGGATACGGTTTTTTCTTTATCGTGTATCCCAAAAAAACAGGCCTTCCTCCCGCTTTTTTTATCCAGTCGTATACCCACTTGTCTATGTCTATGGTCTGGACGCCGGGCTTTACCTGCGGAATTAATTCGCGGTACATGGCGGAAAGCATCTTGCATGATTTTCTGATGCCGTCAATTTGTTTTTCGTTTTTTATTCTGATCATATTACGCTCTTAATTTCTCCAGCGTGTCCGCCATAGCCCTCATATAGCGTTTTTCATCACGCGCCGGAAACCCCAGTGAGACCATTGTTTCCATGCAGTCTATCCATGTTTCCTTGTCCACCTGATGCTGTAATTTTTGCCTTACAATGTTTTTTATAAACTGTTCTATTTCGACGGTAAAAATTTTAAAGTACGGACGGCGGCGCTCTTCGGCGAGAACGGCGGTTGACAGCCTGAACGCCTCATAGGTATGCCCGCGCTTGTCCAGTTCCTCGGCTAATATGTACTGGCAGTCCATCCAGTCTTCCTTGTCCAGATATTTTTCCAAGTGAAAATCAAGGCCGCCGTTTTCCCGCCAGACCGCGATTGCCCGCTCTTCCTCAAGATGCAAAAGCTCAAAGAAAATAAGTTTTGCCTGGCTTTCCGGATCATCCTGTTCGTTAAGCCACACGCGGTAATTAAAACCGGCTTTTTTTATAAAACGCGAATAAGCCCTGTCGTACTCGTAACGGCGCTCCGGGCTGGAAAGGGTTTCGTAGGCGCTTAAGAGCTTCCGCATCGCCTCGGATTGTTCTGAACCGGCTATGTCCGGATGAAGCTGTTTTGCCTTTTCACGGAACGCTTTTTTTATCTGGGAAGGCGTTGATTCACGGCTGATGCCCAGAAGATCGTAATAATTTGTAATTTTATCGTTTGTTTGCATAAACAATGTTTGCATAAATGTTATGCGCCAATTTGTTTTCCCAGCGCTTCGGCGTGGAGGGCGTTAAATAGAATGTCGCTCCAGTTGACGATCATGCCTTCCGCTTCCATAACTTTCATCAGCGCGGCAAAGGCGCGGTTGGTAAAAAGCCCCGTCTTTTTTACAAACGCGGCGCTTTTTTTGCCCGCTACTGAACTTCCGGCTTTAATAACCATGGAAACGTTTTCTGGGATTTTTCCCGAGAAAAAGGAGAGGGGCTCCGTAACTACCGCTATATATTCGTAAGCCGGAAGTTTCATTCCGTCTTCTTTCCACGCGTCGATAATGTCAACGCGGTGCCCCATGGATTCCATTCCCTTCGCCAGAGATTTTACATAATCGGGCGGCTCTTTTCTTGCCGCGGGCGCGCTGACAACCGCTATTCTCATAAACTTCCCTACATGTGCTTGTATATTTGATCTATTTCAGGTTCTTTGACAAGAAAGACCGAACATTTCGAGTTTGCCATTATTTCCCTGTGGGAATGGCCTATTATATCCTTGGTTTTGGTGTCTTTTTCCCAGCCGCCAAGCAGTATTAAATTGGCTTTTTTTTCATCGGCTACCGCGAGGATTTCCGTATATATCGCGCCCTTGCGGATTATTTTTTCTATTTTTACTCCTTTCGCGGCGGCAAGCTCCTCAACGAATGTCAGATAACGGCTGCCGTTGGCCTCAAGGCTTTTTTCGTATTCGGCGCCTTCTTCCTGCAAAAAGATTTTGCTTAACATGAGCTGTTTGATTGTCGCGGTATCCACGACATAAACCGCGGACACTTTGCAGTTGTAAGTCTTCGCCATGACGATGGCGTACTTGGCTGCGAGAATAGAGGCGTCTGTTCCTGTAACCGCGGTTACAATGTTTGATATGAGCGGTTTCATGTTGACGGGGCCGAAACTCCTTTCTTTTTAAGCAGTTTACTGGTAAAGAAAGAGTCCCTGTCCCTTTCTTCCAGCACCGACTCAATATATGTCTTGGTATCGCTTGCGGTGGGAATAACCATTTTTTCCAGAGCGTTAACCCTCCGCTGCGTCTTCCGGACTTCCCTCGCCAAACTCCACGCGATTGTCCTTATCGCCGCCAATTCCGTACATATCCTGAGCAGTCTGAAGAATTCTAACACGGTTTCGTCACATTCTGCAAATGAATTCACAGGGGAATATTTTATGTCTATCGCGGGCAGGTTGACTTCCAGCCCGGGCAGTTTCATCCCGGCGGCGATTACCTGTTTTTCTGTTAATTCAAAAGAATAGGAGACATTTTGCGCCAATTTCTGCGCCCGCTCCCTTCCTACGACCACAAGCATGCGTTTTAAGCAGGGATACGCCGTTTCCACGCTCTTGTCGAGGTCGCGTTCCAGTATTTTTACCTGTTCCACCTTGCGCATAAGCTCCGCGACAAGGATTTCCCGCTTTTGTTCCAAAAGATCATAGCCTTCACGGGCTATATTCAACCTTTCCTTGACTTTTATGAGGTTGCTTTTTGTCGGAGCTATATTTTCATGCGCCATTTTCGCTTACCTGATTAATCCCGCGTCAATTCCTGATTGATTGGGAAGAGAATTCCCACCATCAGGTATATTCCTATTCCGAATTTTAAGAGTACGGGGAAGCCGCTCGCTATGGAAAGAAGCCGGGCCATCGCGCTTCCGACAAGGGAAAGGCCGCCGTTCATGCCCCATGCCCACGGGAGCAGGTGCGGCTTTGTTTCCTGAAGACTGCTTAAGCCGTTCGGATACGGGATACCCATAAAGAAGGCCGGCGGGGCTATTATTAACGCCGCGATTAAAAAGCGCGTTATCATTGAGGAAGAATGGAAAATCGCAAGGAAGCCGCTTAATCCGAAAATATAGAACAAAAGCCCGCCTGCGACCAGGACGCACGCCACGGGAACAACAACAGCCTTGTAACGGCTTAACAGCCCGCTTGTAATGTTTCCCAGAGCGGAAGAAATTAACATTACGGTAATTACTATGCTTGTTGAATA
>Ga0268262_10000711_pt1 | contig 43090 bp, 29 predicted proteins | sample TergutNc150P3_FD_190354 | JGI IMG/M metagenome (GOLD analysis project Ga0268262, IMG submission 190354) | Nasutitermes corniger P3 segment gut microbial community from laboratory colony in Florida, USA - Nc150 P3 (SPAdes) (version 2) | ecosystem: Host-associated > Arthropoda: Insects >...
TTGCCATATTATTTACATCAACAACGCTTAACGCCTTGTCCATAATCGATTGAAGAACCTCGGAGTCTTTGTTATAGGCGAAATAGGAATTAAACGCGTGATCGAAAACAAGGTTAAGCTTAAACGCCGAAAGCTCGTAATAATTGGTGTAAATAACCAGCCTTCGGCGGCTGGCGAAAATCACGTCCACATCGCCTTTCCTTAACGCTTCCCATGTGTCTTCCATTGTCTCATACTCTGTAAAATTCCTGTGGGAGGGAAAAATGGTTTTAAACATTTCAGAATATATTGTTTCTCTGCGGATTGCCACGTGCAAATGGAAAACGTCGTTTATATCTATGTTGCGGAATTCGCTCCGGGATATAATAGCGAAGTTGTCGTTTATAATCGGGATTTTAGACCATAAAAAACGGCCGTCATATTCTTTTGTGTGATGAAGTTCCGGCAAAATCTTGACATCGCCCTTTTCAAGCGAATCTATTAATTTTAAAAGCGGCGTATTATTATCGTTGGTAAGCGTGAATTTTAACCCGGTAATTTTGGAAATTTGCTCCAGCGCCTCAAAGAAAATTCCTTCCCAATAATCGGCGTTTTCAATTCCGTCCCATTTTCTAAGCTGTTTGTTTTTTTCCGCCTGCTTATTGTAAAATGAAATCGGATAGTTGCTGAATTCCGCGACAATCGGTATCGGCTTTTCGGCGTTATTCCTGATGAATTCATGCTCTTCATCTTTTAACGCTTTAAAAATCCTCGTTTCAAGATATTCCTGATGCCCTCTTTTTTGCATATCGGTAAGGTATATAAGGACTTTATCGGTCATCGCCTTGTCAAGGACGTTGATTATCGGACGATACTCGTCTTTGTGCGTAGAAAGACAGGACGACCTGAAAATCAACGGGAAAAATTCTTCGCTTACCACGTCGTCGTATATGTCAAAAGCTCCTTCGGCGGTATCCAGACCGAAAAACGCGTCGGCCTGCCCGCTTTTAAGCGCCCTGTACGCGTCTCTGTGGCTGTCTACAAGAACGCTATCAAATTCGTAATCGGAGTTCGCCCTAATGTCGTTGGCGACAACCGCTTCCTTTAAAAACGCGTAACGGGGTTTGCGGGAACGGATCTCCGAAACGGGCACGCCTCCTAAAAGCCTGTAGTATCTTATTGTGCGGTTAATCGTGGGCTGGGACATTAAGTAACCGGGCTTTCCCTCGGATACAAACATAAGTTCGCCTGAAAAATCAACGTCGCCCGATTCCAACCCTCTGAGCAGTTCGCCCCATTGGTATTCCACAGGCTTGAACTGTATCCCGAACATTTCGGAAAGCCAGTTGCAGAGCATAACGACGTATCCGCTGACGTCGTCTTCGCCGCCTTTTCCCTTAAACGCTTCGGTGGTGGGGTTGTAACCGTATACAAAATAGTTGTGTTTTTTCTTGAGCGCCTCGATAGCGCTTATTTCGCCGGGAGTTATGCCGGGTATATCGCGGAATGAAATTTTATCAACCGCTGTGTTTGTCTCTATTTTGGAGTCTTTTTTACACCCTGAAAACACGGAAAAAAGAAACGCGAAAACAAAGAACGCGCCAATAACGCGCTTACAACTATTTAGCATAACCTACCCCTTTTTTTCTAATCTAACTTCCGCGAGGTAAGGCTGTTATTAATGGCTTTTAAGCCAGGCGCCTGATCTTGCGACCATATCTTCAACTTCTTTGATAAATGAGGCGTTTCCCGCCTGTATGCCGGCTAAATCGCCGCCTTTTGCCTTCATTTCCAGATCATAGGCCTTTTTCCTTAATTCCTCGGCGCAAATATTAGCGCAGGCGCCTTTTACGGCATGAACAAGGATCCTGTAATCCTCCAATGTCTCCTTTGTCGGGTTTGCCAGTTTTGCGAGGGATCCGGGGGTTTTATCTACAAATGTTGTAAGTACCGTCTTGAAAAGATCCTCGTCGCCGTCCAGCAGATCCTGAAAAATAGCCTCGTCTACTCCCTGAAGATTAATAGCCATAAATTCCTCCTAAATTAATTGACAAAGTCAAACTTGTACAATATTATGAAGTAATAGCAAATATTTTGCAAGAGTACAGGAGATATACAAAAAATGAAAATAAAAATCAAATTAAGCATTATTGTAATAGCTATTGTTATAGCCATTGTAGTGGGGCTTGCGATAATCCAACTGGATCAAGCGTCCAAAACAAGCATGGATCTTAGCAGAAAAAGTGTTAGCTACCTTGCCAGCCAGCGCGCCACATACTGGGAAGGCCGTTTAGACGGATATTTACAGCTGCTGCGCGGGTTATCTGACGTAATGAACTATTATGAAAACGTGCCTGTTGGGGACAGGAGAGCGCAGTATGAATCAGTTATGATTTCTGTTTTTGAGGATATGCCCGATTTTGTCCGCATGTTTACAGTCTGGAAGCCTAACGCCATTGACGGTCAGGACGCCAGAAATATAGGCCGGGTAGGCTCTACCCCCACAGGGCAGTTCGCTTTTGCCCTGGGAAAAGAAACAGGGAAGATTGTGCCTCAAACCAGCGCCGTTGTTAAGGATGTAATGGAACATCTTACAGGTCCTAACCCGCAAAAGGAATCGGCGTCTCATCCCGCCCCTATGACGCTATTGGGACAAGAGGTCTATTGTGTAAGGCTTTTTGTTCCCATTGTTAATAAGCGTCTTAATGAAGTAGTCGGAGTCGTAGGCTGTCAGCTGAATATAGACCTGATACAGCCAAGAATAGAATCCACCATCAAAGCGTTTGAGGAAATAGCCGCGATATCCATTTATTCCAGCGACGGGTTTATTATGGCGAGCTATCAGAAAGACCGCATAGGAAAAAAGCTTATGGACGCTGAGGCGCAATACGGCGAAAGGAAAGCCGACGCTTTTGAGGCTGTCAAAGCGGGAAAAGAATTTAATTGTTTCAGTTACGCTCCTTCATTGGGAAAAAATTTGGAAATTGTTGTCACTACTATTAAAATAGGGACTTCGGACACAACCTGGTCTATAATGGTCGGTTCGTCTGAAGATTACATCCTGAAAGACGTAAACAGAATGAAAATATTTACCATTATTGTAGCGATAATATCAATAGCGATAGCGACAGTAATCGTTTATCTTGTTATGAACAATGTTACCGCTCCCATTGTCAAAGTAACCGAAAACTTAAGGGAAATATCCGAGGGCGAGGGAGACTTAACAAGAACGCTGGCTATTCACAGCAAAGACGAAATAGGCGACCTCGCAAAATACTTTAACCAGACATTAGGCTCAATCTCCACGCTTATCAAGAAAATCAAATACAAAGTTAACGCCCTTACCAATACAGGCCATGAGCTTGAGGCGAATATGGCGAAAACCTCCAAATCCGTAGAATCAATTACGGCGAATTTCGAGAACATGAAGAGCAAGATGGGCAGGCAGGACGAAAGCGCCGCCGCCGCGGACAGAGCCGTAAGAACAATAAAAGACAATATCGGCAACCTGAACAAGTTAATTGAAGACCAATCCGACAGCATCAACACTTCTTCTTCCGCGGTTGAGCAGATGACAGCTAACATTCATTCTGTAACAAGAACATTGATAGAAAACGCCAAAAACGTAACCGAGTTAACGGGAGCATCGGAAAACGGAAAGATCGGTCTTCAGGGAGTTGCGGAGAAGATAAAAGAAATCGCCCACGATTCGGAAGGTCTTTTGGAAATTAACTCTGTAATGAACAAGATAGCGAGCCAGACAAACCTCTTGTCAATGAACGCCGCTATTGAGGCGGCGCATGCCGGGGAAATCGGCAAAGGCTTCGCGGTAGTCGCCGACGAAATCCGTAAACTTGCCGAAACTTCCGGACAGCAGTCAAAAACAACCGCTACGATGTTAAAGAAGATTAAAGCGTCCATAGACAGCATAACAACCTCTTCCGAAGAAGTTCTTTCCCGTTTCGAAGTTATCGACAACGGGGTAAAAACGGTTTCCGCGCACGAGCTTAACATCCGCAACGCTATGGAAGAACAGGAAGTAGGCGGCAAGCAAATTCTTGAATCCATAGAGCGCCTTAAAGAGATAACCATATCGGTAAAGCAGGGCGCGGTGGGCATGATGGAATCAGGCGATCAGGTAAACAAGCAAACCGATGAATTTATAGGCATAAGCAAAGAAACAATGAGCGGCATGAACGACATCATTCACGGAGCCATGTCAGAAATAACGGAAGCCGTAGGCCACGTTGAGGAAATGAGCAACGAGAACACCAAAAACTTTGAAGAATTAAAATCCGACTCAAATAAATTCAAGGTTGACTCGAAAGACGAAAAGAAGCAAATCATCGTTATCGACGACGAAGAGACAGTCCTTACCATGACAAGAGTCATGTTGGACAAGGAATTCGATATTACCACAGCCGGTTCGGGAGCGGAGGCGCTGAAATTGTTCTTCCAGGGATATACGCCGAATTTGGTTCTTTTAGACTTGAACATGCCTGAAATGGGCGGCTGGGACACCTATTTAAGGATTAGGGACTTAACCAAACTGCATCAGGTTCCGATTGTAATCTACTCTACTTCGGACGACCCGGAAGACAGGGCGAAAGCCAAGGAAATGGGCGCCGTAGACTTTGTCCACAAACCTGCCAAGAAAGCCGAACTTATGGAAAAAGTGACAAAATTGATGAAATAAGGCATAAAGTTACCGTAAATAAAGGCCTGATCGAAACCGATCAGGCTTTTTTTATTACTCAGTTAGTATAAATTGTAATAAATTATTACATATTGAGATATTTTACAATATTATGTATAATTATACTAATACATTTTTTAACTAATGTGTCCTTTGCGCTGGTAAGGAGGAATAAGTGAAGCTTAAATTTAAATTAAGTACAATTATGATCGCTATTGTAGCTGTAGCTTTAATAGGTATTACCGTTATACAGCTGCGGCAGGCGTCTAAAATAAGCTTGAATTTGAGTAAGCGCAGCGCTAAATACCTTGCCCGCCAGCGCGCGCAGTACTGGAACGGCCGTTTAGGCGGCTATTTACAGGTATTACATACGGTAGCGGACGTATTCGGCCATTTTGAAAGCGTACCCGTGGCGGAAAGGCGCGGTCAGTATGAAGAAATGTTAACCGCCATTATGGGATCACAGCCTGATTTTATCCGTTTGTTTTCAGTCTGGAAGCCCAACGCCATTGACGGTCAGGACGCCCGTAATACAACCCGCGTAGGCTCTACCCCCACAGGGCAATTCGCCTTCGCGCTCGGAAAAGAAACAGGACAGATAACTCCCCAAACCAGCCAGGTTGTTCCGGCTGTAATGGCGCACATAACAGGCCCCGACTCGAAAAAAGACAATGTTAGCCATCCGGGTCCCTTTACGCTCGCGGGAAAAGAAATCCAATGCGTAAGGCTTATTGTTCCCATTATCAACGCGCGTAACGGAGAGATAGTAGGAGGCGTAGGCTGTCAGTTAAATATAGACATTGTACAGCCCAGAATAGAAGCCACGATGCAAAGTTTCGAGGAAATCGCCGCGATGTCCGTCTATTCCAGCGACGGGTTTGTTATAGCGAGTTACCGGCCGGATCGCATAGGAAAAAAGATGACAGAAGCGGAACTGCAATACGGCGACAGGAAAGACGACGCTTTTGAGGCAGTTAAAGCCGGAAAAGAATTTGATTGTTTCAGTTACGCGCCGACTCTCGGCACAAATCTTGAAATCGCGGTGGCTCCCGTAGCGATAGGTACATCGGACACAACATGGTCTATAATGGTAGGCTCTACCGAAGATTACATTATGAAAGACGTTAACACAATGACCGAGTTTTCTGTTTTTCTTGCGATAGTGGCGATACTCGCTACCGCGGCAATCGTGTTCCTTGTCATATCAAATGTTACAAAGCCAATCATCACGGTATCCGATAACTTAAAGGAAATATCCGAAGGCGAAGGGGACTTAACAAGAACGCTTAAGATTTTAAGCAAAGACGAAGTAGGCGATCTTTCCAAATACTTTAACGAAACTTTAGGCTCCATCGCCACTCTTATCAAGAGGATCAAATACAAAGTTAACGCCCTTACCAATACAGGCCATGAACTTTCTGAGAATATGGCGAAAACTTCCAGGTCGGTAGACTCAATCGAGACAAATTTCGAGACCATGAAGAACAAGATGAGCAAACAGGACGAAAGCGCCGCAGCGGCGGACAAGGCCGTAAGAATCATAAAAGACAACATTAACAACCTAAACAAGCTCATAGAAAGCCAGTCTGACAGCATCAACACATCTTCTTCCGCGGTTGAGCAGATGACAGCTAACATTCACTCGGTAACAAAAACTCTTATGGATAACGCAAAAAACGTAGACGAATTAACGGGAGCGTCGGAAAACGGAAAGATCGGGCTTCAGGGGGTGGCGGAGAAGATAAAGGAAATCGCCCACGATTCGGAAGGACTTTTGGAAATTAACTCTGTAATGAACAAGATAGCGAGCCAGACAAACCTCTTGTCCATGAACGCCGCTATTGAGGCGGCGCATGCCGGGGAAGTCGGCAAGGGCTTCGCCGTAGTCGCCGGTGAAATCCGCAAACTAGCCGAAACGTCAAGCAACCAGTCAAAGACAACAGCGACAATGCTTAAAAAGATAAAAGCTTCCATAGACAGCATAACGGTCTCTTCCGAAGATGTTCTTTCCCGTTTCGAAGTTATCGACAACGGGGTAAAAACGGTTTCCGCGCACGAGCTTAATATCCGCAACGCGATGGAAGAACAGGAAGTAGGCGGCAAGCAGATTCTTGAATCCATAGAACGCCTTAAAGAGATAAGCATATCGGTAAAACAGGGCGCTGTAGACATGATGGAATCAGGCGATCAGGTAAACAAGCAAACCGTCGAATTTATAAACATAAGCAACGACGCTATGAAGGGCATGAACGATATAGTAAACGGCGCCATGAAGGAGATAAAAGTCGCGGTAAAACTAGTAGACGAAATGAGCGCGGAAAACTCCAGAAACTTTGAAGAATTAAAAGCGGAATCGCAGAAATTCAAGGTTGACTCGTCAAGCGAAAAAAAGAAGATCATCGTTATCGACGACGAAGAGACAGTTCTTACCATGACAAGGGTCATGCTGGACAAGGAATACGAGATTACAACCGCCAACTCCGGAGCGGAGGCGTTAAAATTGTTCTTCCAGGGATATACGCCGAACCTTGTTCTGCTTGACCTGAATATGCCTGAAATGGGCGGATGGGATACCTACATCAGAATAAGAGACTTAACCAGACTGCACCAGGTTCCGATTGTAATCTACACTACTTCGGACGACCCGGAAGACAAGGCGAAAGCCAAAGAAATGGGCGCTTTAGACTTCGTCCACAAACCGGCAAAGAAAGCCGAGCTTATGGAAAAAGTAACCAAGTATATTAACAACACAACAACTTAATGCTAATATATATAAATATGGAGGAATTATGGCTTATCAGGTAAAAACAACCAAAAACTACGGGAACAGGCTTCTTGATTCTATTAAAGGAGTAGGCGCGGGCTTTATTATTCTATTTGTCGGAACAATCATGCTCTGCGCGAACGAGGGAAATTATGTAAAAAATTACAAAACAATCGGCGACGCCCAAAACGCCCTTGTTAAGGGAACAACCGACGTATCGCAGGCGGATCCGTCGTTGGAAGGAAAGCTTATTTACGCCCATGATTTCGCGGATACGCAGGACGTGCTTACCGACAATATGTTTGGAGTAAATGAAAAAGCGATCTCCCTTGTCCGCAATGTGGAATATTACCAGTACGAACAACACTCAAAAACGGAGAAAAAAGATAAACTAGGCGGCTCGGAAGAGACGACAATAACCTACACCTACGAGAAAAAGTGGGTAAGTTCTCCGATTAATTCAAGCGGATTCGCCGATCCGGATTATAAAAACAAAAATTTTGTAATTGAAGGCGAAGTAAAATCTTTACGCCAAGACGCTAAAAATGTTACTTTCGGCGCGTATAAACTGCCGCCGTTTATTATAGCGTCTATCAGAAACAGCGCTCCTGTTGAAATCAGGCTTAACAGTAATGAATGGAACAACAGAGTAGCCAAAAGAATGACGGAACTCGGAATAAAAACCGACAGTAACGCGGCGCTCGCGCATGTTCAGGGCGACACAGTATATCTTGGTAAGTCGCCAACGTCTCCGCAGATTGGGGATGTGCGCGTAACGATTACAAAGGTAGTGCCGGCCGACATATCGATTATCGCTAAAGTAGTCGGCAACAGCTTTGAGGAATTTACCTCCCCGCGCACAGGAAGAACTTTTTCAAGCGTGGAAATGGGAACGGTAAGCGCCGAAACCATGTTTAAACATGCCGTTAACTTAAATAAATTTATTACTTGGCTTTTACGTATTATCGGAATTATTCTGATAGTAGCGGCGTTTAAATTGATTTTCAAGATCCTCCCCACGTTGTTCAAGGTATTGCCGCCTCTTGCCTCAATAGTAGGAGCCGGCGTAGGGCTTGTCTGTACCGTAGGCGGCTTAGCATGGTCGTTTATAGTCATTTCCCTCGCGTGGCTGTTTTACCGCCCGCTTATCGGCGTTCCTCTGTTAGCTGTCGCAATTGCAGGAATTTGGTTCTTAAAGAAAAAGGCGAAAGAAAAAGCCGCTTTGGCTCCCGCCTCGGCCGGCGCCGCGTCCGCACCAAGCGCAACTGTTCTTACGGCGGACGGCTGGACTTGCGTTTGCGGCAAGGTTAACAAAGGCAAATTCTGCGCCGACTGCGGCAAGCCGAAACCGGCAGGTGTTCCGCAATACAAATGCGACAAATGCGGTTGGGAACCGCAGGATAAGGCCCATCCGCCGAAATTCTGCCCGACTTGCGGCGATCCGTTTGACGACGGCGATATAGTCAAATAAAGCTTATGGCAAATTTATTAAACACGCTCGCTTCAGGCGTAATAAATTCAGCCTTAAACAAGCAGACGTCACCCATAGGCGGAGCGCGTAACGCGAATACACCCGCGGCACCCGCCGCGGCCGCTCCTATAGCCGCTGGATGGGAATGTTCTTGCGGCCAAAAAGGAAACGCGGGCAAATTTTGCTCGGGTTGCGGGAAACCTCAGCCCGCCGCATGGGACTGCCCCTGCGGTCACAAGGGAAACACCGGCAAGTTCTGCTCCGAGTGCGGAAAGCCTCAGCCCGCGTTGTGGGACTGCCTCTGCGGTCATAAAGGCAACGACGGAAAATTCTGCTCCGAGTGCGGAAAGCCTCAGTCCGCGTTGTGGGACTGCTCCTGCGGCTGTAAAGGAAACGACAGCAAATTCTGCTCCGAGTGCGGAAAGCCGAAACCGGTTAACGAAGGGGATGTTTAGACGGCTATTTAATCTTGCCCAACAGTTCAACGGCGTCGCTGAAGTTAAAATCCTTGAACGCTTTGGCGACGCTTTCCAGCAAGTCGTTATTCCGCTCGCCGAAATCATATGTTAATAAATCGCTTAAAACATTAAGACCCGCATCATTGTCAAAGTCGGCGGCGGCTATCTTCGCTTTATCAAGCTTTTCTTTTAAATACGCCCTGTCCCCGATTCTTTTCTTGCTGTCTTTCTTGTCTTTATCCGGGAAAATTACAGACAGTTCCTCATGCAGTTTTAGAAGTTTATTTCTGAAAGCCGGAAATCTTTCCACGCAGAACCCAAAGTCATTTTCTTTGGCGGACGTTTCAAGCCTAAACGCCGTTTCGGACAAACTCATAGCTCCTATGGTGGACAGAGCGGATTTCATGGCGTGCACGGAAATAGAGAACCCGTTTATATCCCCGTAATTTATCATATTGTACATGGTGTCGCATTCGGGTATGAGTTTTTGATTGAAAAGCTCCAATGTATCGCGGTACATATTTTCCATGCCGGAAACGCGGCTTAAACCCACTTCCGCGTTGATATCCTCGATTTTTGACATTGCCTGCAAGAATTCACTGGCTCCCTCTTCTTCAACAACTTCCTGTGTTTTTTCATTTTTTATTTCTATTTTCTCAAGCGGCAGCCATTCTTTCAGTATCCTGTACATTTCCTGAATATCAATGGGTTTTGATATAAACCCGTCAAACCCGTTGGATAAAAACATTTCCCTCGCGCCTTGAACGGCGTTAGCGGTAAGCGCTATTATGGGCAGGCGTTTATATTTTTTGCCTAAATCCCTTATTCTGCCTGTCGCCTCAACGCCGTCCATTTCCGGCATCATGTGATCCATAAACACAATGTCATAATCGTTCTTTTGAACCATCTCAATGGCTTCTTTTCCCGAAAAAGCCGTTTGAACATTGATCTTGAATAGTCCTATAAGCCCTTCAGCGACCCTTATGTTAAATTCATTGTCGTCTACAACAAGAACTTTCGCGTCAGGCGCGTACAATGTCTGCCCTTCAGGCAGTCCTTTACTTGATTTTACTTCTTCCTTTTTCCCCAATACAATCGGGATTATGACAAGGAAAACGCTTCCCTGCTCATACTCGCTGTCCACGATTATTTTTCCGCCCATCATTTCCACAAACGTCTTGCAGATTGAAAGCCCCAGACCTGTTCCGACTACGTTGCGGTTTTTATCCGAATCAATTCTCTGGAAAGTGTTAAACAGTTTCGGCATATCTTCTTTACGAATTCCTATGCCTGAGTCTTTGATCTCAAACATTAGTTTATTGGCGGTGGCGGTAACCCTGAACCTTACATACCCGCTATCGGTATATTTTACCGCGTTTCCGCAGATATTGGTTAATACTTGTTTTAACCTAATATCGTCGCCGTAAAGGTAACGGGGTATCTTTCCCTCGGTTTCATATTTAAATTCAAGACCTTTTTTTTGCGTAACAAAACTGAACATGGAAAAAATATTGTCCAAAAGCATGTGAAAATCATAGTTAATAGGGGTTAGTTCGAATTTTCCCGCTTCGATTTTTGACATATCCAAGATATCGTTGATAATGGAAAGAAGCGAGTGAGCGGATACTTTGATGTCGTTGATAAAACCCATCTGCCGCTTGTTAAGCGGCTCATAATTTAAAAGGTCTGTCATGCCTATAATGGCGTTCATTGGCGTTCTTATCTCGTGGCTCATGTTGGCGAGGAAAGTGGATTTTTGCTTATTCTCCATGTCCGACTTGTTTCTCGCCGCGTCAACGCGGATTAATACCAAAATTAAAACAGACGCTAGCACGGTACCAAGGATAATAAGAATTAAAGCCATATAGAATATGCTTTTATAGTAAGGGCCTTTGGGTGTTACAATGCCTAAAGTCCATCCGTTGGGAAGGAACCTGAAAGAAGCCAGCGCCCGTTCGCCCTTATATGTTATAAGCGGGCGTTCGGTAACTTCTATTCCTTCGCTTAAGTCGTCAATAAAAATAGAAAAAGGGATTTCTGGGGTTCGCGCGTCTACGCCGACAAAAGCCTCGTTCGGGTGGGCAAGAACAACCCAATCCTTGCTGATTAACATACCGTACGCGCCCTGAACCAGAACGGTATTAACTATATATTTTCTGATATCGTCGATTTTTACCCTAAGGGCGATAACGCCAAGGCGCCTTCCTGTGTCGTCATAAATACAGTACGAATAAATAAACATAATATCTTCATATATAACGTCATGGTACATCATTGTCTCGGTGATTCTGCCGTTGGCAGCTATCGCGTCCTGATACCATTTGCGCTGAGAAGGATCATAATCGGCAGGTCTTGACCCCAAAAGGCTTTCTATAAAAACAGGCCCTCCGGGGATCGTTTCAAAAAAACCCATAAAGCCGTTAAAATTAAGATAGCTTTGCTTATCCTGCGATAAATAATTTGACATATCATTGAAATAATCGCGCAATTTATCGATGTTGCCGCCGTTAATAATTATGTCCTTTACCGCCCCGGAAAAGCCTTTAAGCGTTATCTGCGGTTCCATAATGTCTGCCATGATCTGCGATTTCAATGAAACAAAAATATTTTCCGTGTTTTGTTTTAAGTACTTGTCTACAATATTTCTTGTAAAGATATAACTTAAAACAACCATTAATAAATAAGAAAAGATCGTGAAAATAATTTGAACATACAACGGGCGTTTCGGCGTTATTTTTTTTAAGATGGAACCAATCGCGGGCATAAATTACCGCCTTTTTATCGTTATCTTAAATACTTACGTATTTTATCGAGAAGAACGTCCTTATTAATTGGCTTGATAATAAAATCAGCCGCTCCCGACTTTACCGCTTTTGCGAGGTATTCTTTCTTGGCATTTCCCGTAAGGAAAATAATCGGCGCGGTATGCCCGCTTTCCTTGATCTTTGTTGCCAACTCATATCCGTCCATTCCGGGCATTTCTATGTCCAAAAGAAACATATCAGGCTTGTGCTTCTCAAGATATTTAAGAGCGTCCCTGCCTGAGGACACGCAAGTTAAATTGTATCTTGAATCTTGAAGGATTTTTTTTAGTATGGTAAGGAAGAACGCCGTGTCGTCAACCGCCAGTATCTTATTCGCTTTCGGTCCGCTTTCTTTTTCAGCCATCTGAGATGTTTCAATTTTTTGCTGTGCCATTTGAATGTCAATTGACAGCATGGAAAGACTGGATAAAAAGTAACGCATATACGCTTCTATTTTTTCAGGCGAAGTAGCGCCAATCGCTTTAATCTGCTTGGCGCAATCCTGAGCCATTTCGTCCGCGAATATTTTTTCCAATATGTCCTTAACATCCGTAAGGCTTTTTGTCAAAAGATCGTTATCTTTTAGTTTAAGCGCGTCGTTTATTTTTTCCTCTTGAGCCGGGTAATTTTCCGTAAATGTGTTTAATACCTGTAAATAATTTTCAAACTCGCCTTCTTCCATTTGCTCGATTTTTTCGGCCTTTAGCTCCGAAATATCAAGAAGGCGTTCCAGCATTTCGGAATCGTCTTTTTTACCTTTTGCGCCGCTTCCTGTAGCGTCTTTTTGCGACGCTTGCGACGTTTGCGACACTTGCGACTCGTCAGCCTGTTTTCCGGTCTGCTGAACCTTTTGAATATCGGCGGATAACATCGACAAGGTAGAAAGGAAGTAACGTATATACGCCTCGATTTTCTCGTGCTTTTCCGTGCCAAGCTTGCCGATTTGTTTTGTGCAGTCCTGAGCCATCTCGTCGGCGTAAATTTTTACAAGTATTTCCCTTATAGCCGAAAGGTGTTTTTTCAAAGCGTCGTTATTTTTTGTAACAAGGGCGTCCTTGATTTTTTTCTCAAGCCCGGGAAGGTTATCTGAAAAAGAGTTTAATAATTGGACAAAGTTGTTCATTTTCCCCTCGTCCATTTGTTCTATTTTTCCTGTAAGCTGTAATTCCGAGATTTCAAGCAGTTTATCTTTGTTAATCATTATTAATTCTCCTCAATATTGCCGGTATCGGCGTTTTTAGGTTTAGCGTAATTAACAGTCAGCGTCCTTCCCCGGAATTTAAGCCCGTTTAAAGCCTCGATAATCTCGTTTGCCCTTGTATCTCTTACCTGCACGAATGAATAATTATCCAAAATACGGATGGAACCTATATCTTCTCTTGGAACCGATGTTTTGGAACAGATAAACATTATTACTTCTCTCGGGAAAAGATGGCGGTTTTTCCCTATACTGAAAAAAAGCCTCTTAGATTCTTCCTCGGAAAGGTTTACCTCTACATCGGATGAAGATGAATCGGCGTTTTCTTTTTTAAAAGGCTTTTTTTCTGAAACGCTTTTTATATTCGGAAATTCTTTATTGTCGTAATACATTAAAAGCCATGCGGCAGCCCATGAACGCCTGAAAAGGTTTACTTCTTTTTTAAACAGCTTGCGGTATTCGGCCAAAAGCTGAAGATCGGCGTCTGTTTGCACCTTCTCAAGAATCACTTTAAGGTTTTTACTTGCCTTGTCCTTGTCCAGCTTCATCTGCTTCCTTGTCTTAGGCCTGACCCTCAATTGTCCTGATTGTACCGTCGGAGTTGTATGTCAATTCGATAACTTTCAAGCTGCGCAGCCATGTCTTGCCGCCTGAAGGGACGCTGTCATGGTGGAAAAGGTACCACTTTCCCTTGTACTCCGCGATTGCGTGATGGGTTGTCCAACCTATAACAGGGGTCATTATTACCCCCTGATATGTAAAGGGTCCGTATGGGCTTGAGCCTGTTGCGTAACACAAAAGATGGGTGTCGCCGGTAGAATATGAAAAATAGTATTTACCGTTGTATTTGTGCATCCACGAAGCTTCAAAAAAACGCCGTTGGTTGTCGCCCTGTGTTATGGGCTTTCCGTCTTTGTCTAGAATTACTACGGAGCGCGGCTCTTCGGCAAACTGAAGCATATCGGCGCTTAATTTTACGACGCGCGCACAAAGCGCAGGTTCGTTATCCGGGGGCATTGAGGGAGCTTCAATAGCCTTGTTTTCACGGTAACGTTGAAGCTGTCCGCCCCACAACCCGCCGAAGTACATGTAGTAACTGCCGTTTTCCTCGAAAACGCAAGGATCTATGCTGTAACTACCGCGGATAGGGTCGCCTTGCGGAATAAAGGGGCCTTCCGGCTTATCCGCAACCGCAACGCCTAAACGAAAAATGTCGTTTTTATCTTTTAAGGAGAAATACAGGTAATATTTGCCGTTTTTATGGGCAACATCGCTGTCCCAAAGCTGGCGTCCGGCCCAAGGAATATCCTTGACGTCTAAAACTACGCCGTGATCCGTTACTTTGCCGTTTTCGACATCGTCCAGAGAAAAGACATGGTAGTCTTTCATATCGAAGTGATCGCCGTTGTCATTTTCGGCAATTTCGCCTTCCCTGTCATGGGAAGGATAAATATAGACCTTGCCGTTAAAGACATGAACGGCAGGATCCGCCATATAATCGTTTGGAACCAAATATCTAGCTTTCATACTATTAAAATAACAGAAAAACCGAATTTCCGCAAGTATGCACAAAGGTGCGTTGAATTGTTTTAATTAAAAAAGTATATTAAAAGTGGCATGAAATCTATTGAACTGGAAAAATCTTATGACCCCAAAACCTTCGAGGACCGCATATACGCTTTATGGAAGGACTCGGGCGCTTTTGAACCGAAAGCGGAAAACAGCGGCGGAGATTATTTTACTATTGTAATCCCTCCGCCGAACGTGACGGGCGTCTTGCACCTCGGGCACGGCCTTAATAACAGTCTTCAAGACATAATCGTCCGTTTCCACCGCATGAGGGGAGTGCCCGTCCTTTGGGTTCCGGGAACCGATCATGCCGGGATTGCCACCCAGTATGTGGTTGAAAACAGTCTAAAAAAAGAAAAAGGGATAAGCCGCCGTGAGTTGGGCAGGGAAAAATTCCTTGAAGAATCATGGAAGGTAAAAAACAAGCACCACGCTACTATTTCAAAGCAGCTTGAAAAAATAGGCGCAAGCGTCGACTGGAAGCGCGAACGTTTTACTATGGACGAAGGCCTTTCGCAGGCTGTGCGTGAAGTTTTTGTCACTCTTTATGAACGAGATCTTTTATATAAAGGAAACTATCTTGTTAACTGGTGTACCTCCTGCGGCACCGCCCTTGCCGACGACGAAGTTGATCATGAAGACACCAATGGCAAGATGTACCATATCCGCTATTATTTCACGGACGACAAAGAAAAATATATTGAGATTGCCACAACGCGCCCGGAAACGCTGTTAGGCGACACCGCAGTTGCCGTCCATCCCGAAGACGAACGTTACAGCGCGCTTAAAGGGAAGACTCTCCGTTTGCCGTTAACCGAAAGGGACATACCGCTGATTTTTGACGCTTATGTCGAGCGCGGCTTCGGGACGGGAGCGTTAAAAGTAACGCCCGCGCACGATCCTAACGACTGGGAACTTTCCAAGAGGCACAACCTTGCCGTAATTAACATTCTTAACCCCGACGGCACGCTTAATAACGAAGTGCCGGAAAAATACCAAGGACTTTCCGTGTCAAAGGCAAGAGAGGCCGTGCTGGAAGACTTAAAAGCCGGCGGCTGGTATGTGAAAGAAGAGCCTATTAAACACTCTGTCGGACAATGTTACCGCTGTCAGACGGTGATAGAGCCTTTCCTTTCCGAACAGTGGTTTGTAAAAATGAAACCCTTAGCCGAGAAAGCCCTGGCCAGCTGGCAAAAAGGCGAAATTATTTTTTATCCCAAAAAATGGGAGAACACTTACAAGCACTGGATGGAAAACATACGCGACTGGTGTATAAGCCGCCAGTTGTGGTGGGGGCACAGAATCCCGGCGTGGACATGCGCGGACTGCGGCAAGTTGACGGTTTCACGTAACGACATAAGCGAATGTCCGCATTGCAAGAGTAAAAACATAGCGCAGGACCCCGACGTGCTTGATACATGGTTTTCAAGCTGGCTGTGGCCTTTCAGTACTCTGGGCTGGAATAAAGTTGGAAGCGATACTCCCGACCTGCAAAAGTTTTACCCAACAACAGCGCTTATTACCGCCTACGACATAATTTTCTTCTGGGTGGCGAGAATGATAATGGCGGGGTTGGAATTTACGGGCAAAGCGCCTTTCCGCGACGTTTACATTCACGGTATTGTACGCGATATGCAGGGACAAAAGATGAGCAAATCTAAAGGCAACGGAATTGACCCGCTTGAGATTGTGGGCGAGTTCGGAGCAGACGCAATGAAATTCACGCTTGCTTTTATGTGCGCTCAGGGGCAGGACCTTCTTGTAAACAAAGAATCTTTTAAAATGGGGACAAAGTTCGCCAACAAGATATGGAATGCCAGCCGTTATATATTGATGAATCTTGAAGGGCGTTCCATTACAGAAAACCCGAAATTATCCGACGCGGACAAGTGGATATACTCCCGCCTTAACAACGCGGCAAAGACCATGAGGGAAGCGTTCTTTTCTTACCGTTACAACGACGCGTCTCAAACTTCTTACGAGTTCTTTTGGAATGATTTTTGCGACTGGTATGTAGAAGCTTCAAAACTTTCCATGAAAGGCGGAAACGATCCGGAGAAAGATCGCGCAATGTCCGTTTTACTCGACGTACTTGAAAAATCATTACGTCTGCTCCACCCCCTTCTTCCTTTTGTTACGGAAGAAATCTATCAAAAATTACCGCATACAAACACAAAGGCGCCGTTACTTATCAACGCCGAATACCCTGATTATGACGAGAAACGCAGCGATCCTACTCAAGAAAAGAACTTCTTGAGTATGCAGTCCTTGGTTAGCATGGTACGCACACTTAGAAGCGAATGCGGTATAACGCCCGAAAAGAAACTGCGCGTTCTTGTCCGTACAGATAATCATGCGCAAATATTCAATCAAAACGAAGGATTAATCAAACTGCTGGCGGGAATCGACGATTTAAGCGTTGAAGTCGCCAAAGAAGGCCGGCCATCAGGTTCAATCGGAATGACCGGTTCAGGTTTTGAGGTGTTTGTATTTGTCGCCGAAGCCGTTGACACTCAGGCTTTAAAGAAAAAACTTTCAGGCGATCTTGAAAGAGACTTAAAATATATCGAAGGATTGCGCGCGAAACTTGCAAATGAACAGTTTGTAAAAAACGCACCGCCTGCGCTTGTGGACGAACAGAGAAGCAAACTTGAAGAAACGCTTAGACGCACCGAAAAACTCGGTAATTATTTGAAGGATTTATAAAATGACAACAGAACAAATGCTGCATATGAGCGGCATCCACCTTGTACCGTATATTCAGGTAGCCACTTTGCTTATCGGAAAATCCCGCGAAGGCGGCGGAAATATGTTCCGCCATCAGCTTGATACAATGGCTATATTAATTGACTACGGATACATCGACTCTGTTCTGTTAAAAGCTTCTATTGTGCATGATCTAATTGAAGACATACACGATTTAAACCCCAATATTCTTTTGTCCATCGACTTTGAAAGCCAGGCCGTATACGATCTGGTGCTGGAAGTCTCCAGAAGGAACGGCGAAACCAAGGCGGATTTTCTTAAACGTATCAGAGAAACAGGTTCACATAACGCGAAAATCCTTAAAGTGGCGGATCGCCTTTCCAATATGATATCCCTGGGCTTTGTTAACAATCTTGATTTCGTAGAACGTTACATTAATGAAACAACACAATATGTGCTTCCTATTGCAAGAGAAATAAGCCAGTACATGACGCAGGAACTTACGGATTTAATTGACTCAAGAAAAAAATACCTTGAAAGGTTAAGAGATCAGCCTGTAATAATAAAGGGAAATTAAAACGCAACAGACTGAACTTTTTCTGCCAAAAATAAATTCCCCGCAAGACATAAAAAAATTAAAATTACATGAACTTAACGCTCTTGCGCAGGAAATAAGGGAGCAGATTGTCGCCGTTGTTTCAAGCAATGGAGGGCACCTTGCTTCCAATTTAGGCGCTGTAGAGCTTAGCATCGCATTACACCGTGTTTTTAACACTCCGCAGGATAAAATAGTTTGGGACGTAGGCCATCAATGTTATGCTCATAAACTCCTTACAGGCAGGTTCGCCTCTTTTTCTTCGCTACGAAAGTACTCAGGCCTTGCAGGTTTTCCGAAAAGCAGTGAAAGCCCCCACGACGCTTTTAACACCGGACACGCCTCCACTTCCATCTCAGCCGCCTTAGGCCTTCTTGCCGCGGAAAAGATATTGGGCGGCAAAGGGTACGCGATAGCGGTTATCGGAGACGGCGCTCTTACAGGCGGACTTGCGTATGAAGCCCTGTCCCATGCGGGGCATTTAAAACTGCCGTTAATCGTAATACTTAACGACAACAAGATGTCCATAAGCCTTAATGTAGGCGGACTTTCAAAATATTTAAGCCGCCTTTCCATGAAAGCAAAATACCAGACTTTCCGCCGACACTTTGACGCGATGGTAAAGAAAATCCCCTTTGTAGGTGAATCGTTTTTTGATCTTGTTGTAAGGTTAAAACGCGCCGTAAAAGCCGTGTTTTACATAGACAATTTTTTTGTAGACCTTGGTTTTGAGTATGTGGGGCCTATCGGAGGGCATAATATCCACGCGCTAACAAGCGTTCTGGAAGACGTAAAAAGATTAAACCGCCCGGTCGTGATTCATGTAATCACGCAAAAAGGGAAAGGCTACGGCTACGCTGAAGACGAACCCGACAGCTACCACGGCGTAGGTTCTTTTTCGGTAGATAACGGCATTGATTCGGGAAAATATTCGGGCGCAAAAAAAACTTTCACGGAAGCTTTTTCAAATATCATTCTTGAGGCGGCGAAGAAAGACAAACGCGTATGCGCGGTTACAGCGGCGATGCAGACAGGCACAGGCCTTACACGCTTTAAAGAAGCCTTTCCCGGCCGCTTTTTCGACACAGGAATCGCCGAAGAACATGCCGCGACCTTTGCCGCAGGTCTTGCCGCAAGAGGACTGCGCCCCGTAGCGGCAATTTACTCTACTTTTATACAAAGATCGGTAGATCAGATAATACACGACGCCGCTCTTCAAAACCTTCCCGTTATTTACGCGTTGGACAGAGCGGGTTTTGTAGGAGCGGACGGCGAAACTCATCAAGGTTTATTCGACATATCCCTGTTCCGCAGTACGCCTAATATGACAATTCTTTCTCCCGCAAGCGAAAACGAAATGCGCCTGATGACGGAAATGGCGCTTGAAAAAAAAGACGGACCTGTTATCATCCGCTATCCAAAAGCGTACTGCCCCGCCGAATGCCCGGCTTTCTCGCAGCCTATGGAAGAAGGGCGCGGCGTTTTTGTCTCTCGGGAGAAGAAAGGGCAAGTTTGCCTTTTTTTTACCGGAAGCCTTTTCAGGGAAGCTCAGGAAGCCTACAATATTCTTAAACAACAAAGCATAGAAGCCGACCTTTACAATCTTCGTTTTCTAAAACCGTTAGACGAAGATTATATCGCACAATTAATGAACGAATACAAACTCGCGGTTTTTATCGAAGAGGGCGTAAAAGAAGGAGGCATAGGCGAATATTTAACTTCTCTTGCCTTTACGCGTAATTGCAAATGCAAAACCGCGATATTGGCTGCGCAAAGTAATTTCTTTGAAGGGAACAGGGCGTTAGGAACAAGGGAAGAACTGCTTGCCGAGAATGAAATGGACGGCAAGAGTATAGCGCGGAGAGTAAGCGGGATGTACGCTTAACCTTTTAAATTAAATAGTTCCCTCATACACCAGCAGTTCTTTTCCGTCTATCGTTACCGTTAATCCGGATTCAAGTTTCTTTGTAGCGTCTCTTATGTGGGTAAGCCATACAAGATTGGGGTTTATCATGCGTAATTTCTGTTCGTTTATTACAGAGACCCCTTCGCAGATGATTCCGCCTACCATGCTGATTAACGATATGTAGTCTTCAGTAAGTTCTTTGCAGACAAGTATGTCGCCGCCGCCTGAAGTCATGATTTTCTTGCGGGCTTCTTGGGGTGTTTCGGCGTGGATTATTCTGCCCTGAGCGCGCGTTTTTTCGGGATTTGCGAAACCTCCGATGCTGGAACGCGCGAGAATCGTCCCGATAATTACTACGCGGATATTGTTTATCATGTTCGGGCTTTCAAGCGGAAGACCGGCTATAAGTATTACTTTATCCGAAATACCTGCCACTCCTTTCTCCGAAACAACCTTCATGGTGTCGTTTATCATGGTTTCAGAATCATCGACTTTCGGCCTTAGGCAGGTATTAACACCCCAATATAACTGCATAAGGCGTTCGGAACGATCATCTGTCGTTACGGCGAAGATAGGCTCATCCGGCCTGAATACGCTTAAAATCCTCGCGGTATTGCCGCTTCTTGTCGGCGTAACAATGGCTTTTGCCTTTACCGCCGTGGCTATTTCAACTCCTGAGCGCGACATGATAATGCCTAAGTTTTCTTTCGGGTTATGAACTTCGGAATGACATTCTTCGTGGAAATTTTTCATGCGGTCGCGGAATTCATCGGACTGCTCAATGACGCACGCTATTTTGTCCATTGTTTTTACCGCTTCTACCGGATACAACCCTTGAGCGGTTTCGCCTGAAAGCATGATAGCGTCGGTTCCGTCAAGTATAGCGTTTGCCACATCGGTCAATTCCGCCCGGGTGGGACGCGGATTATGTATCATCGAGTCCAGCATCTGTGTCGCGGTAATAACGGGTTTTCCCGCCCGGCGGCACGCGGTGATAATTTGTTTTTGCGCCAAGGGAATCTGTTCAATGGGAACCTGTTGGCCAAGGTCCCCCCTGGCTACCATTATGCCGTCCGCGAGGCCGGTAATTTCTTTTATGTTTTCAAGGCCTTCGGCGCTTTCAATTTTAGCTATGATTTTCATGCGAGAAGAAAAACTTTCAAGAAATTTCTTTATATCGGTTACCTCGTGGGGAAAGCTTAAAAAACTCGCGGCGACATAATCAAGGTTCATTGAAACGCCGAATTCCAGATCTTTTTTATCCTGCTCGCTCATAATAGGAAGCCCGGCGTGAATTCCGATAAGGTTGACGTTTTTCTTGCTGCCGATTGTGGCGGTATTTTCCGCGCGGCACTTGATCCCGTTTGACGTATCCGTCACTTCAAGCTCTAAAAGTCCGTCTGCGATAAGAATACGGTGTCCCTTTTGCAGTTTTTCTTCCGCTTGTTTCCATGACAATGAAATACGCGCGGGTTTTCCGTTTCCCGCCGCCTGAGTTAAACAATCATCAGCGGAAATAATAACTTCATCGTCTTTGTTTATGGTAACCTCTGCGCCTTTTTCCGCAGCGCCTTTATCCGTCATGCCTGTCCGTATTTCAGGACCTTTGGTATCCAACATAAGAGCCACGGGAATTTGCAATTCGGCGGAAACACGCCTGACGCGTTCTATAGCTACCCGGTGTTCATCGTAGGTTCCGTGAGAAAAATTAAGACGCGCCACATTCATTCCGGCAAGTATAAGCTCGCGTACAACATCATCCGTGGCCGACGCGGGGCCTAAAGAACATACAATTTTAGTTTTTCTGGTAATCATAATTTAAAAGGCATCTCCTTTCATATAATAATAGCATAGATTATGCTTATGTATACACATTTATGTTAATTTTAAAAACTCTTTGACTGCCGTTTTATTCCCCCCCGCTCCTACGCAGGAAGGACAGCCGTTACCGCAAGGACAGCGGCTTAAAGTCTCGCGAACGGCTTCTAACAGCGGTTCTATGCGGCGCGCAAGGCTTTCCGTAAGACCTGTTCCTCCGGGATATTTGTCGTAAATATAAAGGGCGGGAACCCTAAAGTGCGTGTCTCGCACGCGCTCGGCGATACCAATGTCGCGGGGGTCGCAGAGAAGAAAAATAGGCGCGATATTGCGGATTAGGTTTCCGGTACCGTAAAGGACTTCGCCGATTATCTGTTCATTTGTTTTTTCAGGTCCCTCGCCTGTTTCCTTTTCATCTGTTTTTTCAGACGCATTTTCTGTTTCATGTTCGCTTATTTTTTCCAACGCCTTGCCGCATTCGGTCTCGGGGCCGAAAAGCAGGACAAGGGAGCGGGTCTGCATTTCTTCCTCGGGAAGGGTTATATCCCCGTAACCTATGTTTTCGTGGGTACGAAAGCGTATCTTCTTAAACTTTGTCACCTGAGAGCGAACAAGAACGTCGGACAGAACGCCGCAGGCTTCCTTGTAATTTATTTTTTCGTCTTCCGATAAAACTTTAATATCCGTTTTTACAAGCCCGTCGGTAAAATAATTTACGTCGGCTTCGCGGACAAGGCATTTGCGGTTTTCAATATCAAGATCTTCCACCAGATACTGCCTTCCCCTGTGAATATAAACGGCGTTTACAAAGATAAGTTCTTTTGCGCTTGGCCTGTCCATCTCCCCGATTACTGAATTTCTGCCTTCAGTTACGTCAATTATTACGACATTGTCCGCGCTCGCGCTTCGCAGGCTTACGGCTTCAGCGGGATACGAGCGATCCGCCCAGTGCCATTTTCCCGCCGTATGGCGCACAACACCCGATTCTTCAAGGTACTCAAGCGCGTCTTTAGCGTTCTCCCCGTAGCTTCCGCAACTTCCGCCGCTTCCTCCGGAAGAAGAACCTTCTTCCAGTTCGCTGTCAATAAATGGCAGTTCAAAGCAGGCGCATTTTACATGATCTGTTAAAATATAGGGGTTATCGGGGTCTATGCGGGCTTCCTCGGCGCTTTTACGGAAGAACCATTCGGGGTCATTCATAATAAACTGGTCTATAGGCGAAACCGTCGCGATAAACACCGATACGGCGGTGCCTCCCCTTCGCCCGGCCCTGCCGGACTGCTGCCAGAAGCTGTTGAAAGAGCCGGGGAACCCCGCGACAATCGAAGCGTCAAGGCCGCCTATGTCTATCCCTAGTTCCAGTGCGTTAGTTGAAACAACTCCATGTATGCCGCCCTCACGCAGTCCTTTCTCTATCTCGCGGCGCTCGTTAGGCAAAAAACCGCCCCTGTACGCCTCCACCCTTATGCGGGAGTTATCCGTAAAGATGTTTTTTAAGTCCTCATTTACATAAGAAGCGGCAACTTCGGTCTTTACCCTGGAGTGGGCGAAAAGTATCGTTTTAATACCCGCCTTTAGCAGGGCTATCATCCAGCGGCGGCTTTCAGTCACCACGGAACGGCGTATACCCTGCACCTTGTCGACAAGAGGAGGATTGTAAAGAATTATCCGCTTTTCTCCGCGAGGAGCGCCGTTCTTGTCAACCAACTCCACGGGAAGCCCGATTAGCGCCTGGGCAAGCTCTTTCGGGTTGCCTATGGTCGCGGAACATAATATAAACTGCGGTTTTGCGCCGTAAAAAGCCGTAATACGGCGAAGACGGCGGATTACATTGGCGACATGGCTTCCCATAACGCCCCTGTAGGCATGAGCTTCGTCTATCACGATGTATTTCAAGTTGGAAAAGAACTTTATCCACTTTGGGTGGTTGGGAAGTATGCCCGTATGCAGCATATCGGGATTGGAAATGATGATTCTGCCCGTATCACGCGCCGAAATTCGCAAGGATTCGGGCGTATCTCCGTCATAAGTCGCGATTTTTAAGTTAAAACCTGCGGAATCGCCCCCTACAGTTTCGTTCAATTCGGCTTGTTGGTCTTGAGAAAGCGCTTTTGTAGGAAAAAGATACAGACAGCGCGCGCTTTCATCGGCTAAAAGCGCTTGTAAACAGGGAAGATTATAGCAAAGCGTCTTTCCTGAGGCGGTCGGTGTTACAACTACCACGTTTTTGCCTGTCTTGGCAAGTTTGAAGACCTCGGTTTGGTGGGTATATAGTTTGTCTATGCCTCTATTTACCAAAGATTTAACAATTCTTTCGTCTAACCCTTCAGGAAAAGGGGCAAAAACTCCTTCTTGAGCAGGTAACAGGCGGTTTACGATTATACCGGGTGCAAATTCCGGGTTCTCAAGTATTTTTTCCAGATCCTCGCGAACGTTCATTGTGTCTATCCTAACCGATTATTTGCAAATCGGGAATATAATAAACAGTTTTTTTACAATTTTAGTAAAATTCTACTGGACAAATAAATCACAATAAAATACAATAAAAATAAGGGAAAAACATGTTTTCTCGAGGGGATACGCTATGTCAGAAGTTTTGTCAATTATCTTGGGAGGCGGTAAGGGAACCAGATTATTCCCGTTAACCCAGTTCCGCTCAAAGCCGGCTGTCCCTTTCGGCGGTAAATTCCGCTTGATTGACATCCCCATTTCCAACTGTATAAATGCAAATTTACGTCAAATTTACATTGTAACTCAATTTAATTCCGCTTCTCTCCATCTTCACATAGGCCAAACCTATGTTTTTGACCCTTTTACAAAAGGTTTTGTCGAAATTCTCGCCGCGGAGCAGACTCTTGAACATTCAGGTTGGTACGAAGGCACCGCCGACGCAATCCGCAAGAACCTTCCGCACTTTAGGACGCAAAATCCATCATATTACATAATTCTTTCGGGCGACCAGCTTTACAGAATGGATCTTGACGAGCTTTTGCACAAACATATCAATTCAGGAGCGGCCATTTCAATCGCCTGCACGGGCGTAACAAGAGAAAACGCCAGCGGTCTTGGTATTCTTAAAGTCGATAAATCCAATCAAATCACGGAATTTTTAGAAAAACCGGGACCGGTAAAAGATATTTCCGATTTCAGGGCACCGCAGGAACTTCTTACCGAAAAAAATAAAGACGATTGCTATCTTGGCTCGATGGGTATCTATGTATTTAACGCGAAAACAATGGAAGAGTGCCTCGCAAACGACCTTACCGATTTTGGAAAAGAGATAATTCCTTCGGCAATAAGCAGGTTAAAAGTTAACGCCTATCTTTTCGACGGTTACTGGGAAGACATAGGAACAATACGGAATTTTTACGATACAAACCTTGAACTTACGACATTAAGGCCGCGTTTCGATTTTTATGACGAGCCTAAACCGATTTACACGCACATGAGAAACCTTCCGCCATCTAAAATGAACTTTTCAAACATGAACCAATCAATCGCCGCGGAAGGCTGTATTATCACAAACGCCAACATTACCAACTCAATCGTCGGTATCCGTACAATTATAGAGACAGGATCAAGTTTGAACGGCGTTGTGTGTATGGGCGCCGACTTTTACGAGACGGAAAAACAAAAGATTCAAAATGCCGAGGCTAGAATCCCCAATGTGGGAATCGGGCGCGGCGCGATAGTAAAAGGCGCGATCATAGACAAGAACGTGTGCGTCGGCGAAGGCTGCCGTATAGGCGTGGACGACATTAAACGCACGGACGGCAATTACGGTCACTATCATGTTGTGGACGGAATTATCGTTATTCCAAAGAACACCATTCTGTATCCCGGAACAGTTATTTGACGAGTATTCGGGTTTTTGCCGCGAGCGTTTTATTTTTTACTTTTTTTACTTGCACAAAAAATTATTCTCAAACTTCTCCCAAACCGAAAGAAGATAAAAAGAACGCGGCGCTTTTAAACGCGATAAACAAGGCGGCGTTACCTGAAAAAATATCAGCTAACCTGATTAAGGCCGCGGAAAGTCCTTCTTTTTTTACCGAGATTGCCGTTATTTTGCAGACAGATCCGTATTTGTGGAAACTGGTGGACAAAAAAAACAGCTTAGGCGATTCTTACGCGCCGGGAGATCTAGTCGAGTTAAAAAGCGGCTCTTACCTTGTAAACAGATCCGGCCTTATGCTGAGAAAAGAAGCCGCATCCTCGCTTGATGAAATGGCGGAAGCATCAAGAAAAGAAGGGGTAAGGCTTACGGCATCGTCCGCTTACCGTTCATATTCGTACCAGGTACAGGTTTACGAGCGCAACGTAAAAGAAATGGGAAAAGAGGCGGCTGACAGGGAATCGGCCCGCCCCGGCTTCAGCCAGCACCAGTTGGGGCTTGTCGTGGACTTCGGTTCCATAAGCGACGCTTTTACGGGCACTAAAGAAGAAGTATGGCTTAAAAAAAACGCGCTTCGCTACGGTTGGTCAATCTCCTTCCCAAAAGACATGGAAGATGTTACAGGCTACCGCTGGGAAAGCTGGCACTACCGCTATGTAGGCAAGGAACTGGCAAAATTTATCAATGATTATTTTGAGGGCGTACAGCAATACGCGCTACAGTTTCTAAAAGAGTGGAACACTAGTAGTCCGTAAGATATTATTTTTTCAAAGCATTGTTCTTTAAAGATTTCACGCAGAGGCGCAAAGGTGCAGAGATGATCTTCTTCCTATTCTCTTATTCTTGAAAGTTCGTGTCTTACTTCTTCGGCGGTCGCGCACTTTAAAACTTTATCCGCTATTTCCTGAGCGCGTTTTATCGTAACGGAACAGATCGCGCGTTTTACGGCGGCGACAGAGGCGGCGCCCATACTTAATTTTCTAAGGCCAAGACCGGCAAGAACAGGGGCTACAAGAGTATCGGACGCCAGTTCTCCGCAGATTGATACAGGTTTTCCGCGTTTTTCAAAAGCGCTTGCCACCTCTTTAATCAGTTTAAATAACGCAGGATGAAGAGACTGATAATACGGCTCTACTTCACTATTCATTCTGTCTGCGGCGCAAATGTACTGGCAAAGATCATTTGAGCCGATACTTGCGAAATCCACTTCCTGCGCGGCATGTTCCGCCAACAGCGCTATGGAAGGCACTTCTATCATAATTCCCGTTTTAAATTCGCCGTAAGGTTTTCCTTCTTTATCAAGCTGTTCTTTAACGGATTCGATAATTTCTTTTACCCTGCGTATGTCGTCGATGGAATTTACCATCGGGAACATAAGCCACATATTACCGTTAACGCCGGCGCGAAGGGCGGCCCTTAACTGCGTGTTAAAAATATCGGGGTTGCTGAAACAAAAACGCAGAGCTCTGTTCCCCAAAAAAGGATTTTCCTCGTGCGTAAATTTTAAATTGGAAAGCTGTTTATCCCCGCCTATGTCCAAGGTGCGTAAGATTACGGGACGTTCTCCGAAACATTCCAGAATCTTTTTATAAGCTAAAAATTGCTCGTCTTCGCCCGGCAATATGTCCCTGCCAAGGTAAAGAAATTCGGTTCTGAAAAGCCCTACGGAATCCGCAAATGAGGCCGCCTGAAGTTCATCGCTTGAAACTCCCGAAATATTCAAACCAATGTCGATTCTTGTCCCGTCTTTCGTAAACGCTTCTTTTGAAAGATATGTTTCGGCATCCTCTTTGTCGCGTCGGTAAACTTCGAATTTTTTTTCATATTCTGCGGCAACTTTATTGTCAGGATCAAGGATTACTTTTCCTTCATCGGCGTTAACCGCGGCAAGTTGGCCGTGTTTTACTATGTCTAAAAGCCCCTGAATGCCGAATACTGTCGGGATTCCGTAACTTTTCGCTATAATCGCCGTGTGGGTTGTAAGCCCTCCCTTTTCGGTAAGAAGCGCGAGCGCTTTGCGCCTGTCCAGAGAAGCCGTATCCGAAGGCATCAAGTCCTGCGCGGCGATTATTACAGGTTCGGACAAACAAGCAAGCCCCTCGTTTTTATTTCCGTACCATAACCTGAGTAAAAGAGCGCGTACGTCGCCGAAATCTACGGCGCGTTCTGAAATTATCGGATCGCCGGCTTTCTGAAGCACTAAAAGGACGGTTTCATAAACCTGATAAATCGCCCAGTCGCCCGCCCACTTATCGTTCAATATTCTGGACGGTATTTCCTCATTAATAACAATGTCTTCTATTATTTCTTGATGTGCTATAAAAATTTCCGCTTTTTTCGGATCGTGTTTTTCCATTGAAAGCTTAAGTTTTTCAAGTTCGTCTAACGCTTCTTTTTTTACGGTAAGGTAATGATCAAGGTGGGACTGCTCTTCTCCTTTCGGAACAAAACTTTCCTCGGGAAGAAAACCTGTATTTCTATAAACATAAATTCTGCCCACCGCTATTCCGGGGGCGGCTCTCTTTCCGTTTAAAACCATAACATACAGATAAAAAAAAACCTGACCACAATTAAGTGGCCAGGCTGTTTTTTTTACCAGCCGTCTACCATGTCGTCTTCATCACGGTTGTTTTCGGCAAAGAGGTCTGTTACTGCTCGAAGGTCATCAAAGTAAATATAATAACTTCCGTAGGCTTCCATCGGATCACAGTCAATCCTGAAACCCATGATCTTAAGACCCATTTGGTTATTATAGTGATAGTTTCTCTGAACGACGCCGCTAAAGCCGTCGTCTGACTGAGGCGGAATCGCTACAGTTAATTTCTTCCAGCCAATAAAGTTGAGTTTTCCTATAAAGAACTCATAGTACCTTCCGAAGAAATCTTGAAGCAGAAGGGTAAGCTCATGGTTAAAGTTACGGCCGGCAACCCATACCGAAACGGTTTTTGTGATACCCTCAATCGGAATCGGGCGGGTCGGATAAATTGTAAAACTGTTATATCCTCTGCGAAGGAAATCTACTCTGGTGCCGAGAACGTATTTATCGGGAATATTCAAATCCTTTTCTTCAGGAATAGGTTCTTTCGCTAAAGGAGAACCTGTGAATAGCCTTGTCGTCGTATAACCTTCGTCGCTCGACATTGTAGAACGCCAAAAACCGTCGTGCTCGAATTTGTCAACCGAAACTTCTTTTAACATCTGCTGGGCTGAATCAATTCCAAGTCTTTCCGGATCAGGGGATCCAACTTCCCTTTGCTGCTGCTGCTGAGCGAAGAGAAAACCGGCAGTTAAAAGAAAAAATGCTAATATTAAAATCTTCTTCATCTTGAGTCTCCTTACTTGTCGTTGCTTGCCCAAAGTTTTTGAACATGATCCGGATCAGCCAAATCATTGCCGTCAAACAGAGGATCAAACATATCTGTCAGTATCTTAAATTGTTTGAAATAAATATAGAAATCATCGACTCTCTCAACAGGCTGAGTCCATATTCTGAATTTTACAAAAGTAAGGCCGGCATACGCGGGCAGTGTCCGTCTCGACTGGATAATGTTTTTGGGAAGATCGACTTGAAGGTTTCTCCATCCGATATATGCTATATCCCCGAACTTTATACCGTAAACAACGCCTCTGTAATCGCGCACGTAAATCTCAATGTAGTATTTTAAGTTAGCGCCCCATACCCACATGTCAAAATTACGCACTCTTCCGGGAATTGGGATTTCAACAGGCTCGTCCGGTTTATCCTTTAACACCGGATAGATATCTATCCAGTTATAACCTTTGCGGTCAAAACGGCCGTGAATGCCGAAACTCTTCAGAGGCGGCATATCTCCCGAGCGGTTGTAACCGAAAACGGCGACAGGCCAAGCGTCAACATAGGTAAGAATCGGATAAGTTGTTTCCTCAGTCTTGGTAATAAACTTGCTGGAGTCTGCTTTCCAAACGTATTTGGAATCGCTGTCGTTGTTAAATGATTCCAAAATCCTCGACTCATAACTGTGCGTGGTTTCATCTGCGAATAAACACGGAGAAACCATTATACATGCCCAGATAATCAGGCAGATAAATTTAAAGCTACCTTGTTTCATCCTAATATGCTCCTTATTAATAGATCCTTATAACCATTATATTTGTTTGTTTGATTTTTGTCAAACCGTCAAGGGCATATTTATTGAATATTTATCAAATTTTTCTTAATTTTCGGACAGTAACCTTGTCAACACCTTTTCCGCCCGTGAACAGGATTTTCGATTGAATTTTGCCCTTTGTCATGCCTGATTGAACCATTCTGACCGCCGGAACAATTTGAATAGGGGGAGAGTCGTTAAAAACAAGAACCACATCCAGCGGTATCAATTCAGGATTTATCCACGTAAAGAAAATAACAGGTATTCCTGAGTATTTATCCAGATATTCGGCTCCGATTCCCCCCAAAACCACACAGGAAATGCCCTGATTACCTGAAAATTGGGAGAATACGGTAAAAAACGAGGTTTGTTGAGGCTTGTTTATGTCATTTTGGGCCTTCAAAAAAGCGTCCTTTGCCTGTATATTGATGTTCGGCTCTAAAAAAACCGCAATTCTTTCGCTTTTATCACCGTCAATAATAGCGGCGGCCAGCCCGGCACGGTAAAAATCCGCAGATATATCGGTTTTATAGATAAAATAGTCTTCCGTATTGCCGCCGATTGCAAAATCGACAGGATTATCTTCTGTATTTGACCTGCCTTCCAGAATCACAACGGGGACGGCAGGATTTTTCTCTCTGAAACTGCGTGCAACCTTAGCAAACCTGAGCGGGAAAATTACGCAAAACGGTCCTAACGAAGCTTTTTCAACGGCGGTCAGAACAATATCGTCTCCTGCGTCGTCGGCAACGGCGACATACTTTAATCTGCGGAACAAAACAAAGGACGAATACGCCGTCTCCGACCGAAGCCTATTTTTTCCGTAAAGACCCGCAAAGGAAAGATCGGAAATAATTAATACGGGAGGCCGGACAATAAAGACAATCAACGCTGCAAAGAATGAAACGGTCAAAACTGCGGCAATTTTTATTGTTTTAGAACGTAGTCTCATATTAACCGCCTTATTATACCATAAGGCAGACAGTTGCAACATAAATATATATATCTTCTTTACCATATTTATACTGTTGACCAATCTTGAAATAAACAATATATTAAATAAAATACTGTTAATAAGGAGATTTTTATGACCAGTTATAAAGAATTAGGCCTTGTCAATACAAAGGAACTTTTCAAGAAAGCGGTGTCCGGAGGCTATGCCCTTCCGGCTTATAACTTTAACAATATGGAACAAATGCAGGCGATTATTCAGGCGTGCGTTGAGACAAAATCCCCCGTTATCCTGCAAGTTTCCTCAGGGGCGCGTAAATACGCAAACCAGAACATTCTTAAAAACATGGCGCGCGGCGCCGTCGAGTACGCGCACGAGTTAGGTTACGACATTCCGATCGTACTTCACCTTGACCACGGCGACAGTTTTGAGCTTTGCAAAGATTGTATCGAGACGGGTTTTTCGTCGGTAATGATAGACGGTTCTCATCTTTCTTACGATGATAACGTCGCACTTACAAAAAAAGTCTGCGATTTCGCGCACTCTCAAAAAGATTACGTAACGGTTGAAGGAGAGCTTGGGGTACTGGCGGGAGTCGAGGACGATGTTTCTTCCGAGCACAGCCATTACACACAACCCGCCGAAGTTATCGACTTTGTAGGCAAGACAAAAGTTGATTCGCTTGCGATCTCAATCGGCACAAGCCACGGACGCGCGAAGTTTAAACCGGAGCAATGCACAAGGGACGCGAACGGGATACTTATCCCTCCCCCGCTCCGCTTCGATATCCTTGAAGAAGTTGAAAAGAAGATACCGGGTTTCCCGATTGTTCTGCACGGCTCCTCGTCAGTGCCGATTGAGTATGTGCACATGATTGAAAAGTACGGCGGAAAACTTACGGACTCGGTCGGCATCCCTGAAGAACAGCTTCGTAAAGCGGCAAAGAGCGCGGTCTGCAAGATCAACATCGATTCGGACGGACGCCTCGCCATGACGGCTTTAATCCGCAAAATCTTAGTCGAGAAACCGGATGAGTTCGACCCGCGCAAGATTCTTGGGCCGGCGCGCGACGAGCTTAAAGTATTGTATTCGCATAAAAACAAGAACGTGTTAGGATCGGCGGGACAAGCTTAATACCGCCTTTCTTATTAATCAATAGTCTCAGCGTTTTTAACGTAACGCGTTTTTCCGTGAAAGGAATTTGAGTAAAACTATATGGAACAGATAAAATGGGTCTGGAACTACATGAAGGGGAAGAGAGCCGTCTTTATGGGCGGGCTTTTTCTTACGGTTGTTACGGCATCTATTCGCGTAATTAACCCGCTGTTGGGCAAGCAGATAATCGACATAGTTATCGTAAAACACGATACAAGCCCTTTAATAAGGCTCCTTGTTACTATGATGATAGTCCAGCTTACCCGCCTTGGGCTTAACTATCTTCAGATAATACTTATGGAGATCGCAAGCACCGACGTTATGACACGCCTTAGGCGGGACATGTACCAGACTGTCCAATGGCAGGATTACAAGTTTTTAAGCCGCTTCCCCACAGGAAATTTAATGACAAGGATGACCCAGGATCTGGATCGCCTGCGCCATACTGTCGCGTGGGTTTCATATCAGTTTATAGGAGCTATAGCCCTTTTTGCCGCGACATTTATTTTTTACCTGTATTTAAATTGGAAACTGGCGCTCTGCCTTGTGGTAATTACTCCTTTTATTCTATATATAAGCAGCAGGTTTGTAAAAAAAATCAGGCCGCGTTTTATGCTTCTGCGGCAGAAACTTACGGATCTTGGAACCGCCGTTACGGAAAACATTGACGGCAACCGCGTGGTAAAAGCTTTTGCGCGCGAAGAATACGAGAAAGAAAGGGTTGAAAAACAAAACGCCGAGTTCCGCGACTTAAGCTGTGAGAACGCGCTTATTACAGCGAAATACCAGCCGTTCCTTGACACAGCGAGCCAGCTTCTCATGGTAATAATGCTTATAGCGGGCGGCTTCTTCTTAATCAAGGAATGGATGACGCCGGGCGAATACATGGCGTTCTCCTCGCTTACATGGGCCTTGTCCATGCCGATGCAGATGTTAGGCCCTCTGCTTGCCGACCTTGAACGCTACACTTCCGCCGGGCAGATGATCCGAGAAGTGGTGGAAACGCCCAAGGGAATAAGCGATATGTCCGGAGCCGTAGAGCTGGCGCAAAGGCCTACGGGAAAAATAGAGTTCAGGGATATAAAGCTTACCATTAACGGGAATACCATTTTGGAAGACATTAATTTTGTCGCGCAAGCCGGCTCCACCATAGGCATACTTGGTAGCACAGGGGCCGGGAAAACTTCTCTTGTAAATCTTCTTGTGCGTTTTTACGAGCCCGATTACGGCGCGGTTCTTTTGGACGGCGTGGACGTAAGGCGTTATACGCTATCGTCGCTTAGAAGGAAAATAGGGCTTGCGATGCAGGATGTGTTTTTATTCTCAGATTCCGTAAGGGGAAATATTTCTTACGGCAAACCGAGCATGGATGACGAAACAATTAAAAAACGCGCTATACAGGCGGACGCCGATAATTTTATCAATGAAATGGCGGACGGTTATGAAACGCTTGTAGGAGAGCGCGGGGTTGGAATTTCAGGCGGACAGAGGCAGAGGATAGCCCTTGCGAGGGCGCTTGCCGTAGAACCCGCCGTCCTTGTGTTAGACGACACCACATCCGCCGTGGACAGCGAGACCGAGCATTATATTCAGGAACAGCTTGAAAAACTGGAATTCCCCTGCACAAAGATAATCATCGCGCAGAGGATTTCGTCGTTCAGAAAGGCGGATTTGATTCTTGTTATGGACAAGGGGCGGATCATAGAAAGAGGCACCCACGAGGAACTGCTCGCGATGAAAGGGTTTTACTACCATATCTGGCTGCTTCAGTATAACGCGGGCCTTGACGCTTTGGAGGGAACAGAACAATGAGTTTTTTCAGCAACAAACGCGAACAGAAAACCGCCAAAGAACAAAACCGCTACGACGCCGACGAATACCTTGACGAGAAGGTAAGTCTTTTTAACGTAAAGCGCGTTCTGGGATATCTTATAAAGGCGAAAGGCCATTTAAGGCTCTCGTTAATTTTCAGTATACTTGCCTCTATCTCGGGCCTTATAGGCCCCCTGTTTATTAAAAAGGCCCTGGACGAAGCCGTCCCAAACAAAGATATGCGCCTGCTTCTTTTAATGGGCGCCTACCTTACGGCGTCGATTATTGTAAGCGTAGCTTTAAGCGCAGTACGGAATATACTTGTTGCAAAAGCGGGAGCCGGCATTATCCATGACATACGCCAGGATTTATTCGCGCACCTTCAAAAGCTGTCTTTCAGTTTCTTTGACTCCCGCCCGCACGGAAAAATATTCGTGCGCGTAGTTCCCTATGTAAACAGCGTGTCGGACGCGCTTTCAAACGGAATTATCAACTTTGTAATAGAAGTGTTAAACATCTTTTTTATCATTTTCTTTATGTACAAGGTGGATCCGCATCTTGCGACGGTTACGGTTATCGGCCTTCCGTTACTTGCTATTTTTATCTGGACGATAAAGCCCGCCCAGCGCAGAGCGTGGCAGGCCGTTTCAAACAAAGGCTCGAACATTAACGCCTATATTCAGGAGTCAATAGACGGGGTAAGGGTAACGCAAGTCTTTGACAGGCAGAAAATAAATCTTGAGATAATGAACGAACTGACAAACGAACGCAACCGCGTATGGATGAAAGCGATCTATATTTCCAATACCGTGTGGTTTTCAACTGAATCGATAAGCCAGCTTGTATGGTCTTTTGTGTATATCATGGGCGTTTTCTGGATGAACCCGATGGCGAGTTTCGGAATGTTACTTGTTATGGGAAATTACGCTTGGCGTTTCTGGCAGCCTATAATAAACCTCGCCAACATTTACAACACTTTTATTACGGCGATGGCATACCTTGACAGAATTTTTGACACGATAGCGGAACCTATAACAATTCAGGACATTCCCAACGCCGTTGAATTCCCGTTTGTTCGGGGGCACGTCGAGTTTAAAAACGTAAGTTTCAGCTACGACGGAAACCGTAAGGTGCTTAACAACGTAAGTTTTAACGGCCGTCCCGGGGAAAGCATAGCCATTGTAGGGCCGACCGGAGCCGGGAAAACCACAATTGTAAACCTTCTCTCTCGTTTTTATAATATTGAGGAAGGACAGGTTTTAATCGACGGTCAGGACATAATGAAGGTTACCCTGCACTCTTTAAGAAGCCAGATGGGTATAATGCTTCAGGACAGCTTTTTATTCACGGGAACTATCGCCGACAACATCCGTTACGGGAAACTTGACGCCACGGACGAAGAAATCCGCGCCGCCGCGAGTTTAATTGGAGCCAACCACTTTATAGAAAAACTTCCTGACGGCTACAACACGCAAATCACCGAGCGCGGAAGCGGCATCTCGGCGGGCGAAAGGCAGCTTTTGGCGTTTACCCGCACCCTTATCTCCAACCCGCGAATTCTCATTCTGGACGAAGCCACAAGCAGTATCGACACAGGCACCGAACAGCTTGTACAGCAGGGAATCCAGACATTGATGAAGGGACGCACCTCGTTTATCATCGCCCACAGGCTTTCCACGATACGCAACTGCACTCAGATAATGTTTGTAAACGATGGTCAAATCGTGGAAAGCGGCACGCATGAGGAACTTATGGCAAAACAGGGACGGTACTACGAGCTCTGTTTAGCGCAGTATCAGCAATAAGGAGTTTATATGCACATGGCGGATGCCCTATTGTCCCCCGCTGCCGGTACGGTTATGTGCGCTGTCAGCGCCGCCGCCAATGTTTACGCGGTAAATAGAATTAAAAAAGACGACTTATGCGAAAAAAAGATACCCATAATGGGAGTTATGAGCGCTTTTGTATTCGCCGCGCAGATGATAAACTTTACAATTCCTGCGACAGGTTCAAGCGGACACATAGGAGGCGGCATTTTGCTTGCCGCGATAATAGGCGGCTTCCCCGCGCTTCTTTCAATATCGTCGGTGCTAATTATTCAATGCCTGTTTTTTGCCGACGGAGGATTACTTGCCCTGGGATGTAATATTTTCAACATGGGCGTAATTCCATGCATGGTTGTTTATCCTCTAATTTTTAAACCTTTCGTAAAAAAAAGTTTTACGCCCGCAAGCATAACGGCGGCTTCAGTTACCGCTTGTATTTTTAGCTTGCAGTTAGGCGCGTTTTGCGTTGTACTTGAAACTTGGTTTTCCAAAATTACGGCGCTTCCCTTCCTTGCTTTTTTGCTTTTAATGCAGCCTATTCATCTTGCGATAGGCGCCGCGGAGGGTATTATTACTGCCGCAATTTTATGTTTTGTATATAAAATGCGCCCCGAAATTATGGAGAGCGCAAACAGCGGAACCGCCATTCAAAGCGGCGTTTCGTTGAAAAAAATCATAATTATTTTTGCCGCCGCCGCGCTGTTGACAGGCTTTATTCTGTCCCTTTTCGCGTCTTCGTATCCCGACGGACTTGAATGGGCAATAAAAAAATTAACAGCATCGCCATGAAAAACACGATTCACGAAATATACGCGCTTGAGACGTTAGCAAGCGGAGATTCATGCGTTCACAGGCTGAATCCTTCCGTAAAACTTTTTACCGCGTTTGTTTTTATTTTAACTGTTGTGTCATTTGACAGATACGCTATTATCCGACTTATACCGTATGTTTTTTATCCCGCGCTTCTTATGGCTTTATCCGGAACGCCGTATTCCATGCTTTTTAAAAGGTTTATAATTTCGCTTCCATTTTGCCTCTTTGCAGGAATCAGCAATATAATATTTGACAAAACGCCGGCTTTCTCGTTAGTTGCAATAGCAGTCAGTTACGGAGTTGTTTCTTTTTTTACGATACTGCTCAGAACTTATTTGTGCGTAACAGCGGTATTACTGCTTGCCGCGGTAACGCCGTTTGCGCAAATTACCGATTCCTTGCGGCGTTTCAAAGTTCCTGATATTTTTATCGTTATGATTGAAATGACTTACAGGTATACAGGCGTATTAATTGCAGAAGCGTATTCAATGTTTACATCTTATTCTTTAAGATATCCTGGCGGTAAAGGAATTAGAATGAAAGACATGGGCGGTTTTACGGGACAGCTTATTTTGCGAAGTTTTGACCGCGCGGATCGCATTTACAACTCAATGAAATGCAGGGGATATACAATTAAAACAATACCTCAAAACAACGGAAAATTGAAGATTCAAGATTATCTTTTTTGTTTATTAACTTGTTTGTTTTGCATAACATTGCGCGTCATCAATGTAAATACCCTGTTTTCAGAAATACTTGCGAGGTTTGCGTGATGCTTAAACTGCAAGATGTTACGGTTATTTACCCCGACAAGACAAAGGCGGTTGACAATGTAAGTTTTACTTTGAATGAAGGCGAAAGCATAGCGTTAATAGGCGAAAACGGCGCGGGAAAAACATCGCTTTTATTGTCCATCGTAGGCGTACTTGAGACGGCAAACGGCATTATTGAGGCGGGCGGTATACAACTTACAAAGAAAACAGAAATCGAAGTACGAAAACAAATAGGGCTTATTTTCCAAAATCCCGACGATCAATTATTTATGCCGCTTATATACGATGACATTGCTTTCGGCTGCCGTAATTCGAGACTTTCTGAGAACGAAGTTCAAAAACGCGTCGATGAAACTCTTACCCGCTTAAACATAAACCGTCTTCGCGCCCGATCTTCCCTAAAGCTGTCTGCGGGAGAAAAACGAATAGCGGCAATAGCGTCGGTATTGGCGATGAACCCATCGATACTGCTCTTTGACGAACCGACCGCTTTTCTCGACCCGAAAGCAAAAAGGACGTTAGCCGAAACAATGAACAAACTGTCTCAGCCTAAAATTGTCGCTACTCACGACATGGAATTCGCTTTAAAAGTATGCAACCGCGTAATCGCGCTTAAAGACGGGCGAATCACGGCGGACGGAGACGCATCTTTACTGCGCGATAAAGAGTTAATGATAAATTGCGGCTTGGGATGACTCAGTTCCAGCCGTCTTTTTTGGACCTGCGCTGTAATAACTAATTTTCTTGCCTTTCTCCGTGATTTTATTATGTTTTATAAAAAGGGTTTTTAATTATTAAGCTTGGAAAATCTCAGACAAATTCCCTGAGGAGCAAATATGAAAAAAATCGCGGCGTTTGTTATCGTAATTTTGATATTTTCCGTTACCATGTCTTGCAGTACTCTTGATCTGGGGACTTACAATCCCAAACATATACCTAAAGAAGATTTAGTTACTTTGCAAATTGACAGTTTTTGTCACATTGTACAAATTGACAATTATAAAGTGGATACTGAAACGTCATCCGGTAAAAAAATAATAGTTAAAATAAATCCGGGTGTGCATACTTTTTTTACAAAATTTAATGATCTTCATACATATACTGCGATTCCTATGCCTGTAACAGCAAAGTTTGATAAGGGAAATACTTATTATTTAGGTTATGATATAAATAAACAAAAGGTAACATATCATATTTTTTTGCTTGTTAACAATAAAAAAAACAAAGAAGTAACCGGCATGCCTATGGAAAATCTTATTGAGATGGATATATTATATTCTGTTTTTGTGGAAGATCCTGTAAAGCACGGAGAACCCGTAAAACTGGAAAATAAAGACTTCACATTAGTTTATAAATCTGACGGTATTTATACGCAAACAGATAAAAAATCCGGTACGACTGTCAAAGGAATATATATGTTTAAAAATCATGATAATACTCCAAATAATATCTTTTCATCAGTGTCGTCAGCGGCGGATAATTTTATGATAAAAGTGTATTTATTTAACGCGGACGCGGAAATTACAAAAAAAAGAGGCGTTAAAGGCTCAAAAAATGAAATTGATTATACGGCGGCGCATACGGTATTTTTATTAATAAATTCAACGGAAAATGAGGTTATTTATCAGTATGAAAAACCGGATAAATTAAAAGGAACCGAGATAATTTTTAACATACAAAAGTAAAAAATCCCGAAATTCCTCTTGACAAATTGTACAATTTAGGCCATTATATCCCTAGTAATCCTATATGATTACTTAATGATGAATTAAGAGGAGATAATTATGGCAAAAGTAGAAAAAATTACCGATCTTATCGGGAATACGCCGATTGTAAAAATCAACAAGCTCAATGACAGCGGAGCGACTATTTATGTTAAATTGGAGAGTTTTAACCCCCTTCACAGCGTAAAAGACCGCATCGCGCTTGCGATGATCGAAGCCGCCGAAAAAGAAGGCAAAATAAAGAAGGGAACGGTTATTATCGAACCGACAAGCGGCAACACGGGGATAGGGCTCGCTTATGTGGCGGCGGTTAAGGGTTACAGGATCATCCTTACCATGCCTGAAACAATGAGTATTGAAAGGCGCAAGCTGCTTAAAGCGCTTGGAGCCGAGCTTGAGCTTACAGAAGGAGCCAAGGGCATGAAAGGAGCAATCGCAAAAGCGGAAGAACTTGCGGCAGCGACTCCCAATTCCTTCATTCCTCAGCAGTTTAACAACCCCGCTAACCCCGCTATTCACGAAAAAACCACAGGTCCCGAAATCTGGAACGATACCGACGGTAAAGTTGACATTGTAGTCGGCGGAGTCGGAACAGGCGGAACATTGACAGGTGCGGGAAAGTTTCTTAAATCGAAAAAAGCAAGCGTTAAAGTTATCGCGGTAGAACCCGCCGCCTCTCCCGTTCTTTCAGGAGGAGCGCCGGGTCCGCATAAAATTCAAGGTATCGGAGCGGGTTTCAAACCGCAGGTTTACGATTCGGCCGTCATCGACGAGATTTATCAGACCGATGAAGTAAAAGCCGGAACCGCGGCGCGCCGTCTTGCGAAAGAAGAAGGTATCATCGTCGGTATTTCGTCGGGTTCAGTTCTTGAAGCGGCGTTGACTGTCGCCAAACGGCCTGAAAACAACGGAAAAACGATTGTGGCCGTACTGCCCGATACAGGCGAACGCTATCTTTCAACTTGGCTGTGGGAAGAGTGATATAACGTATACATTTAACCATTTTTCTTGTAGTATTTTATAACCTGAGTAGTTATATTTTAAAAAATTTAGCGGTCAGGAAAAAAAATAAGGAGTTGTTTATGGCAACATCAGAATTAAACGCGCTGAATAAAGCGCAAGCGTACCAACTGGCGGACATTACCAAAACCCCGCCTCAATTCGGCGCTATTACCCCGCGCTGGCTGACGCGTTTTCTTGAATTCAAAGGACTCGAAGCCGGTATTTACCGCGTAAACAAAGTAGTCGAAGGAGAAACGCCGCTTGACGTTCTCTGCTCTGCGGAGAAAAAGAGCGTTGAGATTCCTGAAGGCTATGTTCAGTACCAGCCAAAGCCCAGAGAATACACCCTTAATTCAATTTCTACAATAATAAACGTAGATACCGCGATAGAAGACGTGTATTCATCTCCGTACGATCAGACAAAAGAACAGCTTCACCTTGCTATTGAAAGTCTGCGCGAGCGTCAGGAAAGCCAGCTTATCAATAACGATGATTACGGCCTTTTGAAAAACGTTCCCGACAGCCAGCGGATAAGACCCGGTAACAAAGCCGGTTCTCCCATGCCCGACGATCTTGACGAGTTGCTTTCCAAAGTTTGGAAAGAACCCGCGTTCTTTTTGGCGCACCCCAGGGCGGTAGCCGCTTTCCAGCGCGAGTGTACGCGCAGGGGCGTTCCCCCCGCCACCACTTCCCTTTTCGGCGGCAGTTTTATTCTTTGGCGCGGCATTCCGATTATACCCACCGATAAATTATTTGTAGACGGTTTAAAAAACCCCAAGAGCAAGGGCGGCAAGACCAATATTCTTTTGGTTCGCACCGGAGAATCAAAGCGCGGAGTTATCGGCCTGTACCAGACGGGCTTGCAGAACGAACAAGGCAGAGGCCTTTCCGTGCGTTTCAGGGGAGTGGACAACAAGGGACTCGCTTCCTACCTCCTGTCGCTTTACTGCTCAGCCGCAATTCTTTCAGACGACGCCATAGCCGTTCTTGAAGATGTGGAAGTGGGTAATTACTATGATTACACCTAACGGTTACGGCTTGCCTGACCCGGAAGAACTTGAAAAGTGGGCGTTAACTTATTTTCCCGAACTTCAGGAAAAAAAGAGCGAAAAAAAAGAAACGGACGCAGGCGCCGCTTATTCTCCTGTTGTAGCGCCGTATAAAAGCGCTCCTACGGGAATGCCCTCACAAGAATCTCTTTTTAAAACTTCTCCTTTAGGAGCGGGCGGTCTTGACGTAAACCGTATCAGGGGCGATTTTCCGATTCTTAACGAAAGGGTCGCGGGCGGCAAACAGCTTGTCTGGCTTGATAACGGCGCTACCACGCAAAAACCAAATGCGGTAATAGAGCGCATCTCTCATTTTTACAGGCACGAGAACTCAAACGTCCACAGGGGAGCGCACGAACTTGCGGCCCGCGCCACGGACGCTTATGAAGCGGCGCGTGAAACAACTGCGAAGTTTTTGGGCGCTCCTTCAAAAGACAACATCGTGTTTGTGCGCGGAACAACGGAAGGCATAAACCTTGCGGCGCAAAGTTATGTTAAACCGCTTCTCTCCCCCGGCGACGAAATAATTCTTACTATTCTTGAACACCACGCCAACATCGTCCCCTGGCAGATGATAGCTCAGGAGACGGGCGCGTTAATTAAAGTAGCCCCTGTTGACGATACAGGTCAGATTATTTTGTCAGAATACGCGCGCCTTTTCTGCCCGCGCACAAAGTTTGTTTCCGTGACGCACGTTTCTAACGCTTTAGGGACAATTACCCCTGTAAGGGAGATGATCCAGATCGCGCACGGGAACGGAGTGCGAATCCTTGTAGACGGAGCGCAGTCTGTAGCCCATACGCCGCTTAATGTTAGCGAGTTGGATGTTGATTTTTTTGTCTTCTCGGGGCATAAAATTTTCGCGCCCACGGGCATAGGAGCAGTGTACGGAAAGGCGGACGCTCTTGAAGAAGCCAAACCGTATCAGGGCGGCGGCAACATGATAAAGGACGTTACCTTTGAGCGCACGGTTTACAATCCCGCGCCTTCCAAGTTCGAAGCGGGAACAGGCAATATCGCCGACGCTGTAGGACTGGGAGCCGCGCTTGATTATGTTTCGGGCATCGGGATAGCGAACATAAGCGCGTATGAACACGAACTGCTTGATTACGCGACGCGCGAGCTTAAACGCATAAACGGCCTTCATCTTATAGGAACCGCCGCAGAAAAAGCGAGCGTTCTTTCTTTTGTGCTGGACAACGCGAGCGTTGAGCAGGTAGGCAAACACCTCGCGAGCCACGGAATCGCCGTGCGCGCAGGACACCACTGCGCCCAACCCATACTGCGCCGTTTCGGACTTGAATCGACAGTGCGCCCGACAATCGCGTTCTACAACACGCCGGAAGAAATAGACAAACTTGTAACCGCGGTTAGAGAACTGGCGTAATATGGAAATAGATCAAGAAATTGAGCAAATTGCGGCGGAACTGCTGAGCGATTTTCAGAAAAAGCGCGACGTCGCAAAACAGCCGGTAAAAACCGTAATAATCGATATTATCGGAAAAATGCAACACCTCTTGTTCCCCGGAATTTTTGAAAGCGTATTAACAAGCGGCTCGGTTAAAAACAAACTCAACGTAATGCTTGAGGAAGTTTCCAACGATCTTTCCGCGCAGACAAGATTGGCCTTGCGTTATGACGTTCGCTACAAGGACACTAACCAGGACGAGATTGACAAAATAGCGTGGGAAATAACGCGCCAATTTATCCTGAAGATTCCGCTAATCAAGGATTATCTTGAAAAAGACATTGAGGCGGCGTACAGCGGGGATCCCGCCGCGTACAGCAAGGCGGAGATCGTTATATCGTACCCCGGCATTTACTCCACAATGATTTACAGGATCGCGCATGAGCTTTATTTATTGTCCGTGCCGCTTATCCCAAGAATAATGAGCGAGTACGCGCACAGCGCGACAGGCATAGACATTCACCCCGGCGCTACAATAGGAAAATATTTTTTCATAGACCACGGCACGGGCATTGTAATAGGAGAAACCG